>Ga0209500_10001169_pt1 | contig 20381 bp, 26 predicted proteins | sample S_140212_EF_Meta_FD_187323 | JGI IMG/M metagenome (GOLD analysis project Ga0209500, IMG submission 187323) | Freshwater microbial communities from Lake Simoncouche, Canada to study carbon cycling - S_140212_EF_MetaG (SPAdes) (version 2) | ecosystem: Environmental > Aquatic > Freshwater > Lake ... | reverse complement strand
GTTTAATCCAAAGTGCAAATCCCCACACTGGCATGTAAAAGATGGGCAATTGCAATTAGAAACGCCAGATAAAAAACACACCGATTTAGCCAAATTGGTCGTGATAATTCTTGAACAACAAATACGCCAACAAATTTATGAAGATATTTGTTCGTGGAAACCGTTAGAAAATAGAGCCCAAATAATGAAGATTTCTAAGTCATTAGATAACGCTTTATTAGGTGTTCAAGCCATTTGCGCCGATATAGCACTAGGAAATAAAACAGATGGCACTAATTGACCACTACGAGTTCATTATGAAAATAATTGGCAATATTGAACAAAGGCGTATAGACGATACGCCGATGAATGAATTGGCTTTTGTGTTTAAGGAAGGACACGAAAAGGGCATAAATGATGCACTGAACGAACTAAGAAGGGAGTTGTAATGGATAAAGATTGTGATTGTGATAACGGATATGTTTGGGTCAGATATAAAAATAGCATAAAAACAACCTTTGAAGGAGAGGAATTTATCAATGAAACTTGGTATGATGGCATACGATTTTGCCCAGTATGCGACCCAGAACGAGCGCATATCCAAAATACATCTACAACAAGTGAGGAACTAGGGCAAAGATTGCGGGAACTCTCCCATTACAAATCAGCAGAAAACTACGATAAACAGGAAGCGAGCAAAACTCGCATTCTCTAAGGAGTAGAAATGCCAAACCTAATAAAAACCAAACTACTTATTACTGGCGTATTAGCATTATTATTAGTAATAATTGCGCCAGCAGAAGCAGAAGCACCACATAAAGATGAAGAAGATATAACAGTTCTTGCCTATAACGACCCAAAAGCATACGCCAAATTGTTATTAGATGAACAAAATCTGCCAGTTTCAGAATATAAATGCCTTCTTCAATTATGGGGTAAAGAAAGTGCTTGGAACCATTTAGCAGATAACCCAAAAAGCACGGCTTATGGAATAGCCCAAATGCTTAACGAGGATAGTAGCGACCCAGCAGAACAAATATCTAACGGTTTGCGCTATATTAAGCACCGTTATGACACACCTTGTGAAGCATGGAAATTTTGGCGAAGCCATTACTGGTATTAGCACCCAATTTTTTGTAAAGGGGCGACCAGTTCCACAAGGCTCCCTAAAATTTATTAACGGACACGCAATACATATGCGAGCGCAAGATTTAGCGTTATGGCGTGCCGACATTTCTAATACTGCACAATTTGTAGGTATTCAAAAAGCATTAGAAAGTGTAGAAGTGCATTTAACATTTACATTAAAAAAACCTAAATCTGTTAATCGCAAAGAACCACATATACGACCTGATATTGATAAATTAATTCGTGCCGTATTAGATGGTCTTACTGGTGTTGCTTATGATGATGATGGGCAAGTTACAAAAATAACTGCCGTTAAAGAATATGGCGAAACAGAAGGCGTGTTAATAAGAGTAATAGATAAAGTTAAATTAAGCCGCAGTTTGCTCAACGCTGAAAGCGTAATTGACGAACACTTCAACCGATACGGCGATTAGCCCCTCATTAAATTCTAGGAAGGCATCACATGACCGATTGGAAACATCTGCGAGAGTTGGTGTTAGCACGGTGCGAAGCATACTGCGAGAAATGTGGATTAGGACTAACAGAAAATTTTGCTTTACACCATAGAAAATTGCGTTCAAGAGGCGGTAAAGACACCGTTGATAACTTAATAGCATTACATCATAAGTGCCATAACTTAGGCACTAATTCTGTTCACCTAAACATAAAGTTGGCAACTGAAACTGGACATATAGTTCCACGACACGCTGACCCATTTGAATATCCATTACAGTTGCCTAACGGTTCAACTGTTAGACTAACGGTTGAAGGTAAATACGATTACATAGAACGGAAGGATAATTATGGCTGGTGAAGGCATTATTACCGTAACAGGTAATTTAGGAAGCGACCCAGATTTAAGACAAACACCAACGGGCGTTACAGTTGCATCTTTTAATCTTGCAAATACTCCAAGAGTTAAAAAAGATAATGAATGGCAAGATGGAGAAACAATTTGGTTTCGTTGTTTTGTTTGGGGTAAAGATGCTACGGGAGCAGGAACAGAATTACGCAAAGGAAGCCGTGTAATTATTAATGGCAAATTTAGCGTTAATACTTTTATTGATAAAGAAAATAACGAACGCAAAGCGTTAGAAATTAATGTAGATAACTACGGTATTATTCCGCGTAATGCACCAGTTGAACCTATTGCACCTATTGAAAGTAAAATAATTGCAGAGGACCCAATAGACGACCCATGGGCTTAGAAAGGCAAATATGACAGAACTAACTACGGAAGATGGATTAGTGGATAGCATTAATGCTTCATTAACACTAGGCATCACACCTAACAATTTAAGACAATTAGTTTTCCGCAAATTGCTAACACCAGTTGGCAAGGAAAAAAGGCGCTCGCTATTCCGTCTAGCAGATGTCCTGCGAATAAAGGAAGCCCGCACTCCGATAGTCCCTTCGGAATAGTGCGGTAAAAGAGAGGGTGCGTTTGTTGTCCCTTACGCACCCTCTCACTAAATTTAGAAAGGCAAATAATGGAATTAACGACAGAAATTGTAAATATTGATGATTTGTTATTAGACCCCAATAATGCACGCAGACATAGCACTAAAAACTTAGACGCTATTGCTAAATCATTACAAACATTTGGGCAACGCAAACCAATTGTTATAACAAAAGATAATGTAGTTGTCGCTGGTAATGGAACATTAGAGGCGGCACAAAAGATAGGTTGGAAAGGTTTAGTAGTTGCTAGAGTGCCTGATGATTGGGACGAAGAAACTATTAAAGCATATGCATTAGCAGATAACCGTTCAGCAGAACTGGCATCGTGGGATAGCGAAACATTACTATCACAATTAAGAGAACTTAAAGTTGCTGATTGGAATGTTAATGACTTTGGGTTTAAAGATTTTGATTTAAAAACACGAGATGAAATTGATACCGATATGAAAGAGATAGCAGAACGGTATGAAGTAGTAATTGAGTGCGCAGATGAAAATGACCAAACGGCGTTATTGTTGCGTTTGTCTCAGGAAGGTTTAAAGGTTAGAGCAATAGTTATCTAAGAGAGGCAAAAATGAACATAATTAAATTACAAACAGAAATTGCTCGCACACCACGAGTAATGCAATTAGAGGGTATGTTTGATTTACAAGCAGCCGAGTATAGTGTTACAGAAATTCAAAACACTATCCCTGATTTGAGCACTAGAGATTGGAATGTTGGTCTTATTGTTGGACCTTCGGGTGCAGGTAAAACTACCGTAGCAAAAGAAATGTTTGGCAATCAATTACTACAAACAGAAAAAATGGTTTGGGATAATAAGTCTGCCGTTATAGATAACTTTCCCAAAGAATTAGCAATAAGAGATATAACAGAAATGTTATCAAGTGTTGGATTTAGTTCACCGCCAGCATGGCTTAGACCATTTGAACATCTATCTAACGGAGAAAAGTTCCGTGTAACTATGGCTAGAGTATTGGCAGAAAGCAAAGATATAGCCGTTGTAGATGAATTTACATCTGTTATAGATAGAACGGTTGCACAAATAGGTTCTGCCGCTATTGCTAAAACCGTTAGAGCAAGAAAACAAAAGTTTGTTGCAGTTGCTTGCCATTACGATATAGAAGAATGGTTACAACCCGATTGGATTTATCAGCCGCACATTGGTGCCTTCACTTGGGGGTCGGTTCAACCCCGCCCACAAGTCAAACTTGAAATCATATGGGCAAAGTATGAAGCGTGGCATCTATTCGCACGGCATCACTATCTAACTGCTGACTTAAATAAATCAGCACAAATCTATGTTGGTTTAATTAATGACCAACCAGCCGTATTAACCGCAATACTTCCGTTAATTAACGCCAATGTTAAAAATGCTAGGCGTATTAGTAGAACTGTTGTTTTGCCTGACTATCAGGGAATAGGAATAGGCGGAAAATTTGTGAACGCCATTTGCGCAGGACTTCAAGCCCAAGGGCTCTCTACATATACGACTACATCTCACCCAGCACGGGTCAGGGCGTTGAATAAGAGTAAAGAGTGGGAGATGATAAGAGAACCGTCAAGAGTGGCGCAAAGAGGTAAAACATCTTCTATAACTGGCAGATTAGGACTTTCTCGTAGCCGAATAACTACTGGTTTTAGATACGCAGGAGAACCTAATGAAGATATTGCTAAAGTGTTATGCCCACGACCCGTTAATTAATGCTACGATATGTAGTGAATGATGGGGGTGTAAATGTCTAACGATATTAATTGGCAATACCAAAATGCTTTGCGTGAGCAATGGTTAAAAGATAATCCAGATGCAAGATATTTAGGTTGGGTGTCTATCTAATGCCAAAGAAAAGCAAACTAAATCCCACCACTTTAGAAAAAGAAGCCAAAGTATTAGAACTAAGGCGAGGCGGATTAACATTTGACATGATTGCTGACCGCTTAGGTTATGCAAGTGCTAGTGGGGCGCATAAAGCATATGTAACTGCGTGTAATCGTATTGTTTATGCTGATGTAGTAGAAACTCGTAAAGTTGAAATGGATAGATTAGATATTGCTCAGGCGGCAATATGGACAAATGTTATAGCAGGAGAAGTTCCAAGTGTTATAGCGTTAATGAAAATTATGGAAAGGCGTGCCAAACTACTTGGTTTGGATATGCCAACGAAGGCACAGATAGAGGTAAATGTCTATGAGCATGACGCAATTGACTCCGAGGTCAAACGACTTGTCGCTATCCTTAATAGCCAGCAGACGAGTGCGCTGGACGCACCAATTAGCGAGAGTGGAACAATTACCAACTAGCGATAAGAGTTGGACAACTTGGTTATATCTTGCTGGGCGTGGCGCAGGTAAAACACGCACTGCCGCAGAATGGTTGGCGTATCAGGCATCTAGCAACCCAAGAACTAGATGGGCTATTGCCGCACCGACTTATGGAGATGTAAGAGATACTTGCGCAGAAGGTGAAAGCGGTATTGTTAGAGTGTTACAAGAATATGGCACGCTAAAGGATTATAACCGTTCCATAGGTGAAATCTTTTTAACTAACGGTTCACGCATTAAATTGTTTAGCGGAGAAGAACCAGACCGATTTAGAGGACCACAGTTTCATGGCGGTTGGTTTGATGAGTTAGCGGCATTTAAATACCCAGATGCATGGGACCAGTATCAGTTTGGTCTGCGATTAGGTGAGTTTCCGCAAACTATTGTTACAACTACGCCACGCCCAACAAAATTGATTAAGGACTTAATAACTAGAGATGGTGTGCAAGTTCAGCGTGGTTCTACATTTGATAATGCTAAAAACTTAGCAGCGAGCGCATTAGCCGAACTTAAATTGCGTTATGAAAACACACGGCTTGGCAGACAAGAACTTTATGGCGAAATACTGGATAATGTAGAAGGCGCATTATGGACTAGAGAAATGATTGAAACCGCTAGAGTAGATAGTGCGCCACCATTAGTAAGAGTTGTAGTTGCTATTGACCCTGCCGTTACAAGTGCGGCTACTAGCGATGAAACTGGCATAGTTGCGGCTGGAATTGGTAATAACGGCGACTATTACATACTTGATGATAAATCTTTGCGTGCTTCACCTGATGCTTGGGCTAGACAAGCAGTAATGCTTTATCACGAATATAAGGCAGATAAGATTATTGCTGAAACAAATAACGGTGGCGATATGGTTATTATGTTATTAAAACAAGTAGATGCCAGCGTGCCTACTAAAAAGGTAACTGCCACTAGAGGTAAACAATTAAGAGCCGAACCTATAAGTAGTTTATATGAACAAGGCAGAGTGCATCATGTGGGATACTTTGCTGACTTAGAAGTGCAAATGTGTGAATGGACACCACTAAGTAATGAAAGCCCTGACCGATTAGATGCGCTAGTATGGGCATTAACCGAATTAAATAGCGGTGGTTCTAGTATGATTGCACTTGCGGCTATGGCACAATTATGTTCATCATGTAGTATGCCTACGCATAAGAATGCAACAATTTGTAATAATTGTGGAACAAGTTTAGGAGTATAAGTGGCTGTTTCTTACAATGTAACTATTGACCAAGGTGCAACTTGGTATTTGAATGTTGAATATGACAATCCAAATGGCACACCAGTTAATTTAACAAGTTATACGGCGGCATTACAAATACGCAGTTTGCCCGAAAGCCCAACCGCAGTATTATCTTTATCAACTGGGTCAGGAATTACCATTACTGGCGCAACTGGATTAGTTGCTATTAGTGCTACTGCTACACAAACTCGTGCAATTGATGAAGGCACATATTTCTATGATTTGGAAATTACTTCACCAGCAGGCGTTGTTACTAGATTAGTGCAAGGTCAAGCAGTTGTAACGCCAGAGGTAACACGCTAATGGCTGATGAGATAATTGTTGTCGCACCAGTAATCCCAGTAATAAATGTAATAAATGAAACGCCAACAATTACCGTATCTGCACCTGGTCCGCAAGGTCCAGCAGGAGCATTTACACCTTCAGATATTGCATATACCCATACTCAATCAGTATCTAGTGCAACTTGGACTATAAATCACAATTTAGGTTTTAATCCAGTTGCGGTAGTATTAGATAGTGCTGGGACACAATGCGAAGGTTCAATAACTTACCCAACTGTTAATCAAATGGTGATAACATTCACAGGTGCTTTCACAGGCATCGCATATGTAGTATAGGAGAAATAAATGGCCCGTAAATTTTTAGTTAGTATTGATTTAAGCAAGAACGAATTACAAAATGCAGTTATACAAAATCTTGCAACTGCGCCAGCCACTCCTACTGCTGGACAAATTTATTACAACACAGTTGATAATCAACTTTATATTTACAATGGCACTCGTTGGGAAGTTGCTGGTAATGCCGTTCAATCAGGATTACTTTCTTCACGACCAGCCGCAGGTTCAGTAGATGCAGGAACTATCTACTACGCAACAGATACTTATTTATTTTATTATTCAGACGGTTCTACATGGACACAAACAAATGCGTTTGGTTCTGTAACTGCACAAACTTCTTACGGCGCAAGTAGTGGTAATGGAAGTGCAACTACATACGCTCGTGCTGACCATACACACGGAACACCAGCATTAGGAACATCTACACCTAATGCAGTAAGTGGAACAACTGGTAGTGCTGGTTCAGCATCTACACCATCTAAAGAGGACCACACACACGCATTTACTCCTGCTTCTGATTTATCAATGGCAGGTTTCAAACTTACTTCATTAGCAACACCAACCGCAGATACAGATGCCGCTAATAAAGGTTATGTAGATAGCGTTGCGCAAGGTTTAGATACCAAAGCATCAGTAGTAGCCGCAACAACAACTAATGGCACACTTGCTACTGCATTTGCTAATGGTCAAGTAGTAGATGGGGTTACATTAGCAACTGGTAACCGTATTCTTATTAAGAACCAAACAGACCAAACAGTTAATGGTATTTATACTGTTAATGCGTCAGGTGCGCCAACTCGTTCTACCGATATGGACGCAGGTTCAGAATTTCCTAGTGCATATGTATTCGTAGAACAAGGAACTGTAAATGCTGATACAGGTTGGGTTTGCACTAACAATTCTGTAACTTTAGGTTCTACTAATATTGTTTGGGCGCAATTCTCTGGCGCTGGAACTTACACCGCCTCAGATGGTATCTTGCTAACTGGTTCTAACTTTACTGGTGTTGTTGCGGCAAGTGGTGGTTTATCAGTAGGAGCAACAGGTTTCTTATTAGATAATACTATTGCAGTTCGCAAATATGCCGTAAGCGTTGGCGATGGTTCAGCAACTTCTTATACTGTAACGCATAGTCTAAGCACTAAAGATGTGACAGTTGCAGTTTATGATAACTCAGCGCCATTTGCCGAAGTTCTTTGCGATGTTCAACATACGAGCACCTCTGCAATTACTCTGTTATTCTCAGTAGCACCAACTTCAAATCAATATCGTGTAGTTGTCCACGGCTAAAAGAAGGAGATACAAGTGGGTCTAATTGACCGTATCGCTGAAAGAGTAGCCAACGAATTACAGAAGGCTCCTAATTTACCTGTTGGTGCAGTTGCACTAACAGAAGCACAAATGCGTAATCAGCAAAGTGCCAATACGACTTATGGACAATCTGTTGCGTTGCCTCGTAATCCAATTACACCAACTGTGCCATTTAGTCCGGGCATGCCAATTATTCCTGGTGCTATTAATTCACCTAATCCTGAAAGTGGCAGACCCGACCCACGCAGATATGAATATCAAGTTGCACAAAATATTAATATTACCGAAACAAGATTAGTCCCATTTAAAACATTAAGAGCAGCCGCAGACCAAATTGATATCTTGCGTAGATGTATTGAAGTAAGTAAGGCAAAAATTCTAGGACTTAACTGGGATATTGTTCTTGCAGAAGATAGTGCTGAAAAGATTATTAGCGAAATTGGTGGCACACAAGTTCGTGCTATGACTATTGCTAGAGAAAGATTTATTCCAGAGATTGATAGATTACGCCAATTTTGGGAACAACCAGATAAGGCTAATGGATTATTATTTTATGATTGGTTAAATATTGCACTAGAAGAAATATTAGTGCTAGATGCTTGGGCAGTATGGCCGCAACCATCTGTCGGTGGAGATTTATACGGACTACAAATTCTTGATGGTTCAACTATTAAACCATTAATTGATGATAGAGGTATGCGCCCAACACCACCGAACCCAGCCTTCCAGCAAATTCTGTATGGCTTTCCTCGTAGTGAATTTGCCGCACCCTCAGAAGGAGAAAATGCAGATGGAGAATTTACCTCTGACGAACTTGCCTATTTGGTGCGCAATCGTAGAACGACTACGGTTTATGGATACTCACCAACTGAACGGGCTCTTGCCCTTGCTGACATTTATCTCCGCAGACAACAATGGTTACGGGCTGAATACACCGACGGAGTTACACCCGAACTCTTAATGGCAACTGACGCAAACTTTGGTAATAATCCAGATTTGTTAAAGGCTTACGAAAACATTTTCAATAGCGATTTATCAGGACAAACAGAACAACGCAAGCGTGTTCGTTTATTGCCAGCAGGTATGACACCAATTCAATTTGATGGTTATGGCGAGCGCTTTAAAGATACTCTTGATGATTATTTGGTTAATAGTATTTGCGGACACTACGGTGTAATGCCAACTGAAATCGGATTTAGTCCTAAAGGCGGATTGGGTGGCGCAGGTTTTCAATCAGGAGAAGCACAAAGTTCAGATGTGTTAGGCGGTATGCCTACTGCCGTATGGGTAGCCAAAATGATTAGTAATTTATCTTATACATTTTTGGGTATGCCTAGAGAACTTGAATTCAAGTTTATGGAAAGTGGTCGTCAAGATTTAGAAAGTGTTGCACGCACTAGAGATATTGAACTTAAATCAGGCGGCATAACTATTAACGAATTACGCTCACGCTCAGGTATGCCATTAGTAGAAGCACCAGAGGCAGATATGCCTATTATTGTCGCTGGAGCAGGTGCTTATTTTGTTACAGAAAACGGCATCAAATCATTTGATAATGCTATTAACGGTTTAGGTGAAGATGGCATCACTCCTAATGAACTAACTATTGGAGAACAAAGCGACACGCCCGAAATTGAACAACCCGATGAAGGGTTAAAGGCACAAACTGAGTTAAAACAATTCTTACGATTTGTAAAAAAATCACCAACAAGACCGTTTAACTTTAAAGATGTCCCAGTAGTTTATGCAGAAGTGCTAAACAAATTCGTGGGTGAAAAGGATTACGATAGCGCACGCTGGTATGCCGAACGATATTTAGCGTAGGCACGCCATGAGAGGCGTATGGAAAAAAAGAAACGGAGCCAAAATCCGTTTAGCGGCTAGACGGGCAAAATTAATTCGTGATGGCATTAAGCAATCTATTGATATAGATGCCGTTATAAATGACTTTATGGCTATGGGTTTTACCAACACTATTACCACAGAAGAAGCACGCAGTTGGGCAAGAACACATATACGCCCTAATAGCGAAGCGTTAATGTCTGCATTTCGTGTTATTTATTCAGAAGCGTGGGTATTAGGTGATGATATTGGCATGGGTGCGTTAGCCAAGGCAAAGATTAATAAAGCACCTACTAAACAACAATTACAAAGAGCCATAGGTATTAACTGGGATAACTGGAAGGCTGGTAATAGAGCCGCCGCCGCAATAGTTAGACCGCCTAGAGGTTTAAGCACATTGTTAGATAATCGTGGAATTGTTATACAAGGCTTAAATAGAACCAGTATTGACCGCTTAGGAACTGCGCTCGCTTATGCACTTCAAAATGGTTTAACCCCTAGAGATGTAGATATTGAAGATATTATTGACGACCCAGAAAGAGCATTAACTATTACACAAACCGAAATGAGCCGTGCGGTTACTGCGGCATCTCGGCAACTTTACGAAGAAAGTGGTGTAGAGTTAGTGCAATGGCTTGTTGCTGACCCTTGTGATATATGTCAAGAGAACGCAGATGTTTCGCCTATCGGTATTGACGAAACATTCCCAAGTGGAGATACCGAACCACCTGCACACCCAAACTGCGTTTGTGATATTGCGCCTTATGTTGTAGATACTCGCAATATAGGCGAGGACGCATTATCATTTATACTCGGAGATGAGGAATAACAAATGGCATTTAATCATATAAACGCAAGCACTTTAACAACAGCATCAATTCTTTTTGTAGTAGATAGTGATGCACGACCATTAACACCAGTAACAATTTATAACGGTCATAGCGCATCAATCTTTATTGGCGATAGAACTATTACTACATCAGGCGCAACTATTGGTCGCACAATAGCAACAACAGTTTCACAAACATTTTATGTAAACCCAAATGATGTTGTTTATGCAATTTCAGCCGCCGCTTCTGCTACTGGCGCAATAGTTATTACTTACTCGGCATAAGGAGAAATCAATGTCAATAAAAGATTTAGCATTTTCTTATTCAGAAATTATTAAGCAAGAAAAACAAGAAGATGGCACATTACTTGTATATGGTAAGGCAACAGATGATGCGTTAGATATTGACCAACAAATCTGTGATGCTGGTTGGTTAGAAAAGGCTATGCCTGAATGGTTTAAAACAGGTGGCAATATTAGAGAACAACATAGCAATATTGCCGCAGGAGTTGCTAAAGAATTAAATTCAACTTCCGATGGTCATTATATTTCTGCACTTGTTGTTGACCCAGTTAGTGTTAAGAAAGTAGAAACTGGAGTGTTAAAAGGATTTAGCATTGGTATTCGTTCGCCTCGTGTAGTGCGTGATGAAAAAGCCGTGAATGGTCGCATCATTGATGGACAAATTGTAGAAGTTTCGCTAGTAGATAGACCAGCAAATCCAAATGCTAAATTAATGCTTGCGAAATCAGATAATGCAAATAACTTAGTTCAAGTTGAGGAACTGGTTGAAACTATTGATGCTGAAACCGTCAAAGGAGATAATATGGAACAAGAAGTAGAGCAAGATGCTAAAGCGGTTTCAGAGAAGCCGTCTAAAGAGGAATTGCTAGAAAGACTTAAAGAAGCACATAAAATGTATAAAGAAGCAGAAGCCATGTGCAAAGAAATGGGTTGTTCAGATGATGAACTAAAAGCCCAATATGGCGAAAGTGCCGAAGAAGAAACTGCAGAAGGTTCAAAACCAGAAGCCGCTCAGGAAGAAGTTGAAGAAGCAGAAGGTAATAAATCTGCTAAACACAAATGCTTAGAGTGCGGTTGCGGTGATGTTTCTAATTCACACGGAAGTGCCAATGTATCTACTGCCGAAATGGTAAGCCCAACAGATACACCTAAGAGCACAATTACACCGTTGCCAACTGTTGAAGAAATTGGCACAGTAATTGAAGAAGAAGATTCCAGTTCCGATGAGGACTTGGATAAGTCTGCTATAAGTGATAGCACATTAAATGCTATTATTGAAAAAGCCGTAAAGAGTGCAACTGCAACTGTTGTTAGCGAGATTGATGCTTATAAAGAAGCAATCAATAAGTTAGAAACAGAGTTAGCAACGGCTAAAACAAAAGCAGTAGGAAGTGGACCAAAGCGTTCAGCAATTAAGCAACCAGAAATCGTGCAACTTAGCGACCTGCTTGCCAAAGCCGCTGAATACCGCCAGAAGTCAGCCGTAACCTCAGACAAAGATTTGGCTCGTGGTTACAAGGAATTGGCTCAGGATTTTGAAGCCAAAGCCTCAGCAATAACAATTAAATAAAACTCTTTACGAAAGGAACAAAATGGCTCTAAATGCCCCAAAGGCTACTGAACTATTTTCCGATGCAGGTTCTGCTAAAGAAGCAGCAACACGCATGGACGAATACTCAGCAGAATTTAACAAGTCTGTCGGTAATTCCGTAACAGACCCATCAGCAATTATGTCAATCAAAAACGGCTCAGCAACATTTGCAACAGCAAGTGGCAACGCAGTAGCACAACTTGAAAGCATGGTTACTAACAAATCTCTTTCACCTGATGCAGTAGGCGCTTTAAACAACGCTTTAGCATCACAACGCATGGCGATGCAGGATATCCAAAAGGACATCACACTTACATCTCCACTTAGCACATCTTTTGCTGCTTTTGACCTAGAAGCACCATCTAAACTGCTAACACCTCGCCCAACTCCACTACGCAACAAACTACCCCGTAAAAAAGGCGTAGGCACATCACACCGTGTAAAGCGTATTCTTGGTTACACAGGAACTGGAACTGGCGGAATTGGCAACACATGGCCCGGCATTACAGAAAGCACAACTACCGCTTTTGGTTCAATTAACTACGAGCGTGGCCCAAAGATTTCTTACAGTGCTGACGATTTAATCCTGCCTTACAACTCATACTCACTATCAGATAGCGTGTCATTTGACGCTAACTTCTCTGGTATGGGATATCAGGATTTGCGCCAACTATCTTCAACTTCAACACTTTATGCAACAATGTTGATGGAAGAAAGAATGCTTCTTATGGCTCGTGGAACTGCATCAGGATACTCTGGCGCACTTTCAGCACCTACATTTGCACTTGCATCACCAGTAGCATCAGGACAAACCGCATTAGCCGCAAACACTTACTATGTAAATGTTACTGCTGACGCTGGTATTTCTGGTTCAGGTTTTGGTGAGTCAATTCTAGGAACAGAAGCATCAACCGCAGTTGCAGCAGGAGATGTTTTAACTGTAACAGTTTCAACAGCAGTATCAGGCGCACTTGGTTACAACATTTATGTTGGAACTACAACTGGCGCTGCTAACTTGAAGTATCAAGGAACTCTAAAAGGAACTGGCACATTCACCATTCAAGGTGCTTCTGCTACTAACCTAACTGGAAACAATGCCGCTTATTCAACCTCAGGTGCTGCCGCATCTCGCGCATCAGCAGATACATCTGCTTACGCAACTGGTTATGACGGAATTCTTCCAACAGTTCTTGGTTCAAATTCAGGTTACAACAATTCAATTAACGGCAACTTCTCAACATCAAACCCAGGCGTTGAATACCAAAATGTATTCTCACGCTTGTATGATGCAGTAAAGGCTGACCCAGATGAGATTTACTTAAACGGCGCAGACCGTAAGCAACTCTCAGATGCAATTAAAAATGGTTCAACTGCTAACTATCGTATTAATCTGGCACAAACAGATACAGGCGATTATGTCGGTGGCGCAACTATTGGTGGACTACACAACGAAATCACAGGTAAGTTAGTTCCGCTAACTGTTCACCCATGGTTACCACAAGGCGTAAGCCCAGTTGTGTCCTACACACTTCCAATTCCAGACACAGAAGTTTCAGATGTATGGAGCAACTTTATGGTTCAGGATTACATGGGCATTCAATGGCCTGTAACTCAGTTCGCATATGAGTTCTCAACATACTTCCGTGGAACATTCTTCTGCACTGCTCCAGCATGGAACGGCGCAGTATCAGGAATTGTTAACGCTTAGTTAATCCTTTGGAGAGTGGCACGGCATATAGCGGTTGTGCCACTCTCTATCTAAGGGAAGGGAAATAAAATGGCAAGATTAATAGCATCTGACGGCGGAGTTCGTGGCGTAGATGTAGCAACACCTAGAGGCACATATAAATATAATCCTGACCGCAAAGGGGTTATTAATGTTGATAATCCAAATCATGCACGACAAATGAAATCAGAAGGCTTTTTTGAAGCATCTTTAATGGGACCTACTCTTAATGAAAATCTTGGTTATACTTGTATGGAATGTGGTTTTGGTAGTTGGTTTGCTAAATGTAGTCGGTGTGGAACAGATAACTCTAAAACACCTAGAGATGGGGAATAAATGACCGTAGGCTTAACTCCCAATACTTTTCAAGAAAGTCAATACATAACTATTGCAGAATTCAAAAATGCGCCAACATCTATTGATTATAATAATTTAGTTATTGGTGGAAATGGTAATGCGCAAGATGCCGAGTTAGAAAATGTAATCTTGCGTGCATCTTCATTTATGGACGAATATTTGAATGCTAATTTAAACGCAACTCAATATGTAGAAACTCAACGCACTAGATTTACAAATGAAGGCTTTGTAGCATTACACCCAAATAATTCACCTATTATTGCTTTATCAGATTTTCAATACGGCACTAACCCAAACAATTTAGTGGCATTAACAGATTGTTCAACATCTTGGTTTGAAGAACAACAAATTATTATTCCTTTATCAAATGTAGCCACAAGTTATTCATCACAAGGACCTTTGGCATTTGGTGGATACGGAGTGCCACGCCAACAGGTTTATTGTAAATATACTTATATTGCTGGTTATGTGAATAACGGTATTGCCAGCGCAACCGCAGGTGCTACTTCTCTAACAGTTTCTAACGCAACAGGCATTTTAGTAGGACAAAGATTAAAAATTTATGATGGCGCAAGTAGTGAAACCGTAACAGTTGCCAGCACTTACACATATGGCTCTACAACCGTGCCATTGACCTCTGCGCTCGCTTATAGCCACACAATAGGTTCTTCTATAGGAAATATACCTAACACAATCAAACAGGCTTGTATCCTTATCACAACCGCTTTTTTGAAGGCTCGTGGTGATAGTTCTATGACTATGCAGATTACAACCGCCCCAGCAGGCACATCTGACGGCGCAAGTCGCTATGGAACAGATATAAAACTCGCCCTTGAAATGCTAGACAACTTCCGCAGGATACGCTAATGGCAGGTCGTGTCGGGGTTCGGCAAACTCTTTACACCTTTTTAGCAAACCCACCCATTACTGGTTTAAATGTAATTCATACATCTTTTCCAAAGCGTATTCAATTTCAAGAAAATGCTCAGCCCGGACAATTAAGCCGTGCGCAAGCAGTTATATTTATTCAATCAGAAAATGAAACACGCTTGGCTATTGGTGGGGCTACTAACGGTTGGAAGCGTGTGGATTACAATGTAATTGTTCAAATATTTCACCACTCTTTACAACGAAATGCGCAAGATGCTATGGCAGATTTTGATACACTTGTTGATGCTATTAAGACAAGATTGCGTTCTGACCATAACTTTGGTGATACCACTGGCACTTTGGTTTGGCAAGGCGCAGAGCCTATAATTAATGGCACATACGGAGAACCTTCAACTACGAACGACGGTGCGACAGAAACTTTTGCCGAACTGCAGTTTGATGTTACCGAGATGATACAAGCATAGGAGAAACATGAAATACAAATATATAGGAACAGATGAGCGTGTGTTCCCTTCGCTTGGAGTTGTAGTCAATTCTGGCGATGAATTTGACGCCCCAGAAAACTTTAGTGCCGTTGATGTTGTCGCATCTAATAGTGCTAAATCATTAACCAAACCAACAACAACAGACACAAAGCAGGAGAGTGAATAATGCCAATACAAGCATCTAGTCGTTCCTATGTGGGTATCGCTAAAGAAGTCACAAAAGGAACAGTAGTAGCACCAACAGATTTTATCCCAGTTGCAAAAGACAGTTTGAAACCTGCGGATATTTATGACCCACTTTACGATACAGGGTTGCGTGGCTCAAATGTAATGAACTACAACTATATTCAAGGTCGTAGTCGTTCAACATTTGATTTTGGTGGAGCAGTATTTGCTGACACCGTTGGATATGCAATTGCTGGTCTTATGGGTTCAGTAGCAACTACTGGCGTATCAGCACCATATACACACACAATTTCATTAAAAAACTCAACAACATCTAGCACAGAAACTCAACCAATTTCTTACACTCTTACCGATTTTTATGCAGTAGGAGTTCGTTCTTACCCAGGTTGCCAATTCTCTGATTTCTCTTTGAAGTTCAATGCAGATGGAATGTTAGAGTTTGATACCAAATCAACAGGTTGGGTAAGTTCAACCGTATCTGACCCAACACCATCATTTAGCACAGTTTTGCCTACACCAGTTTGGCGTGGAACTGTATCTATTGGTGGTTCTTCCGTAACAACTGCTATGGAAGGCAATATTGATATGAAGCGTGCGGTTACTCCTATTTATGGAATTAGCAACACACAAAACCCATATCAGGTATTTCTTGGCGCATTAGAAGTAACAGGCACAATTAAGTTTGTTATGGATGCAGATACACAACTTACAAACTTCCTTAGCAACTCACAGCCAGCCATTGTTCTTAACTGGGCATATGGCGCTGGTGCAAGTGCAGTTCAAATTCAAGCGACTATCACTAAAGGCGCATATACTGCCGCAGTTATTGACCGTGGTGATGATTTTGTAACTGTAACAATTGAACTTAATGGACAAGGTAACACTACCGATGCTGGTTCAACAGGCGGTTATGCTCCTATCAAATGGGTTCTACAAAACGCAAAGGCTTCTGGAACTTACGCATAAGTTTCAGAACAAGAAGTGCTAGGGGGCGCAGGTCGTAGCAGTCGCCTTCCTCTGCTCCCAGCCCCCTAGCACCTTATAATGGAAGGCACAACCAAACCGATTGGAAGGAAATAAAGATGGCAAGCAAGACAATTAAATTACCTAGTGGTGCAGAAGTTGTATTACGGGACCCAAAAGAACTGCGTGTTAAAGACCGCAAAAAAATATTTCAAAATGCTGCTAAAGCCGAAGAAGGCATCATGCAAGCCCTATCACTTACAGATGGATTAATTGCCGTTCTCATTGAGAGTTGGTCATTAGATTTAATTATTCCGTCAATTCGTATTAGTTCTATTGATGAACTTGAAATGGCTGATTATGATGCTTTAACAGAAGCAACTAAAGATGCACAAAAAGTATTATTTCCACAAACTGCTCAAACAGATGAAACGGAGAAAGATGCCGAAAGCCCTTTCGCAGACTCCAACGATTAAGGTGGCTACTTGAAGGTGGCGAACGGCACGAAGCGTTCACATATCCAGATGAAGAATGGTTTTATTATGTATGCGCAAGCGAATTTGGTTGGACACCTACGGAAGTAGATGAACAACCAGCAGGACTTGTAGATTGGGTAATTGCCATTTCTTCATTAATGAAAAAGGTTGAAAGTGATAACATCAAATCTGCGTCTAGTTAGAAACGCACTTGAAAAGGCTGGTAAAAGCCTTGACGATGGCGCACGCAACGCAAGAGATGAAATGATGACAACTTTAATTCAATTATCAAAAGAAGAAATACAAGGCAGACGACCTACTGGACAAAAGGCACAGGCTGGTTCTCCACCAATGAACAGAACTGGCAATTTGAGGCGTTCTATCCGTGGAGAAAAATTTAGAACAGGTTTTGGTAAGTATGAAGCCATTGTCGGACCAACTATAATTTACGGTAGGGCGGTAGAATTAGGCGGTAATTGGTCACCACCATCTTGGCGTGGCACAACGGCAGAGAGAGGATTTCCATATATGGCACCAGCATTTAAAAAGTTTATGGTTATTGCTCCACGCATTGTTGCTAAGCATCTTTCTGTGGGTGGTAAATAATGGCAGGTTTTCTTCCACCAGCAGTATTTGAAATTAAGGCTATTGCTGACCAAGCAATTGCTAAATTTAAAGATGTAAATGGTGAACTTGAAAAAATGGAAGGTAAAGCCGCTAAGGCTGGCGGTGGGGTTTCCGCATTAGATAAATCAAGTCGTATTGCTACAAGTGCTTTATTAGGCATGGGTGCGGCATTTGCTGGTTTTGCGGCATTAGGTATTAAAGAAGCAAATGAAAGCGAACAAGCACTCAATAAACTAGGTCAAACAATGTCTAATTTAGGCATTAACACAGAGGCTAATCGCTCACAAATTGAAAAACTTACAGATAGTTATGAGAAATTAGGTTTTGGTAATGAAGAAGCGGCAAATGGTTTTAATAAACTTCTTGTTGCTACTGGAAGCGTAACCGAAAGCCAAAATCTATTAGCACTATCAGCTGATTTTGCCCGTGTAAAGAACATGAGCCTTGAAGAAGCATCAGCAACTTTGGCTAGAGCGAGCGCAGGTAACGCTAAAGCATTTAAAGAAATGGGTATTACATTAGATACCACCATACCTAAATCAGAAGCCGTTGCAAAAGCAATGAACGAATTACAAGGCAAAATTGGTGGACAAGCCGTTAATGCTACAAAAACTTTTAAAGTTCAATTACAAATATTAAAAGAAGAAGTAGGCAGTATTGCTGAAAAAATAGGTGGAGCATTAATGCCTATTTTAAAAAATATGGTTGAGTTTTTTTCAAATGCAATAGATTTTATTTCACGCAACGCAAAAGTATTTGCTATTTTAGGCGGAGTAATTCTTTCTGTAACGGTAGCACTTGCCACTTATAACGCAACTGTTAAAGTGGTTACTGCGGTTACAAAAGCATGGAGCACTATTTCAGCAGTAGCAACTGCCGTTCAAGTTGGCTTAACTACTGGACAATGGAACTTAAATGCCGCTTTAAATGCTAACCCTATTGGTTTGGTAGTTGCTGGTGTAGTTTTATTAGTAGGCGCATTTGTGATTGCTTGGAACGCTAGTGAAACTTTCCGTAAAGCAATAGTCAAAATGTTACAAGTTGTGGTTAATGGCGTAGGTTATTTGGTGGGTGCTATTGGTTCTTTACTTAGTGCTGCATCTAAAATTCCGGGTATTGGTGATAAATTTAAAGGTCCTGCCGAAGCCGTTAATAAAACTGCAAATGATATTCGCAAATTTGGTGATGGTTTAGATAAATTAGCAGATAAAAAAGTATCTATTGGACTTAACTTTAAAGCACCTTCTATTCCCAATATGCCAAATGCCGCAGGTGGCGCAACTGTAAAAGGTGGAGGTATTAGTCCTGAAACCAAAAAGGCTAATGAAGGTTATATGAAAATTGTTAAAGATTTTCAAGACAAAATTGCTACTGCTCGCACTAAATTTACCGAGAAAATGGCTGAAATTGATAAGAGTTATCAAGAAGATGTAGCCAAAATTAATGCTGATGGACAAGAAAAGATTACAAAAGCCCAAACCGCATTTAACGACACAATGGGCAAACTTAATAAACAAAAGGCTGAGGATTTAGCAAAACTATCTTTAGACAACACTAACAAAATTGCTGAAATAACTAAGGCAGGTAATGAGAAATTATTATCCATAGTTAAATCATCTATTGACCGTTTGCGTAATGCCTTTGCGCAAGGCACTTCATTTAGCGTTGGAGATATATTTAAAGGTTTAATTGAGGCTGGTAAGGCAACTGTTGAAGATTTATTAACCAGTATGAAGGCTCGTTTGGCTGGTATGAAATCACTAGCGCAAAAGGCTTCTGCGTTGGCTGGTGCTGGATTTAGCCAAACTTTTATTGAACAAGTTGTTTCACAAGGTCCCGAAATAGGTGGACAACTAGCAGATAGTATTTTAAAGGCTGGACCCGATGCGATTAAAGAATTGCAGACTATTTATGGCGATATGGAAAACACCACAAATACTGGTTTAAACGCATTAGCGCAAACCATGAATGCTGGTGGCAAATTAGCAACATCTGAACTTAACGAAGCATATGCAGAAGCCAAAATTGATATGGCTAACTTCTTAACTCAACAAAAAAATGACTATGCGCTCGCTCAGGCTGATATCAGTAAGAAATTTAATGAACAAATGGCAGAAGCAGAAAAAACTAGAGATAGTGCTATTGCTGATGCTCAAAAAGAAATGGCTATTGCGTTAGCAGAAGCACAAAAACAAATGGCAGAAGCACAAGCGGCAGCCCGAAAAGAATTAAACGATAGTTTAACTGCTATTGAAAAAGACTTTCAAGAAAAATTGGGTTCAATTAATAATGCTACAAATAGCACAAC
>Ga0209500_10001168_pt1 | contig 20385 bp, 27 predicted proteins | sample S_140212_EF_Meta_FD_187323 | JGI IMG/M metagenome (GOLD analysis project Ga0209500, IMG submission 187323) | Freshwater microbial communities from Lake Simoncouche, Canada to study carbon cycling - S_140212_EF_MetaG (SPAdes) (version 2) | ecosystem: Environmental > Aquatic > Freshwater > Lake ... | reverse complement strand
TGCCCATTGCTCACTGTCACTACGTTGCATAGCAATCAAGACATGATCGCCCTGATGCCATGGCTGTAATCTCACTGCTAGTTTTTTTGCACGCCCTGGCTCAATACCTTCGCCAAACCATCCACGAGCATTCACACCGTTGATACCCATTTTCCAAGTAACACCACGATTCAATTGTCCTACTTCTAGCACAATCACTGGTCGTCCAGACGCAGAGAACTCGTCCCATACTGCTCTATTTGGAGCCATACGACCAGTCCATAGTTGACTCCAGATCACTGCCACGTCTGCTGACATGTTGTGTTCGGTCACACGTATACGATGTTTTTTGCAACCGTTGCGAAATGCTTCAAATACTGGCCCTGAATTGAGGGCGCCAAATTTATTAAAAATACTGATGTTCATAGTGATAACTAGTATATATGCACTTCACTCTTCCATACGAAAAACAAGGTCACAGTCAATTTGGCGAAACTGGTATTATTGAACTCTTACTCAATGGTTTGCAAGATCCACATCAAACCTTTGTAGAAATAGGATTTGGCACAGGAAATCAAAACATGACCATGGATCTATTAGATCGTGGCTATCGTGGTGTAGGAGTCGACGGTAGAGAATGGGAACCTGATACTCCAAATCGTTGGGGTGATGCTATCACTAAATTAAAACAGATGATTACTCCCGACGACATAGTAGATGTTCTAAGGCCTGTTGCTGATTGGAACACTGATTTCTTTAGTCTTGACATAGACAGTTTTGACTACGAAATTGCTCGTGCATTATTAGAAGCAGGATTCCGCCCTGCTGCGGTGTGTGTAGAGATCAACAAGCACTTTGGACCTACAATACAGGCCAGCTTTCCGTATATCCCTAATGCAAGAAAAAAGACTTATGATCGTAGATTTTTTTGTGGAGCCAGTTTGAGCAAATACACCAAACTGTGGGAACATTATGGCATGAAATTTTTCACATTAAATAGTATCAGCAATCACAATGCTTTTTACTATGATCCTGCTAGAGTCACTATACCTGATGTGCCTGTGTTATCACAAATTGAAGTTGAGCTACAGGACATAAAAACAATGATACAAGAACATTGGTGTTGGAAAGATTATCAACCGACTATCTACAAGGATTTTGAATGACCAAATATGCAGTAGTTACTACATTCAATCAAGCAGGGTACGACAAGTATGCCAGCAGGATGATTGATACTTTTTTAAAAAGTTGGCCAAGCGCAGTTGATTTGTATGTGTATACCGAAGATTGCACAATCACACAATCAGCTAGTAATCTGCATGTGAGAGATCTACATGCACTGAGTCCAGAGATTGTTGCATTCAAGCAACGATGGGGACCTGACCCTAGAGCTCGTGGCGAAGTAGCAACCGGACCAGCAGATAAAAAAGGCAAAGCCCCGGGTATTGGATTCCGTTGGGATGCTATACGATTCAGCCACAAAGCATACAGTGTTTTCCATGCTGCTGCTAACTGTGCCACTGATGTATTGTTTTGGATGGACGCTGATATGATATGTCATACCAGTCTCAGTGAAGCATTCTTGTTGCTACAAATGCCATCGGATGTAGGCTTGGCTTATTTGGGGCGAGAAAGAAAGTTCTCTGAATGTGGATTGTATGCAATGAATCTGCGAAATTCAATCACACGCAAATGGCTTGCAGAGTTTCAACTGGCATATGATTCAGGTCGACTCATGACCATGGCTGAATGGAATGACTGCTGGGTATTTGACGAAACTCGTAAAGAAGTTCAAGCAGCTCATCCTGAATGGCGAGTATTGAACTGGAGTGAAGGCTTGATCCAAGGTGAAGGGCATCCTCTGATCAACACAGTCTGGGGAGCATATTTGGATCACCTCAAAGGCAATCGAAAAGACACAGGACGTAGTCTTGCCAAGGATCTCATCCGCCCCAGGAACGAACGTTATTGGTCTTCGGGGTACTGAGATAAGTCAGGATCAAAGCAGATCTCGCTGACATCTGCTTTGGAATATTCAGCTTTGCTATGTTTAGCTTTGTAATGCATCAGGTATGGTCCCAACACAGTATGCGGCATTGGTGTTTTATATTTCTTTTCAAACCCATAGCACAAATCGTTATTTTGTGCATTTACTGAATTCAACGCTGCACCAAACACATCATTGTCGTAGAATCTACGAAGATCTTTGTAGTCACGTTCATGATAACGTCTGATGTATTCGGTCCTAAAGGCATGAAACTCTCTGTGACGGGTGTTCACTGCAAAGATTCCAGTTTCAGGACATAACCATTCACCAGGTTGTCTAGACTTGCTTTCATAATATGTCACACCCATATACATACTGAGACACTCGGGCCGTAGCAGTGAATCAATCAATGATTGCGGAACCGTCTTTAATGTAAGAACATCAGCATCTTGCCATACAATCCAATCTGCTTGACTATGTACCAAAGCATGCATAACGCTGTATGCTTTCTTTGAAAATTTCTTGTCTGACTGACTAAATCTTGTGTCTGACTGGAATTTTTCATAATCAGGATCTAGCTGATCAAAATCAATTTGTTTTATACGTTTATGTTCAGGTAGTGAGAATCCTTCTACATAACAGGTGATTGAAAGATCCTTGGGCCAATGTTCTAGGAAACTATTCACACTGTCTTGCCCAATGAGATCATAATATATTTGATTAAAACTGGTTATAACTTGTATCATTTTTTTGCCCATTTTTTCATGTGTGCCCAACACACACCTGTACGCAATTCCTCGTGACTCCAATGGAACTGACTGATGCGTTGAACCCACTCTTGCCGATCAGGCATAAAAGGATTTTCAATTCGATTCAACAACAACGTTGCTACATCTCGTGCTTGACTACGATCTGGGTCAGTAAGAAACACTGGAATTCCTTCTATAGCAGCAGCCACACCCGGACTGGAATTGTGATTTACAACTGCCCAACAATTAACAAAATCTTGCGTCAATGATGATGCTGATTGACTAATTTCAATTTTAGGTATTCGACGACCTAAACACAGTTTCAGCAATCTGTCAGAATATTTTACAGCTCGTTTGTCTCCAGGATGGGGACGGATACGTATAGGACGATCACTATACTTGCGTATTTCAACTATGGCTTTGATAGCCCAATCTATCACATCCCACCCACCCATGCTCCATCCGCCATCGCGTTGCAAACATAACAAGATATGATTGCCGGCAGCTCTCCAAGGTTTTAGTTCTAGTCCGTAGTGTTGTTGAATCAACCCCCATCTGGCAGGATCAGGAGTTTGATTACAATATTCTCCAGTGTTGGCAAAGATACCATCATAGCTATAACGCAACCAATACCCGGGATTTTCTTTGTTTTTGTACAAGAACAGATTGCTGTCAGCTATAATAGTTCTACCACCTGATGCACGTTGTCCATCTAGGATCTCCTGGCGAAATTGTAGATGTGATGCGGTCTTGCCGTGCTCATGTACCCAACCTAGTATAACAGCCACATCGCTGGGCTGATAAGTCATGTTGGTTTCTACAATACCTTCGTCCTCTTGTGCATTCACACCCTGAGCAAAGTACGTTAAGGTATTGACTTTGTCAGTGGCGTTCTTTAAAGTTTCAGGAGTGTATTGCTCTTTTTTAGGCAATGTAGCTGTGTAACTTACGACTCTCATATTTCTTGCATCATTCTAAATGCTGTGCCATTTTTTAATTCGCGCACATGATATTGTCCATATGCCATGCTGTGGCACCACGCATCTAACAAGTCCCGATCAGGATAAAATGGATCTTCTATCTTGGCCAAATCTTGATTGGCCACTGGTTCTGCCACATGACTGGGTGCCATCACAAATGCAGGAACTCCGGCCAGTATACTTTCTACTGCTGCTACACTGTTAAATGTGACCAAGGCATGCACATCTTGTGTTAACACGTGACTCAGAGGCTGATTCATTACTCTATCTATGCGTAATGATGCACGTTCACGAACCACAACTGGCCGGTCTGTGTATTTTTTGATTTTGGCCACAGTGTCCTGGATCCATTGTTGCTGATCAATACCATAATACTTGCAGGGTTTTTCATCAGGTGCTGCTAGTATAATTTTATGTCCGTGTCGACGAGCAGAAGGGGTGATCCCCAACAAATCCCATCTATCGCTAGGACGTGGTCGTATAGTCCGGTGCTGCAAGTCATTGAGCACAATCCTGTGATATTGTTTGATGCCTTGTGTGTTTTTGTTGCCTACATTATTTCCAATATATCCTGAATCCATGTAGTAAAAATTGTTACCATCTGCTAGGCATTTTTTCATGATCTTGTGTTTGAGAATGCCACGTAGTACCAACTGATTACGATCCACAGCTATATCATAATGATAATCAAAGTGATCAGTATCCATTGGTTGCATTTTTGCACTGTGGGCTAGCATGTTTATATACTCGTCCTGACCACCTTTACTTAGGAAAATCCAATTGCTCATAATATATTTCTTTGTTGACAGTATTCAGTAAAGATACGCTCTCTATGCCACTCATCTGAGAAGTCGCCTTGGTCAGCAAACTCATGAAAGCAAGGAGTTCCTAGTGTGAAGTGAACCAATTTTGCTAGTGGATTGTATTCATATTCTACATCCAACCAGTTCCATTCAGCAGGTAACTCTCCTATGCGAGCGTCATCAAGCCAGGTGAATCTATGCAGTTCTGCTCCGGTGGATTTTTCAACAAATTCAGGAGTGAGCTTACGATTAGGAAAACTGTTACAGTTCCACAGCATAACACTGCTCCAGTTCTTGCGTGGATAGTTTTCGTTTTTGCTGCCAAGATACTTTTCAGTCATGCGTGTTTCGTAATCGTGCTTGACCACTTGCACATCCATTGAAGTATTTCGTAAATCCCATAACTCAGCAATATCACCACGAACAATCATGTCACCATCTATAAAGATAGCATGACCGGTGTATTGCATCAAATGCGGCACTAAGAATCTCGAGTAGATGAACTGATTACTACCATCAGTATGTGTTTCCTTGTAGTCTTTGAACAAATTCAATGCTAGTGGAATAATACTAACTGGTCTGCTGGCATTTCTAATTATGCTATTGGTACACACATGAAATGCAATTGCTTCTCTAGGGTCGTACCCTACAAACACTGGTATGATGTCGATCATTTGCGCTCAATATCTTCTTCTATGCAATCTTCACCATACTGTATTTCGATTAGTTTAAGCAACTGATCAGTTTCGTTACATAACTGATGCCATTCTCCTAGTCGAATCCAGGTGTGTTGATGCCGAGCAGGACTGGCTAACAAATCATAGTCAGTGCTGTACGGATCTACGGTGTATACTGTGGCTTCACCTTCGGCCACAAACCAAAACTCTGCACGTTTTTCATGACGTTGCATACTGAGTCGTTGCCCGGGCATCACAGTGAGTTCTTTGAGTTTTACATGTGATCCAACTTCATGTAAAATACGATAGTAGCCCCAGGCACGATCTGTTTTGGGCTTTTTCCATTCTTCCAAGATCCAGCTGCTGCTGTTGGCTTTGTTCTCTCCGCCTACCCCAAACACAAACTCCACATCATCAAACACCATTTCGGGTATGTTTTCTTTTGTGCGATCTCCGCCATTGGCAAAGGTTATTTCTGCGCCGGGATATTGAGCTTTGACTTTGCGAATTGCATCACATGCTGATCCGTCGGCATCATCAAAACTGATAACGCCATCTACATATCTACAGCCCAGCAGCACAGCCCAGCGTTCGTGATAGTTCATGAATGGTTTGCCCTTTTTGCGGGTGAGCCATTCATCAGAGTTCAATCCCACAATTAACATGTGCCCAAGTTTACGTGCATCTCTAAGATACATCACATGACCAGAATGCATAGGGTCAAACCCGCCGGTAACAATTACAATTTTCATAGTGTCCATAGAAATATTTATCGGCGTATATAACGGTAAATAAAATATCATGGAGCATTTTTATCAAACCATCAACGGATTTATGAGTCACAAGAATACTATCATGCTTGACATTGTGTTAGATCAATTTCCAGCTGGTGGTACCTGGGTTGAATTAGGATCCTGGACCGGCCGTAGTGCAGCTTATTGTGTAGTAGAACTGATCAACCGTGATAAGCTAGGTCCATTCTACTGTGTAGATACATGGAAAGGGGAAGCGGCAATTGCTTATGATGTAGATGTTGTGCAAGACCTTGAAAACATTTTTTGCCAAAATCTAAATCCGATAATAGAACAGGTTACCATGCTGAGCAAAATCAGTTGGGATGCTGCTGATGACTTTGAAGATAATTCTGTGGATTTTTGTTATGTGGATGCCGGGCATAGTTATGAAGCGGTCACAAATGATCTAACTGCATGGTGGCCAAAATTGCGTCCAGGATCAAGATTTGCCGGTGATGATTACACCAAAGGATATCCAGGTGTGCAACAAGCAGTATGGGATTTCTTTGGCCCGCAGGATATTAAAGTCAGCAGATCGGGTCGTTGTTGGATAGTGACAAAACCATTTGCTCACAGCAATTCGATTTAAATAACACATGACCACCTGGCTTGAACATTATCGCAATAACTATTACCACTTGTTAACTCCCCAAGTAAGTGGTGCCAAACGAGGGCTGATAGAAGGACTATATCAACGTGCCGACGGATTTAATCTGGTGTTTGCATATCTTGAAAGTCTTGATCAGTCTGAATATCATATTATTGAAACTGGCACACTAAGAAATCCAGGCAATTGGAAAGATGGGCAAAGTGCTAGATTGTTCACAGAATTTGTAGATCATCACAAAGGTAGTGTACGTAGTGTGGATATAGACCCAGAAGCTGTGGCTGCTGCCCGTACAGCTATCACATCTGACAGTTTTGAATCTACATGCATGGATAGTGTATTATATTTGGCCACACAGTTGGATCTAAACACCGTTGATCTATTCTATCTTGACAGCTATGATGTAAAATGGAACGACGATCATCTCAGTGCAACACACCATTTGCAGGAATTCCAAATAATTGAACCATATCTTAAACCAGGTGCCATGGTAGTGATAGATGACAACAGCAGATTTTTAGAATCTAACGCTCGTACTGGAAAAGGCCATTATATAGCAGACTACCTAGACGCAAAAGGAATGAAACCGTTGTATGATGCCTATCAAATCATCTATAGATTTTAACCATGATAATTGATACTTTATTGTTCAACAACGAGTTTGATATGCTAGATATACATTTAGCTATCACCAATCATTACGTGGATCAATGGGTGGTACTAGAGGCCAGCAGAACCTTTAGTGGCATAGCTAAACCTTATAATCTGCTAAACAATCTTGATCGATACCGACAACTCTACGGCGATAGGATTCAAGTTGTTACATTAGAATTACAAGAACATCAGACTAATCTTGTATGCGAAACAATGATGCGTCAAGCTATCGCTCCTGCCCTAGCTGATTGTGATCCCGAAGACATTGTGATACACGGTGATCTTGATGAGATAATCAATCCTGACTGCTGGGCAGATATCATTGCATTGATGGATCAACATGATCAGCCTGTGAGTTGCGGATTTGACATGTTTATGTATAAGTTTGATCAACATGCTGAACGTGGATGGCAAGGAAGCGTAGTAGCACGTCGAAGGATGTTTGATACTCCGCACGAACTATACAAAGGAAAAAATGTCAAACGCAAAGACCGCAGTCATTGTGTGGGATTAAGAATGCATGTGGGATGGCACTGGACCTGGATGGGATCTGATGAGCTCATACGTAACAAAGTAGTAAGTTGTATAGAGAGTCAGCATAGAGATCCTGAACAAATATTATCAGCATTTAAACAACTAGACACTATATCCGCAATCAACCACAAATGTACCACACATACCATAAACATCACGTATCCAGACGCAGTTCAGATGGTGCTACGACAATATCCAGCGTATTGGAATAATCCACCGGAATAGTAAAGTGGCTACCCAACGTGAAAAAGATTTGCATCGTGCTGAACGAGAAGCGTATCGAGCAAAAAAACAAATGAATCCTGAGAATACTCCCACTGGGCCTGTAGATTGTGCCTGTGTGATTCATGGCAATGGATATAATTGGGTTTATGTAGAAAGATTACACAGCATGTTGAGTCGCCACCTAACACGTGGCGTGAGATTGCATGTGTATACAGAAGCCAGTCGATCAGTGCCACCACACATGATCCGACACAATCTAATGGAATGGACTGGTATCAGTGGCCGCAAACGCAGCTGGTGGTACAAAATGCAGATGTTTAATCCTGCCCACCATTCTGGGCAATTGCTGTACTTTGATCTAGACACAGTGATTGTTGACAACATAGATTGGATGGTAGATCTCAGCCCATTTTATTTTTGGACCATACGTGATTTCAGAGTGTTGTGGAAAGCAGATGTGCAAAACATGAACTCATCTGTGATGTATTGGGACACTACCAAATGGTCGCATGTGTGGTCAAACTTTGAGCAAAACGGAGCCAGCAAAATAATCAGCAGATATCAACACGGCGGCGATCAGGAATATCTCACCACAGTGATTGCTCCGGAAAAACGCCGATTCATGGATCCTGATCGTGTTGTGAGTTGGAGATGGACTGCACTAGACGGCGGCATGAACTTCACGAATAGAACTTACAATAGGCCCGGGCGCGGCACTATACTTTCTCCCGGCAATAGTGTATTGGTGTTTCACGGGGATCCTAAGCCGCACGAAACCAACGATGTTGTGATAAAACAACACTGGCGCTAGCTCAGCCCGGTTGACCGGTATTGTATGATCGGCTATAATAGCTACATGTCAACAAAGATACCAACAAAAAACTGCTTAATAATGTGGCAAAAAGCCCACAGTTTTCGCAGAAAAAATTGGAAAAATCCTGTAAAAAGGAGTTGACCGGTATCTCAACAACTGCTACAATAGTGGCTTAACAACACAACGGGGCTAGAAACCATGAGCGCAATTCGTATTATTCGCGGCGAGTACCGCGGCAAGACTGTTAGCAACCAAAACTTCATGCTGGTAAGCGGCTTTCAAACTGGCGCCAAAGGCGGCTATGTCACTGTGCAAAACAACGGCACATTCCCCAACTGCCCTGCCACAGTCCGCATCCGCGTTAATGCTATCTCTGACTACGAGATGGTGAACGGTGACACTGTGGAAATGAACACACCTGCTGCTAAGGCATCTGCTTTTGTAGTAGAGACTGAAGAAGAAGCAATGACTCGTATCCGCGAGCGTTTTGAAATACTCACAGAAATGTCAAAAGCCTGCATTGGCGGCGACATCCGTGCTATGATTGTGAGCGGCCCTCCTGGCGTGGGCAAGAGCTACGGCGTGGAACAAGAGATCGAAAAAGCCACACTGTTTGACAAGATCGCAGGCAAGAAGCTTCGTGCAGAAGTTGTGAAAGGTAGTGCTACTCCTATTGGACTGTATCAGACTCTGTACAAATACAGTGATGCTAACTGTATGGTAGTGTTTGATGACTGTGACTCGATCCTGTTGGATGACGTTGCTCTGAACTTGCTGAAAGGTGCATTGGACTCTGGCAAGAAGCGTGTTATTTCGTGGTTGAGCGAGAGTTCCACTCTGCGTCGCGAAGGCATCCCAGATCGTTTCGAGTTCAAAGGCTCGGTGATCTTTATCACCAACTTGAAGTTTGACAAGATGAAATCGCAGAAACTGCGCGATCACTTGGACGCACTGCAAAGTCGTTGCCATTACCTAGACTTGACTCTTGACACCATGCGTGACAAGATCTTGCGTATCAAGCAGATCGCCAAGGACGGTGTATTGTTTGATGGTTACGACTTTGAGCCCGAGACTCAAGACAGTATCTTTGAGTTCATGGAAACTAACCAAGCTCGTTTACGTGAAATGAGCCTGCGTATGGCATTGAAGATCGCAGACTTGCGTAAACTGAGTCCTGATAACTGGCGCCGTCTTGCAGAGACTACCTGCATGAAGGTAGCAGACTAAGATGGGTTGGGTAGCCGTAATTGCTGCATTGTATTTCGGCCACCCATGGTTGGCATTTTTCATAGCTGCCATGCTTTTACTGTGAGTGATTAAAATGGAAGTGTCGATTGTTTGGATGTTGCTGAATGGGTGGTTTGCCAAGCATTGCTTTGAGGATGGCGCTACAGTAACAGGATGGATCTGTTTGGTTATCAGTGCCTGGTATCTAGCCCGATTAATGGTTGAAATCTTTTAAGGAAACTGTATGTTTGAAATCTGGGATGGTGATTTGTTTTTGTACACTGTGGATTCCGAATATGAAGCTGATGAAGCTAAAGAAATTGGATTCCAAATAGTAAAGATCTCATAAGATTTTTGGCGTAAAGCCAAGAAACAGAGTCGCCAAAGTTTTTCTAGCCCAGCGACTCTTTTATACAGGCACTTTGGTGCCTGTTTTTTTGACTATCCTATTTAAGTATGTTACTATATACTATATGAAAAGATGCACAATTAAAATAAGCGATGAAGTCAATATCAAAATTGAAGGCCTGGATCTTGATGCTCGCAAAGAACTGGTAAAGAAATTCAAATACGATGTGCCCTACGCACGTTATCTACCAGCTGTGAGACTAGGTCGTTGGGATGGTAAGGTTGCATACTTCCAACTTGGAGGCAGCACTTACGTAAATTTACTACCTGAGATCTTGCCCATACTAGACAAACACAATTATGATGTTGAACTAGATGACCAACGCACGTACACAACCACATTTGAGTTTGATCAGGTGCATGAACAAACCTATGCACACAAATCGTGGCCAGAAAAACATCCACAAGCAGGCAAGCCCATCGAGCTACGTGATTACCAAGTAGAAATTATCAACAATTTCCTAGCCAACCCACAGTGCCTACAAGAAGTGGCCACCGGTGCAGGCAAGACTATTATGACAGCAGCACTAAGTGATGCAGTCAGCAAGTATGGTCGCAGCATTGTGATTGTGCCTAACAAGAGCTTGGTTACACAAACTGAAAAAGACTACATCAACATGGAATTGGATGTAGGTGTGTACTTTGGGGATAGAAAAGAATACGGGCGTAGTCATACCATATGCACTTGGCAAAGCCTAAACAATCTCATGAAGAACACCAAGAATGGCATAGGTGATTGTACCATACAAGAGTTCATTGAAGATGTTGTATGTGTTATTGTAGACGAAGTACATATGGCCAAAGCTGATGCATTAAAGACCTTGTTGACCACAGTGATGGCGCAAGTGCCAATTCGTTGGGGATTGACCGGAACTATACCCAAAGAAGCATTTGAAAGCCAAGCACTGCTGGTAAGTCTAGGCCCAGTGATTTCAAAACTGGCTGCTAGTGAACTGCAAGATCGAGGCGTACTGGCACAGTGTCATGTGAATGTAGTGCAGATGGTAGACACTGTGGAACACAAAACTTACCAACAAGAATTAAAATATCTATTGGAAGAATCGGGTCGACTGGATGCCATTGCACAGTTGGTGCTGCAAGTTAATGAAACTGGTAATACTCTAGTGTTGGTAGATCGTGTGGCACCAGGGCATGAATTAGTTGCAAGGCTAGGCGATCGAGCAGTATTTGTATCGGGCGCAACCAAAGGTGCTGCACGTCAGGAAGAATACGACGAAGTGGCCACAGCTACTGGCAAAATCATTGTGGCCACATATGGTGTGGCAGCGGTGGGTATCAACATACCACGCATCTTTAACTTGGTAATGATTGAGTCGGGCAAGAGTTTTACTAGGGTTATACAATCAATTGGTCGCGGTATCAGAAAAGCCGAAGACAAGGATCATGTGCAGATTTGGGATATCACATCAACATGCAGATTCAGCAAACGACATTTGGTCAAACGCAAGGCCTACTATAATGATGCTGAATATCCTTATACCCAGGAAAAATTACATTGGCAATGAGGTTGCATTTTTACAAAAAATACAGTACAATAAACTCATGCGTATCTTAACCCTTGACAACCGACCCTACGATCTCGATCATTTACCTGAAGAAGTAGATGATATGAGATTTGCTATATTAGACAATTCTGATCCAGCCAACCCTGACTATCATTACATACCGTTGATCTTTTTAGAAAGTTTTAATGCACCTGCATTGGTATTACAAATAGGTGATGCAAGAATTAAAATGCCCATGGATTGGCAAGTGCTAATTGGAGAACCCGATGTGGGTGATTTAGAAATGCTACCACTCACCAGCATCAATGATCGTGGATTTAAACTGTTTCAATTCAATCCTCTCTCCAGTTTCCGGCCAAGTTTTCCGCCTATTGAAATTGTAGATGTATATCAAGAAGTAGCGTGGTATGCACCCAAACTAAAAAATGGGCAGATGTTATGCGTTCCTATCAATGATGCACCGCAACCTGACTGTGTGTATTTTGTCAAAGACATTAGCCGTAACTGTGAGATTGTGGACTATAACAAGGCTTGGTAAACCATGACAGCATTAACCATCGAAGAAAAAATCAAAAACTTTCCATCGGTCAATTACACCAGTTTATACGAAAGTGTCGATCGTAGAAAATTCATGCAAGATCAATTTGATCAGTATGGCATTATAAAAACAAACGTATACCTCACTGAACGATTTAATAAAATTTCCTCCATGATAGATATCACTGGATCGGGCAGATTCATGAAAGAAGTTGTTGTTCAGATGGGCACCATAATTTCTCATCTGAATCTGTTGAGAAATTGGTACGTGTCAACCAACGAGGAGTATGCTATTTTCTGCGAAGATGATGTGAGTTTTCAAAGCATAGACCATTGGAATTTTACCTGGGATGAGTTCGTACAACATCTTCCGGCAGATTGGAATGGAGTACAGCTGACCAAGGTACAAATGCCTTACTGCAATCCAGCCGGCGAACCAAACTTAGCAATCAAACTCACACGTGGCCGCTGGTGGGGAGCATATTCCTTGTTCCGACGCTCCTATGTTAAACTTCTGCTGGATAGAACCTGTCACGGATACAACACCTACAATCTTGATTTGATTGACATCTATGGGGATCAGTATGGCCCTATTATAGAAAATCTCTTGTATCTACAGGCCCCTGGCATTTATAATTTTCCAATGTTGGTTGAACATGACAAACTCGGCACCACTTTTGAAAACAAAGTGGTAATCACAGAAGGTGCCGAAGTTGCAAATGATGCACAGTATTGGTCGCATCGAGTGGTTTCACAACAATGGCGGCTGAATGGACCAACATTGGATTTCAAAGATGCAATGATCGTGTTGAACTAGCTCAATGCCAATATTCGAAAGTCCCGATGGTGGTAATACAGTGTACTCTCGTGAGCACGGGTCTGACCAACGTGAGTTGATCAGCACTCACGATGCTAGAACACATGATGGCAGACCCTTACATGATCACATCATGGAATCAAAATTGTGGGGTAACATTCGCAGAGCAGCTGATACCAATCCCGCTTTACAAGATGCCATTGAACGTGTTATAATGATCTATCACCTGACTAAAACAAGATGAGCAATAATTACAATTTGGATATGACACAGGTACCTGGACAAGATACTTGGCAACACATTGACGATAATTGGTTACATCTATGTGAAAGTAAGTCTGTGGTGGAGATAGGTCCATACGGCGGCTGTATTAGTGAACGTATCATAAAACATCGGCCAACTAATCTCACATTGATTGAGGCAAATAAGAGTGCAGTCGATCAGTTAAAATTAAACCCCAATTTAACATCATGCAAAATACTATTAGGCGATATGCATCATGATTTGAATCAAGTTGGACCAGTGGATGTAGCTATTGTGCTAGGAGTAATTTATCATAGCCATGCCCCATTGTTGTTGTTGGAGCAACTGGTAAACTATTGTGATCCGCAAACTATACTAATTGACTCTCCAGGTAAGATACTGAGTTGGTATCAAGAACCCATTAACTCCCCGGGCATGAGATATGTTGTATCTGACAAAAAAACTTGTGGTATTGTAATACAGATTAATGAAAGATTGCTAATAGCATCTCTGACAAATCTTGGTTATCGATTACATACAAAAGAGATTTTACCTGAAAATTTAAGTTTAAAATCTGACTGGCCAATATATCAATTTGAAAAAAACAATGGATAAACTACACATCAGCAACGAGATGCGACAAATGGACGCAAAGAATAGAGCATTCTATGATGAACTCACAGTTGAAGAACGCAAGAAGTTTTCAACATTCCTCATGGTGCGTTGGGGCAGCACAGTAGATGGTACCCAAGAACTACAAGAATATTATGTGCAGAGTGTGAATCATTATCTCAACAAGCACTTCTTTACCATGCACCGGCATCCTAAACTGCAATGGCTTATGGCCACAGCAGCCAGCCCGGGCATGGGATCTATGCGGCATAGTTGGATTTCTCTCAAGAAGAAAGAAGCCGGGGATTCAGCCATGAAGAAGCAATTGCGTGAGTTGTATCCGCATTTCAAAGAAGATGAAATTGATCTCATGTCCACAATGACCACTAAAAAAGAAGTCACACAACTCATCCGTGACCATGGCAACGACAAGTAACTTCACATGTAAGTATTGCAATCGATCATTCAGCAAGGAATCTAGTCTGAGTGTGCATGTGTGCGAACAGAAGAAACGCTATCAAGAATCTTCTGAACGTGGTGTGCAATTAGGTCTGCAAGGCTACTTGAAGTTCTACGAATACACACAGGGGTCAGCCAAAGTCAAGTCTTGGGATGACTTTGCCACGTCACCTTACTATCGTGCATTTGTCAAATGGGGGCGATACTGTGTGGATGTTCGAGTAATCAGCCCTGTACGTTTCCTAGAGTGGTTGTTAAAGAACAACAAGAAGATCGACAACTGGTGCAGCGATAAGCTATACACAGAATATCTTGTGGAATATGTGCGCCGAGAGGCAGTAGATGATGCATTGTCTCGTGCGATTGAATATGGCATAAACTGGAGTGAAAAACAAAATGCTCCTTCTCATGACTGTTTAAGATACGGCAGCGCAAATGCCACCTGCTATGCAGTCACTACAGGTAGGATAAGTGCATGGGTGATTTACAATAGTGAATCAGGACAGAAGTTCCTGAGTGAACTCAATTCAGAGCAAGTGGCAATGATATGGCCTTATATTGATTCAGACATATGGCAAAAGAAGTTTGTGGATTATCCGGCAGATCAAGCGTATGCACAAGAAATTTTAACACAAGCAGGATGGTAATGAAAAAATTAGAAATTAATGCAACTGGCTTGGTGATTGAATTTTTAAATCGATATCAAGTGTGGAAAGATTATAATACGTTACATCATCCATCTTTGGAAAAAATTGTAGACATACGAAATAGTAAAACTGGAATACCTTGCATTCAATATAGCGATGTTGATGCTGTAAATCGATGTGACGCTCCGATAATAGTAATTGATTGCATAGAAGAAGGTAAACATGCAGCAGTCTGGTTTAATCAATATAATAAAGACAAACACTACATTATATTTGCCAGTGATGGCCACTGTAATCAACTACCACCGTCTGCGGCGGCAAATATATTGATAAACTATACCTGGATAACATATTATCATTTTCTTTTTAAAGTAACCGATACAAGTAATAATCCGTTAGGCATTTGTTTTTATCAAGAAAATGAGTATCAATTCAATACTCCAAAGCCTATGAGATTTGTGTCTACCACCGGGGTGGCACGTGTTCAGAGAGATTACGTCAAGGATCAATTATTGAAAAAAATCAATTACACAAATTTTATTTTCAAATATAGTGGTGTTGATTTAGGGATGCCATCGGGGCAATTTGATATAGTTAAATTTGAACCTGATAGCTTTGATCCTTACACCTCATTATTAAAAAAATATCCATACAGTCTCAGTGATACATTGCCTATCAACATGTACAATCAGGCCAATTTTAATCTTGTGGTGGAAACAGATATTCCACAGAGGTTTGGATTTTTTCCAACTGAAAAAACCATCAAGTGTCTAATAACCGGAATGCCATTTGTGATAGTTGCAACTCCACACTTTTTGAAATATCTTAAAGAAATAGGATTCCATACCTATGATAGTTTATGGGACGAAAGTTACGATGCCGATTTGGAATACATCAATCGTGTTGACAAAATAGTTGATCTGTGCAATAATCTTGATTCATTTGACTGGACAGCAAATCAGTCAGCATTGGAATTGATTGCATTGAAAAATAGATCTAATTTTTTAAATTTAAACCGCACGATGAATAAAAATTTCCAACAGTTTGAACAGGCAATATTAGGGTTGAATATAACATGATCAAGGGACTAATGGGTGATGCGTATGTAAATGTAAATGGCGGCGACACTAGTTTACCATATGTGACACAAAACACAAACAATCCCATACAAGGTATGATACGGGTCAACGGTAATCTGTTGGAAGCATTTGACGGTTCTAGATGGATTCAAATAAACTCCAGTTATGCAACTGTGAGCCTTACTGCAACATATCAATCGGCTATGAATTGGGTTATTGACAAGATGACAGAAGAACAAAAAATGAAAGCATTGGCCGAACAACATCCAGCAATTGCTGATCTAGTAGATGCAGTGGACAAAGCTAAAGAACAACTGCGAATGACAGTGGCATTGGTAACGATATGAGTGCAGACATTGACATTGACGTGCCCAATAGAGATGCTGTGCTGGCACTGATCCAGCACACAGCCGCACGGCAAAGCAATGGAAAGAAACACAACTCGGGTATCTACATCACAGACATACCACGTGATCCTGTTCTAGGATGTGCAGCCATAGACTATGAAACAGCCGAAGCCCGTGGTTATTTCAAAATTGACTTGTTGAACATGAGTGTGTACAACTTGATTCGTGACCCTGCACATTATGAACAGATGTTGGCAGCAACACCACCTTGGGATAGATTATGGCAGGATCCAGAATGGGCCAGCCAACTGGTACACATAGGCAACTATCAAGCATTGCTAAAGAGTATGCAGCCTGATTCAATTACTAGAATGGCAGCGTTTATCAGTGTGATACGTCCAGGCAAGGCACACTTGCAGAATCAGCCTTGGCCTCAAGTGTTTGACTCAGTATGGGACGGTGATGACAGTAGAGGTTATACATTTAAAAAAGCTCATGCTGTGGGATATGCAGCCTTGGTTGCGCTACACATGAATCTAATAGATCTTCAAACATAGGCAAAACTATTTTCTCTGTAAATTTTCTATGTCCTTCCGCAGTAGGATGGGCGGTATGATCAAGTTCATTGATATCCATTGAAAATTCAGCCAAACAGTCTCGTTGATCATTTACAAAAAACCAATTTGTCATTTTATAGTTTTGATAAATTGCATAATTGTTACAAAAATATGAAATTGAATGTTGATTTGTGATTTTGGAACTTTCATTCATTGGGTTCCAATAATTAACAAAACTAGTAAATCGATATTGATATCCGTGAATCTTGAGATAATTTTCTAAGTTTATAAAATACATCAACGAGTCTGAACATAATGTATGTGGGTCAGATAATTTATATCCCCAGTTAAATATTTCTCTTATGTCAGTTGGACCGTAACCATTGATACCACCACTGAATAGATAATAATGTTGATTATTGAGATTTTTTCCATAAGGATGTTTCTCATATAGATAATTCCACCACTCACTACTGAGATCTACATCTATTCGCCCAGGTCCAGACCACATGATAATAACTATAGTCTCTGCCGGATTAAAATTTTGATTTTCTAAAAATTGAATGGTACTATTACAAATATAACGATTGCCAGCACCGCCTCTGCCCATATTATGATAATTCAGATTGGAATGTGTCTGTGATAGACACGTTGCCCAAGTTGGCCCACATCTTTCGTCGGTAAAAGAGCAACCGTTTACAACTAAATTTTTTATAATACTCATTCAATACGCCTAACTAAAGTAATTGATTTTCGTTTGCCTTTCCTACGTACAATATCGTTTAGGCTGCACACAGGGCCATGCAGTATTTCTAAATCTTTGTTTACAAACGTTCGTAAACACCCGCGGAATTCATCCCATTCGCCGCGTAGAAATATGTTGATAGGTATGCTGCGATTAGATTCCCACCACCAGGTGTTGGCCAAATCCAAATAGCGACGTTTTTGCTCTAGGTCTTTAACATTTCCAAAGTCATAGATGGTGGTGATTATATCATCTCTATTCTGTACAATGCCCACATATTCGTTGGTGGCGTACATACACAGCGTTATAAACGGATATTTGTCAGCAAGTTTTTGAAATAAGTCTCTGCCCATATTGTACTAGTTCGGATATTTATACCTGGAGGGTCTAGGTAAATATCATTGGAGCACCATATGTATTCAACTCAGATCTATATCTATCAGCAAATCCAACGAGTGTTGGTCTTGGATTCCAGCGGTGCTTATTTTGACCGGAGGTGGGACCCTGTGTACGCTAAAAAATTAACCATCAACAAAGGTGTTGACAACGTGATCTTGTTTGAGTTTGTTAATCAAGATCAAAAGCCTGTGAACATCACAGGGAGTGAATTACGATTCAAATTGATCAATCTAACAGGTACTGCACAGTTGATTGAAAAAGACATGGTCATAATCAACGCTCAGTACGGGCGTGCCAAAGTCACATTAACCTCTGCAGAAACTTCTGAATTTCCTCCCGAACCATCAAGCTACAGTATAGAACGTGCGAGTGGCAATCTTGTGGAAGCTGTGTTTGTGGATGCGCAGGCACAGGCTCGTGGCGATGTGGACATTGTAGATAGTGTGAAGCCTGCTTTTGTGCCCAGCCACTTGGTGACTATACCTAACATATATGGACCAGAAGCATTTCTGGATCCGGTATTCAGCGCCAACTATCCAGACTGGGCATTAAACCCACCTGGTGCATACGGAAATGTTTTCAATGATCCACAAAGATTCAGCAGCCATGTGAACAGTAATGGTTCTAGCTTGACCACATTTCAAATGGAAATGGATCACTTCACTGGTAATGTCAAAGCACAAGGTGCGCAAACTTATGAATCAGTCTGGGTAGATGTCACTGAACAGCAGAGCTATTACAATAAAACTGGCACAGACTATATCAATGTATTGGGATATCATCCTTTGTTGAGACTTGTGGCGGATCAATGGCCCGGTACAGAACAGGTACAATTGGCCACAGCCACAGCTTACGGAGCCAACGGAGTGATCACCTCAATCACAGTAACTCAGTCAGGATACGGGTATCTTGCGCCGCCGCGTGTGAACATAATTGGTCTAGGTGCAGGTGCAGTAGCCGAAGCAGAAATTGAAGGTAACTCAGTAAGTGCCATAAATGTTATTAATGGTGGTCAAGGTTATGTTAGTAACCCACAACAAAGCAATCAGATTGCAGCAGTCAGTCTCAATCGTGGAGCCATCGTAAGCATACTAGTTAGATGAAATATAAAAAAATTGTAGGATTTGGCGATTCGTGGATGTATGGTGACGAGTTACTGGATCCGGTGCTAGTACAACAGCACTCTGACGCACATTCCTGTTGGACACTAAATGATACATATCGAACCACCCACAACTTCTTGGGGGTCCTTGGCAAACGTTACAATGTGCCTGTTGAGAATTTTGGTATTCCAGGAGGATCAATGCAAAGTTCAATTTGGACATTCCAATGGTGGCTGGATCATGAACCCAACCCAGAGGAATGTTTGGTGTTACTAGGGCACACTGATTCGGACCGACTTAGCTTTTACAATCCCAATCATGTGATTTACAGCAATGACGCACCTTGGAACAAGTTTGTACATTCTACCTGGGTAAACTTTGGAAGTAGTGTAGTACCTGAAGAATTTCGTACCATGATTAAACAACAGTTGGTATTGACCAACTGCGATGCACTAGCACGTTTAAATTATCAACAGACTGTGATGTTTTTTGATGGTGTTGCAAGTAGGAAGAACATTCCAATGATGCAATTCCATATCATGCCTGCTAGGGGTACTGTGGATTTACCTACATTGATCTGGACAGATTTTGCAATTGCTCCTTGGATCGACATTCATCCTGATAGACACAAACTGGTAAAGCCCGGAGGTCATCCAAATGAATCTGGGCATAAAATGATTGCTGAAAAGTTGATTTCTACTATAGACTCTGCTACAATGTAAGGATGCTAGACATCCTTGAGTACTTGCCAGCGAAACGAAAAGCCACCCCATCGGGTTGGATAAGTTTCAATGCAGTATGTTGTCAACATAATGGCAGTACACGAGATCAGCGCAATCGCGGCGGTCTTAAACCATCTGAAAAAGGTTGGAGTTA
>Ga0209500_10001165_pt1 | contig 20447 bp, 13 predicted proteins | sample S_140212_EF_Meta_FD_187323 | JGI IMG/M metagenome (GOLD analysis project Ga0209500, IMG submission 187323) | Freshwater microbial communities from Lake Simoncouche, Canada to study carbon cycling - S_140212_EF_MetaG (SPAdes) (version 2) | ecosystem: Environmental > Aquatic > Freshwater > Lake ... | reverse complement strand
ATCCATTTTAAATCGTTGCTCATTTTCTACCTTAATATGTAAAAAAGTCACGGGTACGTGACTTTGATGTTACAGTAATTGTAACATATTGATTTATATTGTCAAGAGTTTAATTGGCTCCAGCCATAGCAAAGTAGTGTACCTTTACGGTGCCTACACTTGTGCCTGCTGTACTTGATTGCCCTTGAACCGCATTAAAAACAATCTCAAATCCATTTTTATCTGGATTTTTAATATGATGTACAAAGTCACCGTCGGATGAATTTTTTTCAATAGTAACTTGAACTGAAGATGGATTACTTGTTAAAGACGGGCTAAATAAAATTTGTTTTACACTTGGCGTCTTTAGGCTGATCGTTCCAACAGTTACTGGCTGTGTACCAGATGTCATTTTAGATGATAGTGTAGCATTAACTAGTCCAGCCGTATCTGGTACCTGCAGGGCTTTAGTATTAACCTCATTCAAATATGATACGAGCTGCCTCAATTTACTTGCGTCAATTGGTGCATTATCATCAAACGTTAAATTAAAATCAGCCATTTGTTTCTCCTATTTATAGAGGCAAAGAGTCTTCAAACTCTTGAACTGCCTTTTCTTTATCTTGTGCTGCCTGAATTTGCTGCGTAAGCTCTGCACGTAAAATAGCAATTTGTGTCTCATAGTTTGATACTATTTCGCCAATACGTTGCTGTAATGCAGTTATAACTAGTTCGGCTTTTTCTGCCATTTTATATCCTTAATCTAATATTAAACTAGCTTCGCTAGTTCTGCGTCTAATGCTGTGATACGTGAATTGAAATCTGTAAGTTGAGTATTAAGATTTGTAAGGGCTGCCGTTTCTGGAGTGGTCTTAGCATTCTCTTCAATAATTGAGATTTCTATATTAAACTTGTTATAATGCAAGTTTTTTAGGTGCTGATCAATAATACCAGCTTTTTCTTCGTTTGACAATACTGTGCTCATTGTTTTCCTCCTTTCTATATTATATCATTTATTGCTGATTAGTCAATACTATTTGGCCAATAGCCGCCTAATACCTCTAATTCTTTAATCAAAGCTAATTTAATAGCATTGCAATCTGGTAAAACATCTTCAAGAGAGTATTTATTTTTAAAGGCATCGGCATGCTCTATATATGAATTAATAGCCCCCTCAATATTAATTATCCTAGCAGTTATTAAATTTATTTTTTCTTCATCAGTTATCATAAATTCTCCTACGCATATGTTGTTTCAGATGGAGCCCAGCTTGAATACGAAGAAGCCCCTCCCGTATTTCTTGCAAGAACTCTTGCTCTTGCATAGTTATTTGCGCCACCATAAGGTGATACAAGTTGATATGGAGAAGCAGAAATACCTGTTACGGTATAAGGACCAGCGGCACTTCCTCCAGAGCTGTTTGTTGCCGTATAAAATTCTACTTCATAACTTGCTACAGCACCTCCTGTTGTTGGGGCTGTCCAGCTTACGGATCCGCTTCCAGATACGGCACCAATGGTTGGAGATCCTGGAGCAGAAACTGTAACAGTGTTAGTAATTGGACCTAATTCTGCACCTGGAGTTAATGTGCCAGCAGGAGACCCAGAAGTTCCAGCACTATTTGTTGCAGAAGCAAAAGCTCTAAAATAACGTCTTGTTGGTGTACTTGTGTAATCACTTGCTTGAATTACGTATGTACTTTCAGTTACATTGCCTGCATTCTTTACTTCTGTTTCAGATGTAATAACTCCTGCTGTTCCACGATATAGCTTTAATGTATAGCTTGTAGGGGTATTATTCCATGTACCTACACCAAATGTAAATGTGTCTCCTACGTTAAGACCCCCAGTAAGTGTGGGAGCGGTAGCATTTGTTGGTATTGAAACTACTACTGGGGCAGTTAAAGTAATTGCAGTTCTAGCATCATCGACTCCATCTTGTGTTGTAAGTGCTGTTGCGGCTACTGAAGTCATGGTGCTTGCATTTGTCCCAGACCAGGTATTTGTTGATGTACCATTAACAACTAAAACCGTATCAGATGCTTCAGCTGTCATTGTGTTTGAAATAATAAATACTTCTGCTGAAGTTGATCCAAATGTAAATTTAATTTCATATTCTATTATTTGAGCGGCATCACCTAATAATGTTCCTTTATATTTAATTGAATATGTTGTTGAAGTAGCATTAGTAAATAAAGACGTTTGTCTTAAATCTGCTGCATATATATTTAAATATCTTCCTGTTGAAGGAATTCCAATTGCCGTGGCTGGGTCTGAGCCTATTCCAATATATCCGTTTGTAGATACATAGGCAATTGTAGTTCCGCTTGTTACGGTTACTCCTAGTGGAATAATCCTTTTTGTGCCCGTAGATTTTGGAGGGATTGGCTTACTTGCAGTAATTGCTGTATATCCATCATCAGTTGCTGTTGGAGCGCCTGCGGCAGTCATGGAGCTTTCTAAAGTAAATGTACCCAGACTTGATGAATTAGAAGCCCAAGTTTTTGTTGCTGTTCCATTATTGTATACTGCATTATCTGACTGATAGTGTAATGCTGTTAAATTATTGGTTATACAGCTTACTTCTACTAAATCACTATTCCAATAAAATCTAGCTTCATATTCAAGACTCTCTGTTGTTGACCCTAAATATCTTCCAGCCCAATGCACGACAAAATAACTTGATGTATTTCTATATGTTACTTGTACGGTTGTTCCGCCTGTATTAGTCTGGCTTAAGTCATTAGGCCCAAAAATATTTAATACATACCCAGTACTCGGTATAGATATTGATGCTGGAGTATTGTTTCCATAAGCTATATATCCATTTGTTGAAACATACATTGTTGTACTTGTATTTGTAAATGTTGTTCCAGTATTTATAGATCTTTTTACTCCAGTCAATAATGTGGGAGCTGTTATTGTAGTAACATTTGTTTCATTTTCAGGACTATATAACTCATCATAGTTTCTATTTCTTATTTTAATCCAGTATTTTGTGCCACCAGTTAGCCCAGTTAAAGATATAGTTCCTGCTCCACTTGATAAAGTCTGTGATGACCAAGTGGATCCATAAGTGCCAGCATCAGTTCTATACATGTATTCCATTTGTTCATATCTATAGTTTGATCCTTGGGAGCCCGCATCAACTTGGATTGATATAGTAGTTGCAGTTCTATTTACAGTATTAAATGTTGGTTGTCCTGGAGCTGTTCCAGAAGCTTCTATAAAAGTTCCTGTATTTGAATATACAGCGGTGGCAGTGCCAGTGTCCTCTAGCGCTTGCACATTTGCTCTGATAAAAGTTCTAAATATTGGAGAGTTATCTGCTGCCGAAAGAGTATTGCTTGTGCCAAATTGTTTTGATTCAGATCTTGTTGGCTCATAAATATAATCTGATGCTGCGTAATTTTGAACTGAAACCCATGCGTCTGTTTGTAAATCTCTTCCTTCATACTGAATCCGATATTTTGTTGCATTTGTAGATTGTCCCCAAGATAGGGTTGTTGTTCTTGCTGCGCCTTGAGAAGATGATCCAACAACTCCTTTTGTAAATGATGATATATCAAATGCTCCTAATGCAGGTGTAACACTTTGATTAATTGATGTTGTAATTGATGTGTATCCTTGATCTTGGCTTCCAGCAGTAAGACCTGTTACCTGCTTCATTACTGTTTTAGATTTAGGTACATATGGCCCAAATAGTACTTGAGGATTAGTTACTCCGTCAAAATTAACCTGTCTCCATGCTCCCGTTGTTAGGGCAGCGGGATAGTTAGTTTTTGTTACTCCGTCTTTAACCCATGCTGACGTTCCAGCAGCATTTGTGACATTTATTGCATAAACTAATGCGTAGCTTTGGTTTTTATCAAAAACAATTTCATATTCTTTTAAATTAGCAGTGTTGCCAAAATCATATCCTTCCCACCTAATAATAAACTGATTAGCATTAGACCAGTACCATATTGAAGTTGTAGTGCTTTGATACAAGTCTTTAGGGAATATACCTATTACTCTTCCCGTTGTTGATGCTATAGAGTCTGATGTGCTTCCTGAATCTAATCCAATGTACCCGTTTGTTCCAATATGCAAAACATTTCCAAATGCAAAAGCATAATCTGCTTCTCCTTGAGTAGTTGTATTAGCAGTTTCTCCAGTGTATCCTGTTGCATTTGCTTCAGTAGATCCAGAGTACCCAGTAAAAGGCGTGACGTAAATATAATATAATCTGCCAGCGGTCATTCCAGTGAGAGTTACTTCTACTGGGTCTGTTGTAGCGCCATATCCACCTCTTCCTCCTCCTGTTTCTATAGTGCCATCTATTTGATCATATGTTGAAACTATATATCTATTTGTTGCAAGATAATCATTGCTAGTAGCTGCAGTTATAGTTACCTTAACGGATGTATTACTTAATCTTGTTACAGCAAGAGTTGGGGCTTTGGGAGTCCTCATTGAATACTCTGCAGTTTGAACAGATGTGATTCCAGCTGCGTTGGCTCCAGTAACTGTAAACTTGTATGTTGATAGTCCGCCTATTGTAAATTCATTATCTGCGTAAGCTTTAGATATTGTTCTATAGGTAGTACTAGTTGGAACAGTAATTGAAGATCCCGTAGATGGGTTACTTGTAGATGTAGAAGATGTTAAAGTATATGTAGTATTAGTATTATTATCAACATATGTAAAAGTATAAAATAATGTTGATGGGGTTGGAGTCCAGTGGTAGTTCTTTCCTTGCAGACGTAAAAGTTCAGTTGTTGTAGTAAGGCTGGTAAGTATTTCTATTGGTGTGTCTGGATTGGTTACAGATGCCCAAAATCTTTGCCATGTGCCTGTTCCAGTTTGTTTTACCTTTACCCATGCATCATTTACTGATTGCCATGTTGACGGAGAAACTTTAACAAAAAACCCAGTTATTGTTTTAAAATTAATATTCGGTCCAGCTTTTACCCAAAATCCTTTAGCCATTTTTTACCAACTAATCCAAACGTCTCCAACATAACCAGTGCTTGCCCCTGGTGCTGAAGATCTGGTTCCATAATAAATACCAAATCCTCTTTTTAACATATTGCTATCGTATGGATCTGCAACAATTGTTCTGTATCTTGCTGCTTGTCCATAATTTGTGGTTGGTATATTTCCTGCAGTAGCTGGATATCCTCCACCTATATACCTTGTTGTAGAAGCAGAAGATGCTCCACTTCCATCTGCTTGAAGAAGGGTTCCTGTTGCAGTTAATCCATTTCCAACTCCTGGCAGTCCATAAATTTCAACTTGATATGGGGTAACTTTTACTTGAGATGGAATGGCAAGATTAATATAGTTTGACTGTGAATTAGTATCTAGATCGTCTTCTGATGATGATGTATTTGAAGCGTATAATGTAGCAGATCCTGAAGATAATGCTTGAATATAAGTATTTGTTCCGCCTGCTCTAAACTCTCCGCCTGTCCATTTATTTGTGCTTTCATATCCTGAAAGGGTAAATGTTCCACTACTAAGGGATCCAGTTATTTCTGCACCTTTTGCGGTTAGTTTTCCTGCCGAGTTTACATAAAATGGATATATTCCATTTCCATCTACAGTTCCAGCGCTTAAAGATGTGAGACCAATAATTGTAGGTGCTGTAATAGAAACTGCGCCTGTCAATGCGCCACCAAATGATGCAGCTCCGTTTGAATCAATTCTAAATTGTTTTGAAGTTATAGTTCCATTTACTAAATCAATTGCAGTTCCAGTTGTTGAATATCCTGCACCATTTGCAGCTTGTCCATTTGTTCCTGGGAAGTTACTTGATTTAATTACACCCGTTGTTATAACTGCTCCACTAATGCTTGTTACATTAGCATTGACTTGCCCAGCATTAATAAATCCAGCAATATCTCCTGTAGTTGCATATCCAGTAATAGTTAGTTGAGTTGCAGTAACTGACCCATCTTTATATACTCTAAATGGTGCTGTTGCTTTTTCCGCACCAGCCCACATAACAATATTGTTAGCATCTGGAACACCGACTCCAGATGTGTATCCTGTGCTATTTGCAGTTATAGTTGCATCAGATGAATTTAAAGAAAGAGTTCCTGCTGCTGTTGTTTTAAATAATGTGGATGGATTTACATCCCACGAACCAATTAGGGCAGACTGCGTGGTAAGTTTTCCAGTTGTAGCATCTATGGTTGTAATTCCTGAAATAGATGATGAATTGAATGTAAGTCCTGATGAGTTTAATATATACCCTGCCCCATTTAAGGCTCCGCCAGATTTCTTTGTAGTTATTGTTACTCCATTAACTACTGAAGTTTCAACTGTTTCTCCAGTTAATGCTCCAGAATATACAGAAGCTCCAGATGCTAGTTGAACGTTTCCGCTAAATGTTCCTTGCTTTGCCTGAAGGTTTCCATCTATTGTAAATTTTGCGCCGTCCCATTGTATAAAGTTTGCAGTAGATCCCCCTACCTTTAATGAAGCAGATTGATCTGAGTCTATATACCAATAGTTGCTTGAGTTAAATACTAAACCTCTTTTGCCCGTATCAACACCGTAGCCAAATTTAAATGCAGTGTTTGCCGCATCTCCTGCATTTGCCTTAGCAGAAAAATAACCAGTTACATCTACGGTTGTTGCAATGTATGGGGTTCCGCCAACAGAAACATTTGGCCCAGCGATGTACTCTGATGATGTATTGTTATATTCATCATATGTGGCAACAGCAATTTCATAAATTAATCCTGCGCCGAGTCCAGTTATTCTAGTAGAGGTGCCGATACCTTCTGAATCTGCATAAGAGTATATTGATGAATTAGTTGCTTTGTAACGTATTCTGTATCCGCGTATTCCATTTCCAGTAACGGAATTCCATGATACATCTGCATAACCATTAAAACCAATAATTCCGCTTGGTCCCAGCCCGCCGTTTGTAGTAACAGTTGTAACGTTATCTGGCCCAGTTACGTCTACAACAACTGGACTAACTGGTGTTACGGCTACTATATTTGAATATGCGGTAAATGCGTTGGCTTTATCATTTAGTCTTGCCCTAACCCATCTCTTGTTATTATTTGGAGCAGAAACAATAGAGGGGTTTGATCTATCTGTTTTTACAACCGCATAACCTGTTGATGGTGCAGTTGCTGAAGAAGACTCAACTTCTTCTATTGAAATTAAATTAAATACGTTAGATGTTTGTGCCGTATATGAAACAGTGTATCCATTTGAAATAGCTGATGCAGTAATTACTGGTGCTGTTAATGGGCTTACATACACGGCATTGCTAAATGATATTGGTGCAGACTTATTATTATATATATCAACCGATGTAATTGTTCCTGAAAATTGTGTTTGAGCATCCCCAAATGCTGCCTGATTTGTTTCAAGGCTTAAAGAAAATTTTTGAGAAGATCCTGATGTTGGTGTAAGATTAAATTCTTTTGCAGCAGTAGGTGACGGAGGAATTAATTTAATAATATATTCTTTTAAATAAGCATTTGCTGATGCTGTTGTGTCATGTGTAAATGACACTGTAAAGTCTGTTCCTGACCACACTGCAGATAACCCAGACGGTACCGATGGTGCATCTGTTATTGCGCTTACTGTAAACTCATCACTTGCTACAGACTGATCTCCAAGCAAACTTATTGCGCTAAGTCTTATTGTATATGAGTTTGGATTTGCTGGGAAAGCAAATGCTCCACCAACTTTGTCAATAAATCCAAGTAGCTGGAAGTATGGAGATGCATCTGAGTTATTTCTTACATATACATCAATTCTTTTAAATGCTGAACCGTATGCTGTATTTGTAGCATCTACCCCAGACCAAGTAATAACAATGTTTCCTTGAGACCTTTTGATATCAGTTGAAAGAAGTTTTGGTTTTGGCAATGCTGGAATATTTAATGTATTTATTGCAAACCCATTTGACCATATTGATTTTACTCTATCATTTAATGCTTGATCTTGAAATGACCATTGAAACTTTGCATCATAAAGAGTATAAAGTTTTAACCCAGATACTTTTACAAGATAATAATTCTTATCTGATGGATCTTCTTGGCCAGTTAAACTTAGGTCTACTTTATCTGCCATGCTAGAATCCTAAATTAATTCTATACTCTATGTCTACTGGCTTGCCAGCAATCTTTTCAATTGAAGTAACTACAGATCTACTAATCAATCCAAAGTTAGCATTGAATGTGTCTTCATCATCTATTCTTAATGCATCAAGATATACTACTGCCTGCCCGCTTGACTTTGCAGTTACAACTACGCCTATTTTTATAATTGAAGATAGATCAGCATATGCATTATTTGCTGCTAGTGTTGAGAATAAAACTTTTGCAATTTTGTTAGGCTCAGTAACAGAAACTGCGCCTGTAAATGTAGCTGAGTAATATGAAGAGTCTGAACTATAAAATTTAAATACTATTGATTCTAAGTTTGTATTTTCTTGATTATAGGCAAGAGACAAAGAATCACTTGCAGTATATCCAGAAAGATCCAGCCCAGAATAAGAGCATGTGAACTCTGCAGATTGACTAGCACTTACTGATATTTTAGAAAAATATGACCCAACCCGTGGTTTAATTGTTGAAGTTGTAGTTGCAACCAATTCTGGATTTGAGCTATCTGACTTAAACCACATCAAATTATTTTCAAAATCTGCAATAAACTTGCTATCATAATTATTTACTGAATCTTTAATGCTTGGATACAGTCCTATCTCTTTAATTATTCCAGATACATCCTGCGGGATTGTTGCTTGATATACTACTGAATAAGTGCTATTGCCAGATCCGTCTGTTTGAATATCAATACTCCCAAAAGAAGCTGGGACTCTATAAAATTCAAATCCCAATCTTGTATCATTTCCATTTGCTTGAACTGCTGTGGAGTCAATACCAAATGCTAGGTCTTTAGCTGGGGAGTTTATCATTCCAGCAAAGTATGACGTTAGGTGTCGTTTACCAAATTTTGTAATCAATTAGTTATCCTCGCATTTATACCTTTTACTATATTGTTTGTAGAATTCTTTACTTTAATCACTACATCTACTGTTGGTGGTGTTGTAGAATAATTTACTGTTTGAGAGACAATACTTATATCTCCTAGTTGTGGAGTAAGTAGGCTTAATGATTCAAAGTCTGTTTTAACGAGAACCGCCTGCTCTGCTTTTACTACTCCTGATGTGCTTCCACTTGTATAGTTAGAATACCCGCCTAGCGAAGTTAGGAAAGTCTTTTTTGTATCCGCCCCGACAACCCTTACATCTCTTTCATCAAGGTCAGCAAGTACGTCTGCGCCCTGCTTAACAAATACGGGATTTGGTCTTTTTGTTGTCATTTTATTATTATACCATTTGTCAGCTATAGATCGATCTAGCTGTAATAGTAGTCTCCAATCCTTCCGACCATGATTGTCGGACATTACTTATAACAAATTTATCGGTTACGGCTAAATCTTGATATGGATAATCTATCGTAATAATATCCCCCACAGAAATTGTTGGATTAGCCAACACTGTCATTTCAATAACTCTTTGTCTCTTGCTCCATTGAGTTTTAATCCAGTCGCTTAGTTTCTTTGCATCCCCTGGATTTTGAATCCAGGACGAGTCCATTGTCATCTGCTCTTTAACTTCATATTTATTTGTTTCTTCATCAAAATAAACTAGGTCTTCGCTTTTCATAAGAGAATTTCCCAATACGCTTAATTTAGATCCATCTGATGAAGATATCTCACTTGTAACGCCAGACGAGTTTAATAAGTATGCGGTGGCGGAAAAAGAAGTTAAATCAGAACCGAGTACGCTTACAGAATTATTTAAATTAGTATACATATATTTAGGGAATTTGGGCTCTAGGTTTTCATATTTAGAAGAAAATACTCTAACTTCTCTGGCAACTGATCCAAACTCTTCAACATACTTTTGAGCAGTCTGAGAGTCTATTGCAGATAATCCTGAAATAAACATATCTCCGTATGCCAGATTAAATGAAGTATTTGCAAATTGTCTAGAATATATATTTTCTAATTCTGAATTTTTATGCTCAGATTCTGTAATTGGAATTGCATACACATAGTCAAAATTAACTGTGCCCATATTAACTGCCAATGATATACTTGAAGTTTTTGGTAATATGGTGTCTTTAGCAGATACGTGAGTGTCTGTTGCAGATATCTTAAATCCATTAATATATGCAGATATAAATACTTTTGTACTAGTTACCTTTACCCTAACATCTACCTTGTATGGCACCGCCGCAGTTATTGAGCCGACATTATTCTTAGCATTAGTAACCGACTGGCTATCAGTAATTGTTTTTTGAGAATTTTTTACAACCTTTACAATTGAAAATTCATCTCCGTTTGATTTAGCGTTAGCTGTAGTTTTAATTTTAATAAAATACCCATTTGAGGATGTTCCTGAAATAAAAAATCCAAAAGCTCCTGACTGTACATAGTTGTCTAGAGTTGGTCTAAAGTAAAGAGTTGTTCCAAAAGCATAGTAGTTTGAAGTTGTTGCAATTCCAGTATTCTTTACTGCAGCACAGTATACGTTGGCATTTTTATTATCTGCATGCATTGTAAATAAAGATTTACTAATAGCAATCTTTGTTGATTCTCCAGGAAGCAGGACGGCTGCTGGAACTTCTTCTCCATCATAGGTATCTTCTGGAGTATCTGTTCTATTAAAAAGATCTGCAGAATAAGATGGGACAGTAAAGCTAAAATAATTATAAGCTCCAGACTGTCCTGTACCCAATGACGCTGCGTATCCTATTGACCTTCCATAATATGTTTTGCCTGGGGTTAATCCGCTAATTGTAAACTCACCTAATCCATTTACTATTGAATTAACAATTATATTATCTTTCAGTGTCGTATAGGTATAGTCTGTATATATTTGTCCTCTAATACTTAAAACTGGTGCTGGTGCGCTAAATGTTAATGCGCCACCAACTACAGTAGATGTACTAGTAAAATTAGTAGTGTCTACATCAAATAAAGGCTCTGACAAAAGCAATGGTGCTTGTGCCAATGTTATTGGATTTGATCCATAATCTGGTGCAATTCCCATTATTTAAAAGTCACCGCCTTGTATGGAATCCATCCTGCTGCTTCTGTTTTTGGATCCGCATAATGATTTGCCTTTTTAGTTCCAAAAGCACCTCTGGTTTTAATTCTATACCGACTGGTAGGCGCCATAGATGTTTTATATGTTGTAGCATTGCTATCTACTGAAACTGCTGCAAGACCCATGTATCTAGATAAGTCTGATCTTGAACTTACATCTACATACTTTAAAACATTTGTTATAGAGTCTCTATACATATACTCTATTGCATCATATTCAATTATTTCAGAATCAATAAGAATGTATCCGTTAAAAGGAATAAATGTTGCGGTGCTTGGATCAAGAACGTCTTGTTCTCCAATCTGAATAAGCTGTAGACCCATATAGTGATTAGCGTGTGCAACATGCGGAGTTACAGATGGGTCTGCAGATTCTGGTATGTTTGACAATATTGCCGCTGCCATTATTGCATCATCTGTAAACTCAAGAATTTCATGAGAACTTTTTTCATAAGTTGCCATTGATACAGTCTTATATCGAATATTAATTTGATTAATTGATGGCATTTCTTTTTTAGATATATCAATTATATTTGGAAGCAGTGATCCTGATGCATCGCTTCTAAATTGCCAAGACGCTGTTTTGGTAGCATCAAATAAATAATCTCTTGTATAGAATTGCAAAACATTATACTCATCAACAAAAGCTGTAATTTGAGAATCCCTACAGATATCTTGAATGTTATCCCAAACCGTTACCGATCCATTTGAATTGCTATTTGAAGAAGAGCTCCACCAGTATGTGGGAACAATAACAGATCCGTCTGTATCTGCATAGTTAAAATTATAATTTGTAAATCCAACAACATCTAGCATTCTTCTAATAATTGCAATCGCTGAATAATTATTGCATACCATATCTGGGCAAATAGATTCTTGTAAAATTTTTGCAGAATCAAGAGCAAATATATTTACATCTCCGACATCTGATATGTTCCATCGATCTACATAAAATACTCCTTGTGGAACCTTAAAGTATGTGCCCCGCAAATCTGAAAATGTTCCGTCTGCGTGATATACTTTTACGTATGCAGTAATTTCAGCATTTTTAACTAGGTACACTTTTGATGTATCAAACGTTTCAGATAAATTATATTTATTAAATCCTTTAAACTGAAGTGATGTTTGATTGTATTTTACTATGTTAAGATCTAATGAGTTTGCCGTACAGTATCCAACAGGCAGCAGTTCTTCTGTACTTGAATTCTGTTCTTTAACAATATCAAAGGAAACAATATCATTTGATAAATCTTTTACCATATGTGGTGCTACTTCTATAACTCCAATCCAACCGCCAGGATTTACTGCCGTAAGGTTAAGTGATGTTACGTTTACAAAAGCATTATAGTTAATCTCTGACTCTAGTAGACTCCATGTGGTTCCAGTGTAGTATATTGTTACTGTGCCAGCATCGTAGTTCTTTGTCGTAGTAGATCCTACTGTGGTTGTAAATGGCTTAACCGCTGTGCCAGTTTTTAAAACAGTTCCTGAATTTGCAGATATTGTCCATGAAGATGGAGTTGCGTGTGATGTTTCAAATTTAACTACAATCTTATTTACTGGGATTGTCTTCGGGTAGGCAATAGTAAGATTAGCATTAGTGTCTTTTGGGGAAACCCAATACTTATAATAGGTATCTTTAGATGGATAGTATGTTCTATAGTTTACTTGATAAGGAATTGTTTTTGGATCCTTAATAGTATTGCCAGTTATATCTCCGCTAATAGCATATCTTACTCCCGCCGATAAAGGTCTATTGGGTTTAATTACTGTATCAATTGGAAACAACTTTTTAAATGGTGTTCTTCCGCTAATTACTGTATCTGCATTTCCAGTAACTGGTGTTGTTACTTTATCCCAATCAATCATGGTGTTAAGATTGATATCAAGCGTTGCACCAACATTCATTGAGATGCTTGTATTTTTTTCAAAAATGTCTTTTACTTTTGTATCGACTGATACTGCCATATTACACCTGCTCTAACGAAATACTTACATCCCAAAATTCCTGGGCGGCATCTGCAGAAGAAGCTTTTACATTTCTTTTAAGTAGATCAAAGCTACAAGAACTAAATACTACCTCTATTGTCTCTTCTCTTGCTGGAGAATAAGATATCTTTAACTTAAAAGAACCTTGTCCTTTTGCACTATTATAAAATGTTTGAATGTCATTTGCTCCATATCCGCCATCAACAGTCATTGTTGAAGATGTTGGAACCATATTCCAAGATACAGAAATGCTTTTCTTATCGGCAATAAAGAACTTTCTCATTGTTCCATTTGAAGTTCTTTGTGTTTTTTCAATTCTATTAATTTGAATAGATGCAGGCTGTCTATTATGCTCAGTTAATTTTTGCCATGATGGGGTGTCTGTGGCAGATGTATCTACATATAATAGGGAGCCTACTGGCAAGAATACTGTTGTCATACGTTTACCACCTGTTGAGTTCCATTGCTATATCCTCTATTATTTCCGCCTCTAGATACAGCCTGCGCCGTAACCTTACCAACTTCTCTTGCTAACATCTTTATATCCATATTTGGTGTTGCTGTAATATAGTTATTAATAACTGGTGCTGCACCTGAAGATCCTACAGATGATTGATTTGTGTATCCACTATATTTCCCTGAAGGAATATCATACCTTGGCATAGTAGCGGCATTTGGATAAATTACTCCTGAAAAATCAGGTTTAATTAATGTTCCCATTCCTTCTTTTTGTGCACCTAATGGGTTAATTCTATCATTTACTTCTATAATTTGTCCAGCCGCAAATGGCCCACCTAATGCTTTCTTAACAACATCTGCATACAATTGAGTTGAATAGGTTGCTCTCTGCATAGTAGAAGCTGGAACAACTTTATAAGTTTTACCGTTGAATGTAAACTTATCACCCTTTTTAAAAGAATTATCTTTAACTGCTGCAACAATTCCCTCTACTGTTAAATCTCCAGCGCCGTCTGTTAACTCTTTATTTTTCCCGCCTGGTAGGTTAGCCATTGGCCCCATTCCGCCACCGTACCTGGCATTCTTTTTACCAGTGTATATATCTTTAATTTCTAATCCGCCGCCTCCACCTAGGGCTAATTTAATTTCAGCAAGTAATTTATTTGATATATCTATCTTTGCAGTAATTGCTGATGCGTCAGTTTTTAATGTACTTAGACCAGTACCTTCTTGCCACATAGGCTTGCCTTTTGGAGCAACGTTTCCAACCATTTTGCCGCCAAGGCTGTCACCTTTATCGTTAATTAATACCCCGACAAATGCTTCTTTTATTGCTGCAGCTAAAGCTTTGTCTTTTCCTTTAGCATCTCCAGCAACATCATTTGCTAAATTAGAAAAGTCACGACTAATATCTTTAGCTTCTTGAATTGCTTGTTCAGACTTTGGATCTCTTTGAGAATTTGTTGATTCTCTTGCAAGAAGAGCTTCACGTCTTGATTGATATCCTACAATTTTATCTCTTGTAATTGTAACGTCTGCTGCTCTAGCCTGAGCGGCTGCAACTTTTTTGCCTAGTGCGTCTAATTCTTCCTGCAACTTTGCTTTTCTAGCCTCTTCAGCTTTTTGCTTAGCAGCAGCATCATCTTGAATTGCTGCAATTGCCATTTCAGATTCACGCTGCTTTTGCAATCCTGATAAAGCAAGTTGCGCTCTTACTTGAGCTTCTTTATCTCCTGATGCTATAGCCGCCTGTAAGTCAAGCTGTGCTTGTTTTAATTGAACAGCATAAGATTCGGCAGACTGAGTCTTTTGAATTGCTTTAATTCTAGCATCTGCTTCTTCTTGAATTTTTTTAATTCTTTTATCAATCGCTTTAATTTCTGCATCAATTTGATCTTTTGTTTTTTGTGCAACCTTTTGTCCATCTTTTCCGCCTGCAAGAATTTGCTTATTAAGTTTTTCAATTAATGCCGAGCTTTGAGCTATTGATTTAATGTAGCCCTTATCTCCAACTTTGGCTTTTTCTGCTTGTGCTATTGCCGCACTTTGTAGATCAATAAACTTTGAAAGGGCTTCGGCTTGGCTAGATGAAATAGTCTTAAGGTCTACATTTACGCCAGCTAAAAGTATTCTCCATTTAGCATATACAGACTTAACGTTATCTGTAGAATTTAATATTTTTGATAGCTCTGGGTGAGTCTTTTTTAAACTTTCAACTTGATCATTTGTTAAAGTTTTATTATCAGAAGCTGAATTTGTAAGCTGCTTCATTGTAATTTCTAATGCTTTTTGTTGTGTGATTATTTCTCCGTTTGCATCCTTAGTGCCGACTAGAGCTTGTCTTGCTGAATCAATTCCAATAACAACATTGCTTAAAGAATTTCCTAAGTCTGAACCAGACAACTTATTCATATTCTTTCCTAGGTTATTAAACATTGCATTTACTGCACTGCCTCTGTCTACAATTTTTGTAAACCCAGTATTTGATATTGCTGCAAAAGCATGGTTGGCCATATCTGATGCTTTTATAATTGCATAAATTTCGTTAGTTGCCTCAGATACTGACATGCCACCTGCAACAAATTGTGCTTTCCAGTTTGTAGCCATATCAATTGTTGCATTTTTATTATCTTGAGCAGACTTGCTTAAGCTGTTTAATGAGCTAACAAACTCTGGCATATCAGTTTTTGCTGCTTTAATTTTGTCTTGAAGCTCTTGAATAGTTAAGGTTAGCCCAGTTATGCCTGAACTATTCTGTGAATTAAACGCACTTAGTTGGGATGCCCTAAACAAATCCATCTGCTCTTTAACACCCTTAATTGAATCAGAAAGATTATTATATTTAATTCCTGCTTCTACTGCACCTTTTTGTGTAATGCCGTTAAGCATTGTTTGCTCTTTTGCATTTTCAGCAACTTCGGAGCGCCATTTTTTAAATATCATTACAAGGCCAGTGACGGCTGCGGTAACTAATAAGATTGGTCCAACCTTGAATGCATTCTTTAAAATCATTTCAAATATTTTTGCAGCGCCGCCTGCTGTCTTTAAAGATGTTCCAATTCCTGTAATTCCAGAAATAAGTTTTGTAATTGGGGCCATACTAATCATAGGAAGAATAGAAGCAATTTGAAGTATGGTTCCTGCCTGCCCGCCCATCATTGCACCAGCTCCCTGCATGCCCATTCCAATGCCCATTCCAGCCATTGGCGAAGATAGCCCGCCTGCTCTTGCTGCGTTAAATGCTCCTTGACCTACAAAACCTTCTTGTCTTGCTCCTTGAAAAGCATTTGATATAATTCCTCCATCTGCGTATCCTGGAACCATTGAGCCAACTAATCCGCCATTGGCATATCCTTTTCTCCATTTATTAGTTAAAGCAATTGATCTTGCATCTGGAGCAATTGGAGTTCTGCCAATTTTTGATCTAACCATATTAAGCAACATGTTCCATTTGCTTGGAGAATATTTTGCACCTATATGGCCACGCTGTGAACCAAATGCTTGTGACAAAGTATTGCCTTTGCCCAATCTCCCTGTATATAAGTTAGATGGAGTTTCATCATAAAGTTCTTGTGCTAAATTAAAATGTGTCTGATTTGCTGCTCCTGAAAAACCACTTCCAGTTCCAACTAAATGCCTTGGTAATTCTGTTCCATCAAATCCAGTTGTTCTGAGTGATCCAGGCTCTATGCCTTTATTTTGTGAATTTCTTTGATGCCCCATAAATATTAATTCTTCAGCCAGTCTTACATTTCTTCCAATTCTTGGGCTAAATCTAGATACTGTTTTTAAATGTTTCATTGCAACGCTGGTTGCAACCTTTTCGTAATATGCATTATTAATTGGAGCATCACCTTTACGGCGGAATGATCCTTCAAGCTCTACATACGCAGCATTTAAAGCTCTTTTTAATTCTATTTTATCATAACCTAAACGTACTCCTTGATCATAAAATAAAGCCATTGGATGAAGTCCTCTTGAATGCAATGAAGACATGTCGTTAGCTAAATAATTTCCAGTAAGATTTACATTTGGCCTATTCCCAGCAAGTGCCTGATTTGCTTCAGTACCTTGATGGATCATAGTTGCAGACAAAAATGGCTTAGTACTTCCAGTTTCATTTAATGCTTGTAGGAAAGGCAATGTTTCATTGTTGACTGCATCTGCTTTAACAATAAACTCACCATTAGATGCCATAATAGGAATTGAATCTGATGTTCCATTACCTGGACCGTTTAATTTTCCTCCAGTTGCCATTCTTTTTGGAATTGTTGTTTCTGTGCTGTATCCAGCACCAAATGTTTTTACGCCTAGATTACGAGCAATTTTATTAAGAAGGTCTCTTGTTCTTCCTGGACGTGTAAGCTCTTTCATGTTAGTCTTACCGTCTTTATTTACAACAGGCTGATTTAAAAGAGGAACTGTTGTTAGCCCAATTGATCTCCCCTGCTGTCCCGCAATGTCGGTAGATGCCTGTGCAATCATTGTTTCTACCTGTGCATTTAGTTCAATAATTTTAAGTCTAGCTTGATCTACTGTTATCTTTCCTGCCTGTAATTGTGCAACAATTGCCGCAGATTCAGTTGCTGCATTTGCGGTAAGCTTTGTCATTGTTGGAAGAAGTGCTTGATAAGAGTCTGATAGCTCTGTTGTTATAAGCCCTGTTGACAATACTTCTTTCTTTAATAATTCTATTTCTGCTGTTGATTGCATTGCAAGTGCGCCTGTCATTGCATGCCATTTTGCTGCTTCTTCTGCAACGATACCTGTTGATGCTCCGCCAATTGAAGTTAGCCCTGGAATCTTTGGAAGATCTCCAGACATATACATCTGTGGATTATTACCAATCTTTTGATTAACTTTTGGTGCTCCTGGCACAACTCCAAATATTGTTTGTGCCGCTTTTGCATCTGTGCTCATTCCAGCAACTGGATTTAAGTGTGACATCGATCTTGTATCTTCGGCACTAATTAATGGGTGATTTGGATTAACAACTCTTCCTCCGCCAGGGGTTACAACATTTCCAGCCATTGTTGAAATTGTTGGGCCTGCTGATACAGCGCCAGTCATTGCCTTAGACTGTAATAATTCAAATTCTGTTACAAGACCTGCAATTGCTGTTTTTAATACTGTTGCTGCTTTTGCATCGCTATAAAATGTTTGCTCAACAAGTGATCCTGCTTTTTGTGCCGCCAAGATCTCTGGGGTGAGCATCTTCCAGCCTTCTCCACCTTTAAATAATGATTTAAAGTGTGAAGCGCCCTTAATAATATATCCAAAGAAGTTTGCAAGTACACCAGTTAACATAATAACTGGTCCAATAATTGCTGTTAGGCCTGTAACAAAAGTTAAAATAGTTTTAATAGGACCTGGTAAATGCCCTACAAATTTTACAATACTATCTGTTACATTAATAAAGAATGTTTGAATCTTTAAAAATTCTTCTCCCATACCAGCAAGGTCTGCTTTAAGGCCTTCAAGAGCTCTTCTATATTTTCCAGATGCTGATTCTGTTACCATCCCTAATTCTCGCCCTGCAACTCCAGCTAGTTCTTGAGAACTTGCTTTCATTAAATCTAATACCTGTAAAGTTTGGCTTCCCTGTTTGCCTAAATTTGCAAATAAAGCATTCATACGAGCAAATTGAAATTTACCAAATAACTGCTCAATAGCTTGTTGTTTTTGCAATGGATCTAAATTATCTAAAGCTTTTTGTAATTCTAAAATTGTTCCTGTAAGATTTCCAGCATTCTTTGAGACTATTCCGCCAAGATCAATTCCCATGCTTGAAAACTTTTCTGTTGCTACCTTTGTTGGATTAATTAAAGATGCTAGTGCTGACTTAAGAGCATTTGCTCCTTCTGCAGCATTAATTCCGCCCTCTTTCATTGCTGTAAGATAAAGTGCTAAATCTTTTACGCTTCCGCCCATACCTTGAATAACTGGGCCAGCCTTTGGAATTGCTTCAATTAAATCTGCAAGGCTTGTTGACGTTTGGTTTTCAACTGCGTTTAGAAAGTTAATTGATTCAGAAAGCTGATCAGTATTTTGCTTGAATGTATTTTGAATTGCCAGGGTGGCCTTCATAGCATCTTGTCTGTCTACTTCTCCAAGGACTGCAAGTCTACTTGTTTCTTTTACGGAAGCTAGAAGCTCATTGCCTTGCTTACCTGTTGCCGCAATATCTGCCGCAAGAGTAATTGTATCTTTAAATGATACGCCATAAGCTTTTGCAATATCTTTTGCTGTTGCTGAAACTTCATTTCTTATCTTAGATAAATCTGCTGCTGATGTTGCTGCCACTCCACCATAAACTTTTGTAAGTCTTACTAACTCAGCATCTGCTGCTCTAAATGCGTCTGCTGCAGCTTTTCCAAATGCTGCTAGTGGAACTGTAAGTCCTACAGTTAACTGACGACCTGCCCACTGGGTATTCTTACCCCAGTTAATCATTTGAACTCCGCCATCTTGAATAACCTTATTCATGATTTGAAGTTCTTGTTTAGCTAGAGCAGTTTTATTTTTTATAGCATCAAGACCTTGTGGAATATGTACGCTATATTGCATAAGCCCCTGAGCATTTTTGCCCATTGGCTGTATGATTGCATTTTGTAAAGCTACTTGCTGTTTAGCAAGGTCTCTAATTAATCCGCCCTGTGTTTTTGTATGTTGCTGAAATGTCTGAAAGTACTGCTTCAGTTTCATTTGGCCCTTGTCTAGGTTGGTGCCAAACTTTTCAACATCCGATGTTAATGTAACAAAGTGTGTTGCAAACTGACCAGTTCTTCTTAGGTTTTCACCAAAAGATCTGTTCATCGTAGCTACTTGACTTGCAAGTCTTGCGTCCGATTGAATTATCTGTGCTTGGAGTTTAGATAGAGAGGCTGCAACCTTATTGACATCTGCAATAAGACCTGAAAAATCTGCATTAGCAACTATATTAGTTACAATATTTTCATCAGCCATTTATCTTTATATTACTCCTCTGTGTAGCCTAGACCTGCACCAATTCCAAACCCTGCTTGTGCTGCAAAAGTTCCCTGTAAGGAAACTATATCATCACCTGATGCTTTTATACCTTGAGCTCGTCTCTGTATATCATCAAAAGTTTTTCTTGGGGTTCCTTCGTCTTCCTCATCTACATCTAGATCGATTCCTTTAAGACTTGCCGTAAACTTTCTGTCTTCCGACTTTTGTTTCTTAAAAGATTTCAATGTTTGAATAAGTTCTGGCATTGAAAGACTTTCTTCTAGTTCTTCGTAATTCCTCCAGTGACCTAGAAGAAATACTTCACCCTCTAAAGCGGCTAAATCTAGTTCTGACCAGCCAGAACCGCTGCCGCTAGAAGGTTTGGGTCGTCCATCTTAATCCCACCACATACTTCAAGTA
>Ga0209500_10001163_pt1 | contig 20505 bp, 21 predicted proteins | sample S_140212_EF_Meta_FD_187323 | JGI IMG/M metagenome (GOLD analysis project Ga0209500, IMG submission 187323) | Freshwater microbial communities from Lake Simoncouche, Canada to study carbon cycling - S_140212_EF_MetaG (SPAdes) (version 2) | ecosystem: Environmental > Aquatic > Freshwater > Lake ... | reverse complement strand
AAAATGCCATATAATTGCACAAATGATGATATGGAAGAAGCACGTTGCTATCACGACGGCTTCAAAGAAGGCTTAGATGAGTGCTATGGTCAAATGCCAATACTAGGTCGCACAAGCGTTGGTGAAATGGGTCAAGGCCCTGAAGTAGCTACGATGGCTAGTTATGGTGCTGATGACATGGGCGAAGCAATGTATGATGAAGGCGCTGATGAATTAGGTGAAATGGATAAGACTTCTTACATGAAGCAGCAAGCAATCAAGACACCGGGTGATACATTTAAGGCATTTGGACAAACAATGCGGGATAATGATGTGTTAGATGAATTTGCTTTTGAAGCATTAGACAAACAATTAAATGCTATACTTGAAGATAAAAAAGTATCAGAAGGTATGACAGTTTCAATCAGTAAAGGTCAACAAGGTTCTCCTGATTCAGTAAGTGTATCAGCACAAGACGGTGAAGCTGATCAATTGTTATCTATCATCAAATCAGCGGGTATGGGATTGTTTGGTGGTGATGAACAAAATGGTTATGGCGCACCACAAGGCTCAGCAGGCGCACATGGTGGTATTAGCGTAGTTGATGATCATGACGGTATGATGGCATTGATGAAGAAATTATCTGGTAACGGAGAGATGCAAGGTGGCGGTGACTATGAAGATGAAGAAGGTTCTAGTGAAGAAGGTCATATGCATGGGCACGAAGAAACATGTGAGTCATGCGGCGGTATGATGGAAGCTGGTCATTCATGTGGTTCAGACCAAAACCAAATGGTTGATGAAGTAGAATCAGAAGATCAAATGGCTTACGAAGTTGCTGAAGCCGATGCTCCAGATTCCGGTGCTGATAACACTAATGCTGATGTTGCAGGCAATGCAGCAGCTAATAGCGCATTAGCAACAGCAGATGCAGGTCAAGATGAAGAAGAAGGTCAAGTATATTCAAGCCCGACTGAAGGTATGGAAGATACTACAGGTGAAGAAGCTGGTAAAGAAAAAGTAGATGAAGAAGGTTATTACAAAGATCCAGATGGTGACGAAGATTCGGCAGAAGATAAAGCAGATAAAGCTGATCATGAAAGACGCAGCCGAGAAGAAGAAAAATTAGATGAAGCTGATAATTGCAAAAAATGTGACTGCAATCCTTGCAAATGCGAAACAGTAGCAGAATCTTTTGCTAACCTTTACAAAAAATTAGCAATACTTTCAGAAGAATCAACTAGTGAAAAAGATGCTAAGGCAGAAAAAGCAGGTAAAAAAGTTGCCAAAGATATTGAATATGATGAAGATCATAAGGGCAAGGATGATAACAAAGCAGAACGTGCTGGAAAGAAAGTCACTAAAGACATTGAGTATGATGATAAGAAAGATAAGAAAGTAGATGAATCATACGCTAATAGCGCAGATGATACGTTTGAAGCTGATATTGACTTTATGACTAAAATTATAAGTGGTGGATTGAATAAACAAAAATCTACTGGTCAAACAACTATCCCAGTTATCTCAGGACAAAAAAGTCGTATGGGAGTTGATGGATTAGGTAATCCAATGAAAGAGTCTACTGATTTGTTAAAAGATTACATGAAATTAAGCGGTCTATAAAAGAATCGTACTTTAAAATACCCGGCAACAGTCGGGTATTTTTTTGGGTCATCGTTTCTTAAATAACGATAAATACATTATAAATAGGTAACACTAATATGAGTCAAAACAATATAGATTTTGGAACGTTTCCGGATGATCCTTCTGCTGATGCAATAAGAACAGCATTTAATAAAGTACAAAATAACTTTAATCAACTTTTTAGTGCTAATGCTAATTCCGCAGTAACTTCTGTTAACAGAACTGCCGGGGCTGGCATAACCGTTAACTACCCTACCGGTAACGTAATTGTTTCTGCTAACATAGCATGTGTTCAAGTTTCTACTAGTTCATTGAGTATTGGTACAGGTAGTAATGGTGGTAGTAATACTACAATTACACAATCTAGTCAAACATTAGTAGTTGATATTAACCCTGCTCAAGTTTATTCTAATTATTTTGCCGATGTAGGCAATGGATTAACATCGTTCAATGGAGTATTAACTTCTACTTCAAACGCACAACCAAATGTTACCTCATTGGGTAACTTAACTGGATTAACTGTAAGTAATGCCAGCGGTAACGTCATTTTTGTAAATACAGCCAATGTATCATTGGGTAGCATAAGCAACTTACATATTGATGGTGGTACTAATGGATATGCATTAGTTACTAATGGTGCAGGTAATTTAATTTGGGCGGCAGCAGCCTTAGGACCAACTGGTGCTACTGGTGCTACAGGTGCTACTGGTTATATAGGTAGTACAGGTGCTACAGGATATATTGGTACAACAGGTGCTACTGGTGCCACAGGTGCCACAGGATATATAGGAACTACAGGTGCTACTGGTGCTACAGGATATATAGGAACTACAGGTGCTACAGGATATGTTGGTACAACAGGTGCTACAGGTGCTACAGGATATATAGGAACTACAGGTGCTACAGGTGCCACAGGATATGTTGGTACAACAGGTGCTACAGGATATGTTGGTACAACAGGTGCTACTGGATATATTGGCACAACAGGTGCAACAGGTGCTACAGGATATGTTGGTACAACAGGTGCTACTGGTGCTACTGGTGCTACTGGTTATATAGGAACAACAGGTGCTACAGGTGCAACTGGATATATAGGAACAACAGGTGCTACAGGTGCAACTGGCTTAGGTGCACCTGGTGCTACCGGTGAGATAGGATCAACGGGTGCTACCGGTGCCATCGGTGCTACAGGTGCCACTGGCTTAGGTGCTACCGGTGCAACAGGACCCGGCGACAAGTTTTCAACAACAAGCTCAACATCATTGACTATCAGTATAGCAAGTAAAACATTAACAATTGGTTTAAATTTATCATATATACCAGCACAGACCATTATTATATCATATGACGGTTCTAACTATATGGATGGAGAAGTGACTTCATATGATTCAGCTACCGGCGTAATGATTGCAAATGTAACCTCTATAACTGGAACCGGTACTTATAGTTCATGGTATGTTAATCTATCAGGGGCGGTAGGCTTACCCGGTTCAACTGGATTAACAGGTGCGACTGGATATATTGGCACAACTGGTGCTACAGGCGCCACTGGCGCCACTGGACTACAAGGTGCCACTGGGGAAGGTGCGACTGGTGCCACAGGTGCCACAGGATATATAGGAACAACTGGTGCTACTGGTGCTACTGGACTACAAGGTGCCACTGGTTTAGGTGCAACCGGTGCTACTGGTTATATAGGAACAACTGGTGCTACAGGTGCTACAGGTTATACAGGAACAACAGGTGCTACAGGTGCGACTGGTGCAATAGGTGCAACAGGTGCCACGGGATATATTGGCACAACAGGTGCAACAGGTGCAACAGGATATATAGGAACAACAGGTGCAACCGGAGCTACAGGATATGTTGGTACAACAGGCGCAACAGGCGCAACAGGTGTACGAGGAACAACAGGTGCTACTGGTGCTACTGGTACAACTGGTGCTACTGGATATATTGGCACAACAGGTGCTACGGGCGCTACAGGATATATAGGGACAACAGGTGCAACAGGTGCAACAGGATATATAGGAACAACTGGCGCTACTGGTGCTACTGGTGCTACCGGAATACAAGGTGCCACTGGGGCAGGTGCGACTGGTGCTAGTGGTGTTAGTGATAAATTCTCTACAACTAGTGTAACTACATTATCTATCACTATAGCAAGCAAGTCGTTGACAATTGGTTTAGGATTATCATATACACCTGGACAAAGTGTCATTATTTCTTATGACGGCTCTAATTTTATGAGTGGATCAGTTACATCATATAATTCAAGTACCGGTGCAATGGTTGCTAACATTACTTCTAATACGGGTAGTGGAACTTATAGTCCATGGTCTGTTAACTTATCAGGATCAGTTGGTCAGCAAGGTGCTACTGGATATACAGGTGCTACAGGTGCTACAGGCGCAGGTGCTACTGGTACTACAGGTGCTACTGGATATATTGGTACAACAGGTGCTACAGGTGCTACAGGATATATTGGTACAACAGGTGCTACAGGTGCTACTGGATATATTGGCACAACAGGTGCGACTGGAGCTACTGGCTTAGGTGCTACAGGTGCTACTGGATATATTGGAACAACAGGTGCTACAGGTGCTACTGGTTATATAGGTGCTACAGGTGCTACTGGTGCTACTGGTATACAAGGAACAACTGGTGCTACAGGTGCTACTGGTTATATAGGTGCTACAGGTGCAACAGGTGCTACTGGCTTAGGTGCAACAGGTGCTACTGGTTATATAGGTAGTACAGGTGCAACAGGTGCAACAGGTATCATAGGTGGTGCAAACACGCAAGTGTTGTTCAATGATGCATTGGCTTCAAATGGTAGTGCTAACTTTACGTTTAATAAAACTACAAATGTTTTAACACTAAGTGGTACTGTTTCTGCAACCAATTACACCGGTACATTAACTACTGCGGCTCAACCAAATATCACAAGTGTTGGTACATTAACAGGTTTGACATTATCTAATGCGGCTGTAATCTCTGTAGGTTCTAATACTAACGTTGGTACGTTTACTGGTAACTGGTCATTAAGTGCAGGGTCAAAACTTAATGCAACATATGCTGACTTGGCAGAATACTATGCCGGTTCTGAACAGATAGAACCGGGAACGGTTGTAGAGTTTGGCGGTGAGCATGAAGTTCAAATATGCAATTCATACATGAGTACACTAGTTGCAGGCATTGTTACAACTAACCCGGCATATTTAATGAATTCAGAAATGGATTGTTTATATCCAGTAGCAGTAGCACTGCAAGGTCGTGTACCATCCAAAGTAATAGGCCCTATAAAACGAGGTGACTTGATGGTTAGTACAAATAACGGATATGCTATATCATGTACCTCTCCTACTATGGGAACAGTATTAGGAAAAGCACTAAAAGATTTTGATGGTACTACGGGTATAATAGAAATTATGGTAGGAAGAACTTAATATGGTAACAATAGAATTATTAACATCAATGTGTCCAAAAACAAGACGCTCTATATTAGAGGGTTTTGTCGAGCCACTAAACACAGTAGCAGAATACTATGAAATGTTTGAGAATCCACGCAGAGTTGCAGGCTTCTTAGCACAGATAGCACACGAAAGTGGTGGCTTCAACGCCGTTATTGAAAATTTAAACTACAGTGCAAACGGATTGATGGGTACATTTAAAAAGTATTTCCCTAATAAAGAACTAGCAAAACAATATGAACGTAAATCGGAAATGATTGCTAATCGTGTTTATGCTAATCGTATGAAGAACGGTGATGAGAACAGTGGCGATGGATTTAGATTCAGAGGTCGTGGATTAATTCAGTTGACTGGTCGTGATAACTATACACGTTTTGCTGAAGCATTGGATATGAGTTTAGAAGATACTGTTAGATATTTAGAAACACCCAATGGTGCTGTAGCAAGTGCTGGATGGTTCTGGGACAATAACAAATTAAATCAATACTGTGATAGTGGTGATTTTGTAACATTAACCAAGCGTATTAACGGTGGTACTATAGGTTTAGAAGATAGAAAACATCACTACGAATTAGCGATGCATTACTTAACAACATAATATGGCACAACCAACGTGGATTACATCAGCAGGTTCTATAGGAAGTTTTCCCTATGGATATGCAATGACATTTGTATTATTAGCATCACCAGTTGCACCTGCCACTAGTGTTAGATATCAAGTTTTGGCAGGATCATTACCTAACGGGATAGTGTTAAACATCAATACCGGTGTATTATCTGGTACTCCTGCACTTGTAACATCTGATACACTAACTACATTTACGGTTAGAGCAACTGATAATTTAAATAACATTCGTGATAGAACATTTAGTATGTTAGTTACTGGAGCTGCAACTCCGCAATTTACTACACGCAGTGGTGTAATATTAACTACCCAAGATAGTGTTTGGACACAATTGCAAATTGCATATTCTAATCCTGAATCTGATAATGTAGTATTAATAGAATTACAACAGGGATTATTACCTCCGGGACTTGAAATTTCTACGTCAGGCTTAATTCAAGGCTACCCACAACCACCCACAACACTAGTTACATTACCATTAGTTACAACAATTAGTTCAAATACAGAAGCATCCTCTTCATTAATTTATTGCTTAACAGTTAACGGGATGACTATCGAAAGACCAATAACATTTACCAATGTTATCGGTGGTATAATTTTAGGACAAACATATTATATAAAAACTATTGATGCAACTAATAACACATTTACTATATCTACCACTCAAAATGGAAGTACTTTTCCATTGAGCAATGCTACCGGCAATATGGGCATAACATTGCCTGCAGTCTCAATCGGGCAACCCACAATTAGAACTTACAATTTCGTATTGGCACTAACAAGTGCTTTAGGTAATGCAACTTCTTCCTATTCAATTACAGTTATAAATCAAAATACACCTGTAAGTCAAGGTGGCCCTGGAAATCCAGCTAACACAAGACAGCCTACTTTATTAAATACTAGACCATTAACTATTATAGTAAATGATAGTGATCCATATTATGGTTATTATTTATTGCCACCGGTAGCAACTTCAACGAACGCACAACTAGGTACATTTTTAAGTGATAATTATTTTGCATTTAAGTTGATTGGTTATGATTTTGATGGTAATGTTATTAATTATTTTGTTTCTAGTTTACCGCAGGGAATAACATATGATTCTACTACGGGTTGGATAACAGGAACTCCTATGATGTCCTCACCGGGTATTAATACCTATAGTTTTACTGCACAAGTAGTAAAAACAGGTAATACTGGAATAGTGTCACCGGTGTTTAATTTTGCATTTAATCTAAGTTTGGATATTATCGGTAACATAACTTGGGTTACACCAGAAGATTTGGGTACAATATATAATGAAACTCTTAGTACATTAAAAGTATTTGCAACATCAGACACTGATTTAGAGTATAGATTAACTTCAGGCAGTTTGCCTCCTAATTTGACACTATTACCCAATGGGGAAATAACAGGTATTGTAGCCAGTCAACCAACTGATGCATTATTAAATGTTGGTGAACAAACCTCATTTACATTTACGATTCAAGCATATTCACCAAACTTTGGAATTGTACAATCTAGTAAAACATTTACAGTAAATGTATACCAAGAATATAGTCAACCCACTGATATATTATATATTCAAGCGGCTCCTAGTATTAACGATAGAAATATACTACGAACATTATTAGATAGCGAAGCACTAATACCCACTGACTTATTATACAGGCCAACTGATGTTAATTTTGGAAAAGCAACCAGTGTTATATACGAACATGCATATGGTATATTTGCAAGCAATATACAAGACTATATAGCATCAGTTACACAAAATCATTACTGGAGAAATATCACTTTAGGTGAACTAAAAACTGCGGTTGCCAGAGATAATGATAACAATATAATTTATGAAGTAGTATACAGTGAAGTAATTGATAACTTAGTCAATCCACAGGGTGTTAGTGTTCCTAGTAGTATATACTGGCCAACTCCAATTGATTTGGGATTGGGACCTTGGTATACCAGTGTAACTAATATATTTACTAGCTACGTTGAATTATTGAATCAACAATACTATACTAGTTTGACGCCCGGATATGCTAGAACACTATACCCTAATAGTTTATTTAACATGCGGAATAGAGTAGCTAGTGTACTGGGACAAGTATTAAATAGCACATTATTGCCAGTATGGATGACTAGTCAACAATTAAATGGTAGTACATTGGGATATACTCAAGCATGGGTAATATGTTACACGACGCCAGGAAATGCTGAAACTATTAAAACAAATATAGAAACTAACTGGCCATATACTCTTAACCAGATTAATTTCAATATAGATAGATTTACTGTGAACAAGAGTACTACTTATAACTGGGAAAATAAATTAACTCCACCTGCATGGTCGGGATTACCTAGTGCCACTCCAGTACCAAACCCAATCAATAGTCAAGATTTCTTTGTATTGTTCCCTCGTGCAACTATTTTACCAGATGAAACACAATACTAAATATATATATATAACGGAATAAAACAATGAGTACAATCAACACAAATCCAATTAATGTAAATTATCCTGTCCCGGGTGTTAATAACAACAGTCAAGGGTTTAGAGATAACTTTGCATCTATTGTAACCAATCTTAATGCTGCCGGTACAGAAATAACTGACCTGCAAAATAAAGTAGTAGTTAAGCAGGCCTTAATAGGTACAACTATCAATAATGATATGGCTAATACCCTTATCAGTAACGCAAGTACACGGAGTTTTAGAGCAACCACTTATAATTTAGGCAACGCATTATCAGGTACTGTTCTAGTAAATACTTCATTAGCAGATGTTCAGTATGGAACAATAGCAGCAAATACTACAATCAATTTTGGTAGTTGGGCACCGGCCGGCACGCAAAGTAATGTTCAATTAAATCTATCAATATCTAATACCCTTTCTACTATTACTTTCCCGTCAAATGTAACATTGGGAGCAACTACACTTGAAAATTATTCAAATATAAATGGAAATACATCGGTCACTGTTCCATATGGGGTAACTCAACTTAATTATTTAATAAGTACAGTTGATTGTGGTACTACCTTGTCTATTTCCGCAACTAATAGACCAATTCAGTCTACTCAAATACAACAACGACTTGTTCCTCCTACTGGATTTCAAGGTGATGTAAACGGAGATATTGCAGTTGGTCCTTCAGTTGATCAACTAACAATTACCGGTGCTAATACAGATCCCTATCTCACTACATCAGGTAATACTTCACAATTATATACTGATTTGCCAATCGTATTCACCGGTACTTCACTTGCAGGTAATATAGTGGTAGGTACAACTTACTATGTGCGAAACGTAGTGTCATCAACTACATTTACCGTTTCTTCAACCATTGGTGGAAGTAACATTGCAATCGGCGCTAATGTGTCTGGTACTACAATGCTTGCTAACCCAACTTCATACGTTTATATAGCGACTGACACATATAATTCTACGATTTACTCAAGAAGTGTATTATCAACTACAGTAAGCACTAATGCAATTACATTAGACGCACCTGATACTACTAATTTGTCAGTAAATGCTCCAATTATCTTTGCTGCTAATATAGGTGGATTGGTTGCAAACACAGTTTATTATATCAAAACTGCATCTAGTCCAAATATCACAGTAAGTCAGTCTCGTTCTAATGGGGTTGCAGATTCTGTTGTAGTATTAAGTTCAAATTCAGTTGCAACTAGTGCTATTATCTATGTTGGCAACGATATTTGGAAAAGAATTCAACTTAATAACTGGTAATAAATATCTGAATGGAACATCCATTCTTAGATAGAAAAGCACTGTCTGAAAAGACGCTAGAAGAAATTCAGACTATCCTAACCGGTCTGATGAATAAACTTACTTTTGCTCATCGTACTGGTAATAGACCACTAATCAATCAACTTGAAATGGTGGTTGAAAGTTATCGTAATGAAGCAAGTAAAAAACTTGATGAGGTTATGAAAAAACAAAATCTTCAAAATCAAGTCTCTATACAAAAAGAGGGCGAAATTGGCAACAAGAATTGAACGTGAATTTGCATTCCAAGCTGGGGTATATTTTGAAGGTGAATTCTTAATGACCATCTATGAACTTTCATTAAGTATGGAAGTTGATACAGACTCTATTAAAGAACAAAATATAGCAATGGACAGAATACATTACTTCTTACATGAATGTTTAGGTAATAGTATTTTTGTACAAGATGCAGAAAAGAAAGTTATAGAGAAGTATCTACACGCTGATATCAAAGTTTGTACACTCCCGGAAGAGCCATATGATCAGATTATAACCATTCTTCTTTTGTTGAAACTAAACGCAATAACAGAAGGTAAATTACACATAACCGATATAAGTCTTATGTCTGGGTTAAGTGATGATGTTAAATTTATTTATGATGTAGATACCGTCGCTAATCACCCTTTTGGTAACAAAGGCTGGTGGGCCTGTGCTTCAACTTCTATATCTGATTTATCTAAATCTAATAAAAAAGATAAAATAGTTAGATTGATAAAACATCATAATGATTGGGCCGGTGTTGGTTTAGATTGGGAACAAAAAGAACATATCACCACTGAAATTATTTTCAATAATGATCCTGATAAACAACCATAAGTGTTGATTTATCTACTGGCCTATGTTAAAATACATAGATGAAGACTGACAGATACGATCAACTAATCCTCTCGGAAAATGACCTGTGTGATTTGTATATGCGTGATCATACACGCATTATAAAAGATTGTTTGGTAGATGAAAAGATAACTTTGGGTAACATATTTCTATCAAATGAAAACTTACCCACTCTAATAGAGTATGTTGAATCTACCTTATCAGTAAAAGAATTTGATGATCAAAATCAATCACAATGGCAAATGCCCAAAGAATACTATGAAATAGATATTGCTAAATGGGTATTAGATCAATGCAAGAATGAAGAAGAATTACAACGAGCAGGGGATGAATTATTGAAATTCCATGATAGGAATATGTTCCCATTACTACAATACTTAAAATATCTTGTTGATACTATGCGTAAAAATAACATAGTTTGGGGAGTGGGTAGAGGAAGTAGTGTAGCTAGTTTTGTATTGTTTTTGATAGGAATTCACCGAATTAACTCATTATATTATCAATTATCCATAGAAGAATTTTTAAAATGATTAGAATACTGAGTAAAAATTAAGTCATACTAAAAAAAAAGATTAAATATTACTAACTAAAAGGAGATAAAAATGGCCACATATATATCCGCAATGGGAAAGACTGTTAACATGTCAGCTATTATAGCAAAAAATGAAAAAGTGAGAGCCGTGGGGAATGTTAAAAATATTAACGCACGGGGCGACACTATTGATGCATTCGGCAGAGTAATTAAACCTGCAACTGATAAAGTAAACAATGCCTATGCCAAGACAGTAGGAAATCGTTCAGCAAATGCAAAAAAAATACAACCAGATGTTCCCAGACCAGCAAAAATAAATGCTTCTGAACTTCTACCAGATGAACTAGAATTAGAGGAATCATTTGAAGATGATTTGGAAATTGAAAAAATCAAAGAAGAAGAAATCAAGAAAGCAGCAAAGAAGAAATAATATGGAAGAAAAAAAACTAGCATTTGAACCACATAAGTTCAATAAGAACCAATTCAAACCAATTGGAGCACATATTATTGTATGTGATATGAGTTTTGATCAACGTATCACACATGGTGGTATTCTACTACCCAATGATGATATGAAAAGTTCAGGTATCCGACCTCGTTGGGGGCAGATATATGCTGTAGGTTCAGAAAACAAAGATACAGATATTGTTGAAGGTAAATGGGTTTGCGTTAGTCACGGACGTTGGACTCGCGGCATTGATATTGAAGATGAAACGGGTAAGAAAACATTGCGTAGAGTTGACCCTGATGATATACTAATGATATCTGATGAAGAAGTATCTGATTCAACATTAAGCGAAATGGTATACTAATGATAATTAAATGGTTTAAGAAAAAAATTATTAACTGGGTTAGAGAAGACTGGAATAAAGTCCGTAATGAGGGTTTTGAGGAACCCCCTACAGTAGCTTCAAATTCAATTGGTGGTAAACGGCGTAGCATTGACAATAACGGCATGAACTTTACTTTACATGCAGCAAATGGTGGATATGTAATGGAGTACAAAACATACGATCCCAAAACTGATAGACAATATACAGCATTACACATCATTCCTAATGACCAAGAATTAGGTCAAGGCATTGCACATATTATCACACTTGAGATGCTTAAACAATGAAGAATCAACTTTGGGTTGAAAAGTACCGTCCCAAATCTATCAAAGATTATGTCTTTGTAGATGAACGACAAAAACAACAAGTAGAAGGTTGGATAGCTAATGGTTCTATCCCGCATCTATTACTAAGTGGCGATCCGGGTACTGGTAAGACTACTCTTGCTAAAGTCTTGATCCATGAACTTGGTGTAGAAGATTATGATGTACTAGAAATCAATGCTAGTCGTGAGAATGGTGTCGCAGTTGTGCGTGATAAGATTAATGGATTTGCACAAACAATGCCATTCGGTAAGTTCAAAGTGATTCTACTTGATGAAGCTGATTACACTAGCCCAGAATTTCAAGCAGCATTGCGTAACGATATGGAAGCATATGCTGATACTGTGCGTTTCATTCTTACTTGTAACTATGAACACAAAATCATTCCAGCATTGCGTGAAAGTCGTTGCCACAAGTTTCATATTGCTAAACCTGATCGTACAGAATATACTGCAAGGGCAGCAACTGTTCTTGTAACAGAGGGTGTTGAGTTTGATTTAGATACATTAGATAGCTATGTGCGAGTAGCATATCCAGACTTGCGTAAATGTTTGAATCAATTACAAGTTAACAGCAGCACAGGTAAACTGTTGCCCCCACAATCAGAGGGTAATAGCGAACATGAATTACTGTTGGAAGCAACCACCTTGTTCAAAGCTGGAAAGATTTTAGAAGGTCGTCAGCAATTGATGCAATATATTTCATTGTACCCGACACGGATTGAAGAAATCTATACATGGGCATATTCTAATTTAGATTTGTGGGGAAAGACACAAGAAAAGCGTGATGCTAGTATTATTATCATTCGTAATGGCTTAGCAACATTGCCCTTGGTTGGTATTCCTGAAATAGCGATTGCTGCCTCACTAGTAGAGTTAACGGCATGAGATATTTGTTGATTGTGTTTTTGCGTAAACCTAATGGACAGATTGACGAACAGGTGTCTATTAGCAAACGAGTTCGTCCTGCAGATTTACAAACCTGTAATGTTATTATGGATTTTAGTAAGAAGAAAGTTGAGAAGTGCGTAATTGAAGGTAAAATAGTAGATACCGACTGGAACAAACTAAATGAATACTATAAGCGTATATATCCTGCATTAGTTGATCAATTAGAAAAGAATAATACTGAAAGTGAATTTCAGAAGAAATGAAAAGGGGCATTAATGCCCCTTTTTTAACTATACAGGTTGAGTACTTGCTCAATGATATGATGTCTTTGAACATCTTTTGGTCCAAAGGTACATAATTGTATTCCCGGATTCACCCCCTTCCCCAATCGATTTTGTAAGTCTAGCAGCCCATTGTCGGCTGTTTTTTTGTCGGTTTGTTCAATATCACCAGTAATTACAATCTTACTGCCGATTCCGATTCTAGTCATCAACATCTTAAGTTGATTTGGGGTAGCATTTTGCATTTCGTCTGCAATAATCCATGAGTTTTTAAACGTACGGCCTCTCATAAAGGCTAGTGGTGCGATTTCTATGATTTGCTCCTCTAGCATATGTGCAATTTCAGCAGCAGTATAATACTCACGTAATACGTCTAGTAAAGGTCTAGTCCACGGTTCCATTTTTTGATTAAGGTCACCGGGAAGAAATCCGTGTTTCTCATCATCTACTCCTACAGCAGGACGAGTTAGCACGATTCTATCACATTCTCCACTTCTCATTGTCCTTATAGCCGCTTGCATCGCCAAGTAAGTTTTTCCAGTACCAGCAGGACCAGAGACAACAACAATATCTGTGTTTTCATCTAGTAATGCGATAATATAATTTTCTTGATTTAGTGATTTGGGGACTAACTGTACAGGTCTTTTATTAACCCTAGTGGATTTTTGTGCTTGCGAGAAATCTATTGTTTTGGATTCTTTCATGTAAAAAGTTTGATTTGTTTGTTTTTTGCTAGTTGGATAGCGTGAATCTTCTTGCGTTGTGCGTAAAGCACTAGTTTTCCGTTTGCTCAATGTAAATTCTCCTTTATAAGAGCGGCGAGTTCTCATAACACTCACAATTATTTATAGCAATCTAAATATACTTATATAGTAGACTTTTAACACAATTTACTAGACTAAATATAAGGCTAAGGTTAAGTAATATATTTTCTTATTAGTGCTATTAATCAACAAAAGATAAATATATTAATGAAGCACGAAACAGCAGACAATTTCTTTGACAATGTTGATTACGTCAGCATAATAGACAACGTAAAAGGTATATATACTAGTGACGGTTCAATGAACACCTTATTGGACTTTGAACGAGTACTAGATGAATCGGACCTATACGCCTACCGTAACTGGGAACTAGGTGAATTAGTTCAAGGACCTAATGTAAAACGATATACAGTTAGTTGCATATTTATGTGGCCATACAAATTAATGCCCAATCCAAAGGGTGCTAGACGATTAGTAGCAATAGGTTGTAAAGTTAAATTTGCTAAAAGCAAAATTGAAGTTCCGGTAGAAGTTAATGACTACGAAGATTATGTTGCAGGAACAAGATATCCAAAGATGGCACCAAAAAAAGTTTGGTTTGTTTATATAGAAATTCCTAAAGACTTGCTTGACGATATTAAAGAAGGTTCTATTGACTTAGCAGGACAAACAATTGACCTAGAAGAACTAGATGATTCATACGATGAAGATTTAGACAAAGACAATGGACAGGACGAAGAACAAAATCAGCAACAACCAGTTGATATGGGAATGGGTGGTATGCAACCCGGTGCCCCGGCTGCCCCTGGCGCCCCTCCAATGTAAGGTGTAATATGACTAAAATAATAGTTAATGAAGGTTTGGATTATATGGATATGGAACATCAAATTGAACCATATGTATCAGTTGATGAATATTCTGCTAAGATGGGAAAAGATAGTGACATTGTTACACTTGCATTTATTGTTAAGAGCGAATCTGCAGGTAATGATTTAGTTGATTGGTTTGAGCGTGGATATGATTGGGTACTAGATTCTAGCTTAAGCGACGGTGAATTGAGTCCCGGTAAGTATCTAGTATTTCTTGAAATGAAGCGTAGAACAAAAGTACCAGAACGTATTGTAGAATTGATAGATGATTTAGAAACGCTTACTGGAATGACAGCAAATGATTGGGTTATAAATATTGATGAAAAAGATTACCCAGCAGAAGCTGAAATATTAAAAGAATTAATTACTATTAGCCCGCATGAATATCGTGAAGAAAATGACGAAGAAACAGAATTAAATGAAATGAGGCATCGTGCAGGTTTAGATACAGTAAGTAATTACGGTGAACCAGATAGTGAATTAAAAGCATTTATATCAATGGCAGGATTATAAAATGGCAACTACAATATTACCTAAAAAAGCTAGTCAAGAAAATCCAATGGCATTAGATGATGACCAGCATGATGCGCTAGCAGCCGATCCAACCATACCTCAATTTGCACAAGGAAGCACTTATGGAACACCCACACCAGCAACCAGCACTTCAGCATTTGGCGCACCTTCGGCAGGAGGATTCAGTTCACCCAGTTCGTTTGCTTCACCAGCAACAGGCTTTGGTAGCAGTTCAGGAGTTGGATCGTCAACGAATCTGTTTGGAAGCTCAAACAACACGGGATCAGTCAGTACAAGCACAGGAAATCAACCAATATTAACTGGTGCAGGGACAAATGCTGCACAAGGTGCTGATGTTTTAGTAGCAAACGATAACTCAGATTGGATTAACAAAAAGTGGCGTCCGGTTATGGGTTGGATGTATATGGTAGTTTGCATATGCGACTTTACATTGTTCCCAATTCTATGGAGTATACTACAAGCATTAAGTCACGGTAGCGTTACAACACAATGGCAACCATTGACACTACAGGGTGCTGGATTATTCCATGTGGCAATGGGTGCAGTATTAGGTATCGCGGCATATGGTCGTACTAAAGAAAAAATTGAGGGCAAGTCATAACTTGACTATTAACGAAAAGATGTTATAATCTTTAGATGGATCATTATAGTACTTTGGGTGTTGGTAAAAATGCAACAGCAGACGATATCAAAAAATCATATCGCAAACTAGCTAGTAAACATCACCCGGATAAGGGAGGTGATACTGCTACATTTCAAAAAATTCAAACCGCATATGATACATTAATTGACCCTAATAAGCGTCAACAATATGATAATCCTGCGCCGAAAGGATTTCCGCATCAAAGTGGAATGCCACCGGGATTTGAACATATATTTGGTCAAATGTTCGGCGGTGGAAATCCATTTGATCCTTTTGCACAACATAGACAACAACCCCAACAACAGGTATTTAGAACAACAATACATATATCATTAGAACAAGCATATTATGGAGGGGAACAAATACTAAAATTACAAACACCCACAAATGTACACGCTATAACAATTCAGATTCCTAAAGGCATTCAAAATGGTAATCAAATGCGTATTGATAAAGTCATTGATGGTGCTAGTTTAGTAGTAGATTTTAAAGTTGAGAATCATCTTAAATACGATAGACAAGGTAATGATTTAATTTGCAATCATCCAATCTCTGTATTAGATTTGATTATTGGCACAAGTTTTGAATTTGTTACACTATCAGGAAAAACTCTTGAAGTAACAGTTAAACCCAAAACTCAACCCTATATTCAATTAAAATTAGCAGGACAAGGCATGCCCATACATAATACAACTAGATACGGTGACCAAATAATATTGTTAAAATCGTTTATGCCTGATATAATTGACGAACAGGTAATTAATAGTATTACTCAACAAAAACTAAAGGAGTCTAAATGACACATTCACCCGAAATTGATAGCATTATTGAAAATGCTATTCACTGTTCCAAAGAACGAAAACATCAATATGTAACTGTGGAACATTTATTGTTCTCATTGATAACATATACATCATTTAAGAAATGTTTAGTTAACTTTGGGGCGGATGTAGATGCATTGGCACAAGAAATTAGTGCATACTTAGACAGCCTACACGCAATCGTAAGCAAAGAGGAGGAAATAGTCCCTCGCAAAACAAACAGTTTAGAACGTGTTATGAATCGTTCAGTTACACAGGTTTTATTCACTGGACGTAGGCAAGTTACAACAATTGATTTGTATCTAAGTATTGCAGCAGAAAGTAATAGCCATGCTCATTATTTCTTGTTAAAATATGGAATTAACAAAAATGAATTTGTAGCATTTTGGCAAAAGAATTATAAGCATGATGCTACCGAAAATCTAACTGATGAGCAAGCCGACGAAATTCTAGAAGAATATACAATCAACTTAACACAACTTGCGGCGCAAGGTAAACTTGAGCCACTGATTGGTCGTACTAAAGAACTTGATGATATCATTAATGTACTAGCTAAACGATTCAAAAGTAATGTGTTAATGGTTGGTGATCCTGGTGTTGGTAAAACAGCAATTGCTGAGGGTCTTGCTCAGATGATGATTAACAAAGAAGTACCTGAATTCTTACACGATCATCAACTATACAGTTTAGAGATTGGTAGTTTACTTGCCGGTAGTAAATATCGCGGGGACTTTGAAGAAAAAGTTAAAAAGGTACTTGATGCATTGAATAAAAAGAAAAAGACTATTCTTTTCATTGATGAAGCACATACTATGCAAGGTGCAGGTGGTGCTAGTAATGGATCAGTTGATTTCAGTAACATGATTAAACCTGCAATCACTAAAGGTACTCTTAAAGTTATCGCTAGTACAACTTGGGAAGAATACTACGAAAGTTTTGAAAAAGACCGTGCATTAATGCGTAGATTCTATCGGGTGAGTATTGATGAACCCAACCATGATACAACTATTCGCATTTTGAATGGATTGAGTAGTCGGTTGAATGATTTCCATGAAGTTGTAATCACTGATGATGCAATTAAAGCAGCAGTTGAAAGTGCCGACCGTTATATTCATGACCGCAAAAACCCAGATAAATCTATTGATTTACTTGATGCGGCTTGTGCTAAACAACGTGTGGCAGAAAACAAGGGTGCAATCATCACTAAAGAACTTGTGTTTGATCAAGTTGAACGATTCACTGGAGTACCCGCTGACAAGATGAAGGGTGACAACTTTGAGTTGATTCAAAACTTAGAATCAAACATCAAGGACAAACTATACGGACAAGATGAAACGGTTCAACAAGTACTTGAGCGTGTTTATGTTAACTTTGCTGGCATCGGCAATGATACTAAACCAACAGGCAGTTTCTTGTTCTTGGGCCCAACTGGTACTGGTAAGACTGAACTTGCTAAACTACTAAGCAAGAACTTGGACATGCCGTTGCTTAAGTATGATATGAGTGAATATGCTGAAAAGCATAGCGTTAGTAGTTTAATTGGACCTCCACCGGGTTATGTTGGATTTGGTGATAGTCAAGTATCCGGTGGACGATTGATCAATGACTTAAGCAAGAATCCACATAGTATTATGCTATTTGATGAGGTTGAAAAAGCACACCCAGATATCTTTAATATCTTCTTACAGATGTTAGATGAAGGGCATATCACTGGATCAAATGGTAAGCAAGTTAACTGCAAGAACAGTATCATTATCATGACTAGTAACTTGGGTTCTAGTGATAGCGAACGTAATAACATTGGATTTGGCAGTCAAGAAAAGACCGGTGAAGATGACAAAGCATTGAAAGAATTTTTCAAGCCAGAATTCAGAAATCGTGTTGATTTGATTTGCAAGTTTAACAAATTAGATACTCTTGCTATCAAGAAGATTGTTATCAAGTTTACCGATGATTTGAAAAAGAGTTTGGTTGATAAGCATGATATTGTTTTGAACTTGAGTGAACCAGTAGTAGAATATCTAGCAGAGCAAGGCTACGACAAGAAGATGGGCGCACGTCCACTAGCACGAAAGATTGATGAATTGATACGAGTACCGCTAAGTAAAAAGGTCTTGTTTGAACGTATTAAATCTGCTACAATTAATGCAGTAATGAACGACGGTGCAATTGATTTTGCAGTAACACATAAATTAACAGCAAAGGTGAATGAAAATGGCATTATTGAGGTCAGTTAACAACGTACCAAATGTTGATTATTATGAATATAGGGAAACAAACTTTTACAACAAATATAGTTATCGTGCTAAACTCACAATAGATGGGTTATGTTATACTAGATATGCTCCAACGGCACAGGTTTTACTTACCAGATTGACTGGGCCCAATCGGACTAAAATACGAGAACACACCCTAAACCAAGTCATAGCAAAGATTACCGAACTTAATAACTATATTGACTGGCGCAATACTCACAAAAAGTCTAAGTCAGTAACTTGCAGACTTGAGATGAATACGGTTTCAATTTATAGTAATGATTTAGATTTGTTGCTTACACTGAAGGATCTAGGAGTAGTTACTGTTAATATCACCGAAGCGCAACTAGAGAAGTTTGCAGGTACAAAGTATTATGTCAATAAGCCAAAGCATAACTATAGGATTTACTTAAGAGGTGCATATTTTGATGATAAAAACTTTGTCAAAGATTTGTACAATACTATTAAGAAAAGTAAAGAACTAGTTCCAAGCAAAGCACTAAAAGAATGGTTAGATAAGTATATTAGTCGTCCAACTCTTATTACTACTTGGAAGTATAGCCGTACAGACGGAAATCATTCTATTGATTACGACAATGAAAGTACATTAAGTTATTTGCTGCTAATGTATGGCCATATGCTTGGAAAACGCTATAAATTAGAAAAACGACCCGAACCTGTCTGAAATGATAAATACTCTATAATGGAGTATTTTTCATGGCAAAAATCGTAACAGAATCGGTAGTAATAACCTTTAGTAAAATTGTCAAAGACAGCGAATCAAATACTTCTGATATCGCTGGGCTTGACATTCAGCAAGCATTAGAGCAGGTTGCACAAGAACTTGCTGGTGAAAGTGTGGTAGTTGAAGTGGTAAAAGCATAATATGTCACAGTCTACTACCCTTATTCTGTTACCACAGACAGCCTATCAAAATCCAGGTAACGGGGCACCCTACACAGTTGTAGGGAATGCTCAACCTGCAGCCGCATATTATTTGGGCAATAGAGATTTACAAACAGTTAACTTTAATGTATCTAATATTATAGGTAATATTGTTATTCAAGCAACACTTGCAAATCCAGCGACCGTAGATAATCAATGGTTTGATGTGTATGATTATACTGGAATTGACAATCCAAATGCTACACAATATACAAACGTCACTGGCAACTTTGTTTATATGAGAGCAAAAGTGGTTGACTTCCAACAAGGTGTCGTTGGTTACATTAAACTAAGTTATTAAAATGAAAATCAGTGCCCTACTTGAAGGTCGTAAACGTCTAGTTGAAGGCGGCAATCTGTCTATTAACGGGCATGAAGCACAGCATTTAGATTTAAAGGTAACTAAGCGTAGTTACATGGTTCCTAAATTAAATGAACTATTGTACGCAATTGATGCTGCTTATACTAAAA
>Ga0209500_10001162_pt1 | contig 20531 bp, 27 predicted proteins | sample S_140212_EF_Meta_FD_187323 | JGI IMG/M metagenome (GOLD analysis project Ga0209500, IMG submission 187323) | Freshwater microbial communities from Lake Simoncouche, Canada to study carbon cycling - S_140212_EF_MetaG (SPAdes) (version 2) | ecosystem: Environmental > Aquatic > Freshwater > Lake ... | reverse complement strand
TTGATAAGACTCCGGAGCCAACGCGAGGGGCCGAATATAAATCTCGCATTGGACGGTTGGTTACGGCCCGTGCGTGCGCGGAAGGGTGCAACGCTCGTGCGGTTACGGCCGTCCGGCCCGATGCTCAAGTCCTCGAAGAGTCTCATCTGCCCCAGTGCCGATCGTAGCTCCCGCAACTCCGCTACACACGGATGCGCCTTCGCTTGTGATCGAAAGCAATCGTCCGAAAGATCCAGCTGGCCGGACGCAATCAAAGGCCATGGGATTCCGTGTGCGATGAGCCATCTGGCGAATCGGTCTCGCTTAAAAACTGTTCCGTCGAAAACCCCGTACCGCTGATCCACCTCTGCCACCAGTTGGGATCGAACGTACCCCCACCGGTCTCGCAGATGCTCGAACGTCGGAACGTCGATTGGTGTTCCGCGGTGTTCCATGCCCGCCACCGCCCAGGCATACCGCCCACGGAGAAGCGCACGTGGGAGGTCAACCTTGGGCAGCATCGCCGGTAGGAGTCGGGCAAGCGCTTCAACGTCTTCGGCGCAGTAGTCCAGAAGCGCCGTCCGTTCATCATTGGTAAAGGGGGCACCTCGAATTGCTAGGTCTCGCATCGACTCTTTTTCCGCGCCGGCCATCGAAGGCAGGCCGTGATAGACAAGCGCCCCCAACAAGCCCAAACCGCATGGAACCTGCATCCCGTTGGTCAAAGCGCGGAACTCAAAGAAAAGATCCAATACCCGAGTGGGTGCCGGCCAGCCCAGCACGTTGAACACCGAGAACTCCGCTGCCGCCGCGTAGGCAACGAAGAGAGACCGCTTATCTGTTCGAAACGGCGCCGCCGGCATACTCGCCAACTCATCGGCCCAGTACCTCAGACGGCGGCCGGAGCGGAGCTCCTGCGCCACCAGACAGATCGGCGTGGGCCGAGTGCCGGGGGCGCAGGTGTACTCCGTATCCACTGCCCAGATCTCTTCGAAGCAGTCGAGCGTCATCAGGACTGACCTCGCAGCTGCCGCACGACCGGGTGCTCGAGACTGTCAATCATGCGATCTCGGAACGCCACTCGCAGAATCTCCGTGAACGTGAGCGGCGGCCACTCGGGATCTGGGAGTTCGGTCGCCGGCTCGAAGTGCTCGTAGTGCCCGGCGGCCATGTTGGATGCCATTCGTACCCAACGGCTCTCCGCCGCCAGTGCTATTCGCATCGCGGATTCGTTCCAAACATTCGGACGACCATCTGGCCCGGGCAGCTTGCACCTCCACAGGAAAACATCGGTGGCACGGTTTACACAGACCAGCACCAAGGCGGGGTGAATCTCGCCCGCCAGTTCTGACCACAAACTGCGATCTACCAAATACGTTTCCCGCTCCGCCTCTGCCTCAAAAATGCAGGTCTCAATCCTCCAACCCTCACCGGGCCGGACGCGGAACCACTCTTGCTTCCCGGGCTTGCGAACCGGGACGGTCGAGATCACACGCTTCACCCCCATCCCAGCGCCGTAGTCGGCACCCAGCCGCAAACTTGCCGGATCGAATGGATCCGGTGGCTCCGGTCTCGGCCCAGCTGGGTGGCTCGGCTCAAAGATGGCCGCGTGGCCATTGTCTTCCGGTTCAACAAACAACGGCCTGCTCTTAGAAGTCATCAAATCACGTTCCTTCCGTTTGAAGAGAAACTCGACCCCGTGGACAGACGTTCCGCCACGTGGGTATCAGTTGCCAAATTCCCGCCAGTCGGGCCTACAGCTGCCTCAATCCCGCTCTGGCAATGGGACTTTTTCACAAGACGGCCTAGGGCTAGGGCAGCTGCGTGCGCCTCAGAGAGCTTCCGAGGTGAGCGGGGCTTCATGACCCGGGCTACGTACCGCAACGCCGCACGGCTGAACACCGCATTGCACCCGTCCGTGCCGTCGGCCACGACCGTCACACCCGGGATCTCACGGAGTTTCCGCACGATCGCACCGGCGTGATCGGTGGCCGCACCAATCAGATCGGGTCCAGCAGCGTAAAGGTGTCCATGCCGACACGGGATGAGGAACATCCACGGGTCGCCACGCCGGCCAACTGCCGCCTCGTCCAACTCGATTCGCCACCTACGCCCGAACTCTTTTTCAAGATCGATGGGGATCATTGTGTTGCCCCCCTACGGTCCACAGACGAGTACCAATCAAAGACCAGTTGCCCTTTCAGATACCTCCGCGATAGCCTCGCTGCCCGGCGGCGGGCGGAGCGGAATCGGTCCTCCGAGCGGAATCGCTTTTTCACCTCTAGACGTCCGATCATGTTGGTAATTGGGTCGAGCGTCATACTGCACCTCCTTCCGAATCGGCAGATTGCAGGGGCGGCCGCGTCGCCTTCTCCATTAACCATCGCTTGAGCGATTCGATCGGGAACAGCACGACACGGCCAGTTTTTAAGTGAGGGATCTCGTCTCGCTGGCACAGGGTAAAGAGCGTGCGCTCAGAAATGCCCAGTGCCTGAGCGGCCTCGCGTGATCGCAGTGAGAGTTTTTCAACGATCATTTTCCACCGCCCTTCGTAGCGCGGCGACTTGCCGGCGGATGTGCCTGCTTTGCTTGCTGAAACACCCACGCGAGCAGTTTCGATTCCTCGTAGCGGCACAGTCGGCCAATCTTCACCATTGGCGGGCCACCGCCGCGGTAGTGCCAACTGCGAAGCGCGGCAGTGCTGACACTCAACAGGTTTGCGGCTGCCTGCCGCGTTAAAAAAATATCCATCGTTGTCCTCCATGCGAGAGCGAACCGGCCCCCACAACAGTGTGGAATGCGATCGGCTGTTCGGAATGTACGGCGATCGCAATCTCGAAAAAGGGGCCCATGGGGGTGCGTTAAAAAATATTCGTGGTTGCCCGCCACGCGAGAGCGAACCGGCCCCCCACAGCGGCGACCGCAATCTCGAGAAGGGGTCACGGAGTGCGTTAAAAAAGCACTTCCCGGGTTCTATTCGGGGTCGGCAACCCCGCCAACGTGCCGGCCCGCTGGCCCGAATCGTGGCTCACGAAGCCCCCATTCTTCTGCCGTCCATGTGGATCGAATGAGGGCACACCTATAGGCAATCTCTTCGCGGTTCGGGTCGGGCTTTATCGAGCGATCCAACTCCCGCCGGCCCTGCCCAACGCGGAGGTCTCGGAGTTGATCCCGCAGCCGCGTATCCAGCCGCCTGCGTGAGATGCCGACGGCTTCGGCTGCCGCGTCTCGAGTCGCGCCGGCAATGAGCAATTCGCGCAGCCGCAAACAGACTTCTGGAGTGAGAAAATTCTTCCGCACGCTCATGGCTTTCGGGCAATGCGCAGGGCCGATTCAATCGCACGTTTTCGTTGGTCAATTCGAGCGTCTTCGCCGGCTGGGCCAGTGAACGCCCAGGCGGTTGCGCCGGGGTACGCGCCACGCTTGCCCATTGGCACGAATGCGAGGTGTTCCAGTTCGGCCGAAAACACAGTCTCGATTTTGTCGCACAATCGAGTTTCCTTCGTGAGGCTTTTCAGGCTTTTCAAACCAACGGAAATGTGCCGTAGTTCACCGGCCACGATCCGCCGCACGATGGCCGCGTGGAGCCCGTCTTTTTCGTTGGGCCGCCATTCGACAACTAGGCCGGCTCGAAGATCCATTGTCGCCCGCAGCCGTAGGCCGTTCGCTTGGAACGATAGGCCGCCGTGAGCCAACCGCAGATGCCACTCCGACGCGGGGCCGTTCAGGTGTTCGAGGTCAAAGGCCGTTGGCAGAATTCGTTCAACGTGCCCGGCGCGGAATTTCCTCGAGAGTACCGCACGGCCGGGGCAAGCCACGAAAAAAACTCGACTGAATTGCACAGTGCAAGCCGGCGCCAACGCGGGCGTTGGTGGCGGGGTGGCCGGCGTGGTCGTGTTCGGCACGTTCGAAACGTTCAAGGCCCGCAGGCCGTCACGGCTTCGGGCCTCGTTGATACGGTTGACTAGTTCGGCCGGCTGCCCGGCTAGGCGTTGCTCGAGCCACCCGTGGGTTCGCTGGCTGGTCGAATACTCACGATCTGATTCGAGGCGTGGGTGGCTCATCGGGCTGCCCCCCATACGCGAGGATAGCGGGCTTGGAACTGCCGCAATTCCTGGGCGATGGACTGCGGGCACTTGGCCCAATTCCGTCTAGTCAAAATTTCTTCGAGGCCTTTGATTTCATCTTTTTTTTCGTCAATGATCGCTTGGACGTTTCGGGGGTCGCCGTCAAACGGTCGGAGAAGTTCGACAACTTTTGCCCATTTCGCTTCGAGGCTAACCCGCAGAGTTTCGGCTTTTGTGATGGCGGCAACGTCCGATTCGAGGGCTTCGGCCGGCGAGGGCACGCCCAGAATCCCGCCGGCCTCGAGCAGCTCGAGCACGCCGGGCAGCTCACCGCCTTCGGCAAGTCGGAAGGCCCATTCACGCCAAGTTGTGGAACGGGATTCGAGCAACTGGGCCATGTTGCCGGCGAGCGTTGAAACGGTTTGGCTCATCTGGAAATCTCCCGAAGTGGTTTGCATCCGCGAGGCATTGGAACATTGTCGCGATTGCCTTCATCCGCTGAAGTTGTTGACGTGCGTTTCGGCGGGCAACGTGATTGCCGATAGACGGTGGTCGATAGGGGGTGGGGTCGTTGAACAAACCGAATGGGAATCGAACATCCCTAGCCCGCGTCACGCGTGTTTTGCAAAAACTCAGCTCTGTTTTTGCAATAGAGTTGCAAAAACGACTTCGAGTACTGCGGCCACACGCGCGTTGTGGTCGTGAGATGCTCTGACGCGTTTTAGTATGTTCCAGCCCCCACCCCCCTGCGGGATCTATCGCCCAGACGGCACCGCCATCGCCTTGCGCTCATGCTCCCTGGCCCACCACTCCCACGGTGGCATCGCCTTTGCGTCGGTCCATAGCCCACGGCTTCGCGGGCTGGTTGATGCGCCCCCCCCGCGCCTGGGGAGTGGGTCGCCGGCAATCGGGCCGAAAAGATGCACATCCGAGCAGGAATTCACGAATCCTCCGAGCGATGGGCACATGACCGGGCTGGCAATTGTCGTGCTGCGAGAAGCCGGAGCCCCCGCGGACGACGATCGACTCCGAAAGGGCATCGCGTGGCTGAAGTCAAACCAGCGGGCCTCCGGTCGCTGGTGGACACGGTCGCTGAACACGGATTCCTAGCACTTCATCACCTCCAGCGGCACCGCCTTCCCCCCTGCTCGGGATGCAGATGTGCGAACCGCTGGTGAGTCACTGCGGGTTGCGGGTGGGCGGGCGGACGTCGGGCTCGGCGTTTTCCGCGTGGTGGAGCCGGATCAGCTCCGCGAACAACGGATCCGTGGCCGCGGTCGGCACCCCGTCGGCCGCGAAGAGCGCGTCGTCGATGAGCCCGCGAAGCATCAGCACCCTCCACCGCCAGCTCGACCGCACCGCCGCCGGCAGGCCGGCCTCGGCCTCCTCGAGCAGCTTCCGCGCCCTGGCGGCGCCGTGATCCTTGCTCATCACCAGTGACGTTCGCGGCAGAGTGAAGTCGCCTCCCTTCCAGCTGCGCTCCTGGTTCGCCTCCAGCAGGCGAATCGCCTCCAGGACTGGCTCGACCGCCGACGGGGCATACTCGTAGGCGACGTACTCGCGGATCGTCTCCTCCGCCGGTCGATCGCTCCAGTAGAACTGCGACACAATCGCCTTGTTGATGTCCTCGTAGATGCCCTCGGAATACGGGAACCCGCCCACAACGCGGGGGCCCCACTCCTTCCACACGCCCTGCAGGTGCGCCGGCTCGGGATTCGCCCCGAAACCGCCCCACGGCGTCATGCCCCGCATGCTGATCTCGGGAAAGCCGATCAGCGGAAGACCCCCCGGGACGGGATGCTTCTGCAGGTAGTCGGACAGCCGTCCGTTGTGTGTGCCGGCTAGGATCATGTCGAACCACGGCGGCTCCTTGTCGAGTGCCCGCACGAGCCCGTCCCAGTCGCCCTTGTGCACGTGCCGGTCGAAGTCAAACAGCCACGTCGCCAGGATGATCTTGCCATCGGGAGAGTGGCGGCGGAACACCGGCGCGATCGCGCGGCTCATCTTCAGGAAGCCGTTGCCGCCCCACGGCCGGCAGCCCTCGCAGACGCAGCCGCCTTGGTCGTAGGGGCCGATCGTGAGGTAGTCGGGCTGCACGGCAGCGAATGCCGCGAACGTCTCGTCAAACCAGCCGAGCATGCGTTCAACGGCGGCTGGCTTCGAGGCACAGAGCTCCACCCCGAAGGCCCACAGGCCCGTCACGTCCGCTCGGAGCTCGCGCGGGCTATCGGCATACGCTTCGTTGCCCAGGATGGACAGCGACGTCCGCATGCCGACCCGCTTCGCCGCCCCGAGCAGCCCGCAAAGCCGCTTCACCATCTCCTGCGCCCGCGGATCGGCCATGCCGTTGAAGTGGTGCATGTCGAACCAGACGGTCAGCGTGTTGAATCCCCACAGTGCCAGGTCCTCCACGTACCGCTCGATCTCGGGGATCGGCGCGTCGTGGTAGTAGTTGTGAAAGTGGCTCGCGAAATACATGCCTCGGAACGGCTTGCTCGGGCGGCTGGTACCCCGCCAGCGGCCCGGTCGGAAGCCATCGGGGCCATACCGCGAGTCGCGGAGAAACCTGCCCGCACCGGCCGTCACCCCCGACGGTCCGTCGCCCGCGATCCGCACCCGGCCGGGCCCCACATCCTCGATCCGATACCCCTCGCCGCCGATCGTGGGGTCATCGGCGAGGATCAGCGTGAACGCGGACGACCCGCTGCCATCGACCTTGGCGGGGCAGCGGTCCGCGATCCTGCGGGCGACGATCGTCTCGAGCAGCTCGGGCACGCGGTCGCCGTCGCGGGAGATCGCGACGGCGGTGACGACGGCGTCGGGTGTGGCCGCTGCCGCAGCCGTCGGCAAGCAGCAGGCAGCCACGGCGATGGTCAGGGCGACGGCACGGCGGAGCGAAACGCGTGGAACTGAAAGAAGTGTGCTCATGCCGGAAATTTGACCGCGTGCTGCCGCCGCGGTCAAGCCGCGACGCCGTCGGTTCGACGCTGGCCGATCCGGTCGTGTCAGAACGAGATGATGCAGATCACGAAATTGGTCGCGTCGCCAATCGGGGTGTTCGCGTTCGCCGCCGGGATCGCCATCGCGACGCCCTTCACCTTCACCGAGCAAATCTTGCGGGACACGATCCCGAGCTGCTGCCCGACGTCGCTGCGGTGAGGATGGTGAGGCACAACGTCAGAGGGAAATTTCCGGGGTTGGCCGCGCGTTTATTTTTGAACGCCGAGCGGCCATGCGAGCACCGCCGGTGTGCGCACCGACGAGCGCACCTCGCCGCCGATGACGACGGCGAAACCGTTCCATAGCACGCACGGGGCACCGATCATCGGCGCGGGGCCTGCATCACCGGGCGAATCACGGTCGGCGACGGGAATGGCGGGCAGCAGCGGGCCGTTTTCCCAGCTCTGATGCGCCAAGTCGAATTGCAGCGTCTGCGCGCTGAAGCCCGGATGCTCGCGGGGCGCGCCGGGGAACACCTCGTCATAGCCGCCGATGAGAAAAAGTTTTTCGCCGGGAATCGTCGGGCACGGCGTCGAAATGCCCACACGCGCTTCCGGCAGATCGGGCAGGGACTCCCATTTTGCCGCGCCGGGCGCGAGACGTGCGGCTGCTTTCGAAGGAGTCGCGTTGCCTGCGGTGTTGAAGCCGATTCCGCCAAAAACGTAGAGGTGTTTTCCGTCGCTCGCCGCGGCCGACACAAATGCGCCCGGCCCCAGAAAATCTGGCTCGCGCCGCCACTTCATCTGCGAGCGTGGCGCATCGAGATCGAGCGACCACGTTTCGACGCTCGGCGTTTTTGAAGCCGGCGTGTCGAGCCCGCCGACTACATAAAACCGCCGCCCGACGATTGCGGCCGCGCCGTAGCCGACGGCATGCGGCAGATCCGGCAGCGGCGCGAACGTGAAGCCGTCGCCTTGCGCGCGCATCTCCCAGCCCGTGCGCAGGCAGCCACTCGCGTTGATGCCGCCTGCGTGATAAATCGCGTCGGCCGTCGCCGCGCTTGCGCCGCCACCCACCTGGACAGGCAGTCGCGTCGCGTGCTCGACCCATTTCGCCACAGGCGTAGCGAGCGTGAAAAGTTTATCGCTGAACGCCTTCCCCCCTTTCAGCCAGAGCGGCTTGTCGGGAAACTGCGATCCACCGCCGGCGACAAGCCGGCCGCCGAGCACGCCGGCAAACATCCCGCCAAAGCCCACGCGATCGGGCAGCGGGGCGAAAAGTGTCCAACCGTGCAGCGGCGTGGAGTCGGGTGCGTCTGCACCGCTTAAGGCCGCGACGGAGCCAATTAACGTAGTCATAAAAAAATCCCGCCAAGTGTGCGTCCGTGAGCCGGGCTCATTTTGCTTTCTCGGTAATAGTGACGAACCGGCCGTAGATGTCGCGGTTCATCCCCTTGCTCCATGCACCGAGATCATAGGTCACGAAGAGGCGGTTGTCCGTTGGCGTCTCCTCGATTGCCATGTAGTGCGTGGTCAGCACGCCGGAGGTCACGACCACGTTTTCCCGTAAGGAACAGACCGGTCAACGGCACTTCCGCAACCGTCGAACGAGCGGCAACCGCCAGACGTTGGTTGAACTGGGGGCAAGCGTACCCCAGTAGCTGGGCCACCCGCAACGACGTACGGATATGCTGCTATCACCCCCGCTCCGGCACCGTCAGGGCTTCGGCATCCGCCTCGCCCTCCGTGCCTGCGCTACTCTTACTGTGCTGACTGATTGCGCTGTGCTGACTGATTGCGGGCCACGCGGAACCCCAAGCTGATGCCGCGGTTCGACGGGACGTTGAGGCCGCGGTACGCCGACCGCCAGATGACCGGGTAGAACCACCAGCAGCCGCCGCGATCCACGCGGCTCGAGCCCCCCGAGGGGCCAACCGGATCTGCGCCGCCCGGCAGCTTGTCGCCGTACCAATCCAAGCACCACTCCCACACGTTGCCGTGCATGTCGTACAAGCCCCATGGGTTTGGCTTCTTCAAACCAACCTTGTGGGCGTATTGCTCGTTAGCTGTATTGCCACTAAACCAGGCGTACTCGCCCAACTCCTTTGCATCGTCCCCAAATGAATACGCCGTCGTCGTTCCTGCCCGACACGCATATTCCCACTCCGCTTCTGTCGGGAGCCGGTACTCTTCGGCGTCTTTCAATCTTCCAGCCTTGCGTTCTAAGTCCGTCAGCTTGTCGCAAAACTCCACGGCATCAAAAAAAGAAACGAAAGTAGCGGGGCAGTCCTTGTCAACCTGTACGTACTCCTCTCCCTTCCACGGCTCCGTGCCCATCACTTGAATCCACTGCCCCTGCGTCACTTCGGTCTTGCCTAACGCGAATTGCTTTGTCAGCGTTACGGCAACTTGTTCCTCGTTGGGTTGACGATCCTTCTCACCCGCCGGGCTGCCCATCGTAAACTTCCCCGCTGGAATCTCAATCAACTCCATGCCAATCGAGTTCACAACAGCAGCACGCATTGGAATCCTCCTGATAGACGGTGGTCGATCTAGCCGGAATCATACCCCGCCGGGGGGGGAACTGACAAAACGTCCTAGCGAATGGCTCGCAGCCGGCACCATAACCTCACCGATCCCGTGACATTGAGGGTTATGGTTCCGGTGCCACCCTTGGAGGGTTTGAAAACGTGAATTGGCACCCTATGCCAGCCGTCCGTTGAGGATGGCAATGATTCGCCTGCGATCGTCAGCAGTGAGCAGGCCCCAACTCTTGACCAGTGCATCGAGGCCGGTAGAATCTGCGTCGGATTCTGCGTCGTCTTGTGTGGGGAATGTCGTTTTTCCCGAGTGATATAGTTGAAGTTCGAGTCCCTCTTTGCCCACTATTCGTTTGTACATACTTTCGGTCTTGTTCGGTAAAACTGTGATCACGCAACTATCCTTCCGTGGGGCAGGTCAAGGCGACTTCGGGATCTCCACGCAATGGCCCGTACATTGACGGGGCTTTCAATGCGTGGTCTGTTCGTCGGCGAACGTCTTGGTGCACGCCGCAATTGCCCACAGCATTTCTCCGGAACCACTCTCTCATGAACACACCAGACCATATCACTGATCAAGATCAGCATTCTGAAGGCACGTCGTTTGAGTCGTTTGACGACTGGGCGCAACTGCTACGACAGTCCGGCAACGGCGAGCCACCAACGGAGCATCTCGCTGCACGGGACACCGTAACCAAGAGCACAGCGGCCAACGCAGCAGCACATCCCGATACTCAAGCATTTCGCCCCACGCTCCGTCGGCCGATGGCACTTCTGCAAATCGTGGACGATGGCCACGAAGATGGGGAAACCGTCCGCATACGTGGCGACACATTCGTGATCGGCCGCAGCGAAGGCGATCTTGTTGTTCCGCACGATATTTCAATGTCAACCCGCCATGCCAAGATTGATCGCCTCTCCGCTGGCGGTTGGCAACTCGCCGATCTAGGCAGTGCGAGAGGTACATGCGTGAGAGTCACAGCGGCCCGGCTCAAAAACGGTTTGCAATTTCAGATCGGTAGCACGCGTCTGCGTTTTGACAGCACCGACCCAGAAGCCGTGTTACTGGTGGAGGTGCTGGCTCACGGTGAGGGCTACCGCTATCAATGCCCGGCCACGACCGCCATCACGCTAGGACGGATTGGTGGCGACTGCCATGTAATGATCGACGATCCGTTCGTGAGCCCAGTGCACGCGGAACTGCGGCATACAGATCGCGGTTGGAAAATCGTGAATCGTGGACTCAACGGCCTGTGGGTGAAAATCGAGGCCCCCGTGAAGATGACGGCAACCTCGCAATTTCAGTGTGGAGAACAGCGGTTTGTATTTGTACCACTGGTGGAGTGACGGCCTGTTGGACCACCATTGAGTTGCCCATCCGGTTGAAAAAGTTAACTCAGAAGCCACTCGGGCAACCGCTGCACCTTTCCACTTTGATCGACGCAAACGACGGTTGTTGATCCCGTGGCAATGATCATCGTGCCGCGGATCACCTCGTAGGCATGCTCAATGCTTGCTGGCCCCACCTTCTCAACTCGCGTGCGCAGCAGAAGTAAATCGTCGTACTCTGCTGGCGCACGGTATTTGCAGGAGGCGTCCGACACCACCAGAAAAAGCCCTGCGTCTTCAAACTCGCGGTAGGTCGCCCCCCGGGCCCTGAGCATCTCTGTGCGTCCGACCTCAAAGTACGTCAGATAATTGGCGTGGTGAACCCGCCGCTGACCGTCTGTTTCCTGATACCGCACCCGGATCTGAGTCTCGTGAAATGGAAGCGTCATGATGGTTTGGGATTCTCGCTATATGTGGTGGGCGGAGGGCCTCAGCCCGGGGTTCCGTTGACCAATGCCCAGCCAGAGACTCTATTCTGGAGAGTACGATTGCGGGAGTCCTGCGTGTTCTAGGGCGTGTACCGCGAAGCCATCGGCCACGCCCAACCTGTGTGATTTTGCAATTCCCTAACGGAGCTTTCTGACGTGAGCACAGGCAACGGGGGCCAGGGCGCTGAAATCGGTTTTGCCACGGCGCGTGGGAGGAACTGGCCCACCCTTCGGCAATTTACTGTCTTTCTCGAAAACAGAGTCGGCCAGTTGCTCGAAGTGGTGCGTCGATTCGATGGATCGCCAGTGCGAATCGTCGCGCTATCAATCAACGACTCCGGGGAGTGCGCCTTTATACGATTTCTCCTGAGCCATCCCGAGCAGGGGCGGGAGATTCTGGAACGTGCCGGCCTGACCGTCATCGAAAGCGATCTGATCGGTGTGGAGTTGCCCGATACCCAGCAGCCGTTGCTGCGGATATGCACCGCGCTGCTGCAGGCAGAGGTCAATATTATTCAAGCCTATCCAATCCTCGTGCGTCCCCGCGGTCGGCCGGCCGTGGCCCTGATGGTGGACAACACCGACATGGGTCTCGAGACGCTCGCCAGCAAGGGTTTTGTGATGATCACCGAAGGGGATATCAACGAGGACGACTAGATCGCGTTCGGTTTCCGTGTATCGCCCGCTCTGGTTTGCCGCGACGACCGAATGCGCGACCAGGGCCGCTGGGCTGGCCAGTGGCCTTAATCGGTGGTGGCTTTTTCCACGGGCGGTTCGTCCTGGGGATCCATGCCTGGGAACATGCCATCGGGCAAGCCTTCTACTTGCCGCACGATGATCTTTTGAACGGAGTCCCACGCCACCGCTGTCAGCGTTACCTTATCGTCAGCTGTCCGATTCGCAAACAGCCCGTGCGTGCCTCGCGACCACTGTTCGTCGAAACCCTCCGGCGCAATCACGCTGCCACCGGTTAAATGAATTTCTACGACGCCTCCGTGCTCCCGCTCATCCCACAGGCGAGCTAGGAGAAGCGCTGTGGGATTACTGATCACCTCAACAAAAGCTTCTGGCTGGGTCGATGCAAGCGTTGTAACGTGCGCACTGCTTTCTTCGACCGATTTTGCCGAGGGAGGTTCTGTCTGTGTCAGAAAATCATTCGGAAAGACCTCTGGATCCACGGCCCCCTGCGTGAGGTCTTCTTTTAAAAATTTGAACTCAGCTGACTGCAGGGCTGGCGGCTGGGCTGACTGCTGGAGAAACTTTGAATCTCCACTGGGCCGCATTGGCTCGCTGACCCTTGGAACCACAAAGCTTTCGTTGCATTTCGAACACTTCCCATCTTTGCCGGCCAATTTTGCAGGTGCTGAAACACGATGGCCGTTCGGGCAATAAAAACCAATCTTATCGCTTGCTGACGCAGAGGGAGACCCTCCTGTGGCTATGGGAACCGGCACGGAGCCAGCGGGCTCTTGGGGCGACACAAGTTTCTTTTTTTGGTCAGCCATCTGTTTCTCGACTCAACGCTAAACCTTATGTGGGGCCGCCAGCGACCCCGACCATCGTCCCAGATCTACGATCATGACCAGATTCAGTTCAAGTCTAGCTTGTAGACGACCACCTTGACGGCTGGCGTCTGACCTCTGACACTGCCCATCTCCGCACAGCCTGCAGGGTGGTCGATCCAACCCCCTTCAATCGGCCTTTTGGTGGGGCCGACTCGTTCCGTTTGTGATGATTTTTCGGGTGGCACCAATGCCTATTCAAGTTGTCTGTAGTAGTTGCAAGGCCCGCTTTTCTGTCAGCGACCAGTACGCGGGGCGAACGGGCCCCTGCCCCAAGTGCAAGCAGCCGATCACGATCCCGGCGACCCCTGTTAAAAAGGTTACGATCCACGAACCGGACGCCCCGGTCACTTCGTCCACCGGCACGGGCCGGATGCCAACGGCCCCCATCCGCCGGGTCGAGAAACCAATCTCTCAGTCCGTGGTGATCGCCAGCGTGGCCGGTGCCTTGGCAACTGTTCTCGCAACAGGCCTCTCTCGCCTGGCATGGGGCCCAGGCCACTTGCCCATCTGGCTCCTAGCAACTGGTGCGGTTGGGCTCTCCCTGCCCTGCGTGCGACTGGGGTATGAACTGATGCGGGAGAAGGAACTCGAGCCCTACAGAGGCCGCAGTCTGCTGGTAAGACTTACGATCTGTGCTGCGGTCTATGCGATCCTGTGGGGTGTGAAAAGTTTACTGCCGCCAGACATGACTGCAGAGATGTGGCAGTGGGTCTATATTGCGCCGCTCTTCTTTGGCGCCGGGGCACTCGCCGCGCTGGCCACACTCGACCTCGACTGGAGTGCCGGCGTGGCGCATTACTCGCTCTATGTCATCGTCACGGCCCTGCTCCGCTGGCTGGCTGGCTTTCCACCCGTCTAACCCACAACGTACCCGTCTGCTGGAGGCTGCCCATGCCGTTCGACTCGCTTCCCGAACTGGTTGCCCTTGAGGCCGGTGCTGAAGGGTTGCGCATTCCGCCAGACGTGACCGTGCCTCTCACGCCCCGCGTAAGAGCGCTGATCGATACTGCCGAAATGCATCGCTTGGGTCGAATCAGCCAACTCGGGCTGGTTGCGCTTGTCTATCCCGGCGCGGTCCACACGCGGCTTGAACATTCGTTGGGCGTCTATCGGCTGTCACTCGAATTCCTAGGGCGATTGCGGCACGACGACCGCTTTTCTGCAGCCATCAGCGAGGCCGATGCGTCGGCTCTGGTGGTGGCGGCGCTGGTTCACGATATCGGCCACTGGGCTTTCTGCCATCCCATTGAAGACATGCGGTTGCCCCACATCCCAAAGCACGAATCTCTCGTGCTGGATCTGCTGGCTCACGGCGGTCCAGCCGCGATTCTGAAGCAGCAGTGGGGTCTCGATCCGTCTCGTGTTGCCAGCCTGATCACAGGCACAGCCACCGACCCTGCCGGTCGCATGCTCCACTCTCTACTCTCCGGCCCAATCGATGTCGACAAGATGGACTATCTGTCCCGAGATAGCCTGCATGCAGGCGTGCCCTACGGAAGGCACTTCGATCAGGCCAGACTCCTCTCCAGCCTCTGTCTCGACGGATCGGGCAGATCGCTTGCCATTACCGACAAAGGACGCACGGCCGCCGAACTGCTCGTGGTGGCCCGGTACGTGATGTTTAGCGAGGTGTACTGGCATCACGCCGTGCGATCGGCGACTGCCATGCTCCAACGGGCCGTGTGGATCGTTCAAGACCGCATCGAGCCCACACTCCTCACACGGCAGGATGATCGTCAATGCATCGAGTGGCTTACGGCCGTCGCTGCCGGGACTGCCGCCGCAACGCACGTGGATGGCCTCTTTGGCCCCAAACGCCAGCTCTTCAAGCGGGCCGCCACGTTCGATGCCCTGCATCATCCCAACATCCACCGGGCCTTGGCTGGGCGGTCTTATGCCGACACGATGGCCGTGTCACAACGTCTCGCCGAGCGACTCTCAAAGCAACTGGGCACCAGAGTGGCCGCTGAAACGCTCTTGATCGATGCCCCACCAGCTGAACGCGAGATGGAATTCAACTTGCAAGTCTGCCAGCGGCCCGGCCGCAATTCCGCCGCAACTCCGCTGGCTTGGAGATCGCTGGCGGAGCTTTCGCCTGTGGTGCGGAGCCTCGCCCACGAACAGTTCGACAATCTCGTCAAGCGAGTGAGAATCTTCGCGCCGGGGCACGTGGCCTCCGTCATCGCCGACTGCCCATCACTTGATGAGATTGTCTTGGAAGTTGTGGAAAACTAAAGGCTACTCCGCTGCAACCGCAGGCAGCTTACCTTCCTTGATTCGATCGCCAAACGTAGCCGAGTCGGCTTTCTTGGGATCACTTGGAAGCGAGGCAACCTTCTCCAAGGACTCCTTGATTTTGGCGATGTTTTTAGCGTCTTCCTTTTTGTCCAGCAGTTCTGCTAGAGCATGGCCGTAGGAGTTGCGTTCCTTTTTGTTTTTGCCCACGTGGCACACATTGCACTTGGCCGTTTCGACTTCGGCGGCCAGCGCTTTTTCGTTGCCATCGCTACTGTCTGGCTTCACATACATCGCCTTAAACTCGTCAAAAAATTGCTTGATTGCAAAGGCCGGCCGGGATGAGCCACCGACCACAACTGCCACGATCACTCCCGCCACACACGCGAAACTGCGAAGTCGAAACATCGATGAACTCCAGGGTTATTCCGCACAAGACTTTCAGAGCCATCTTCCAAACGCTCTGCTGAAACCACGCTCGCATTGCTCAATCCCGTGCAGAGCTGTTGAAATGCTCCAATCCCTACTAGACCTTTTGGATGCCTGTCCTGTCAAGAAATCGTTCGGTTGCAGGATTTTTGCCATGCCGTTGGACTCCCGATTCCCTCACCAACCCTTGATGGGGGGCACGATTCGAGATGTGTGCACAAGGGGCTGGGGGGAAGCCGCGAAATCCAATTCGACCCGTTCGGCCGAACCGTCAATCTGACGGAATACACGGCTGCCTTCGTAGCGGCTGCTCACGTCAACCCACTCGATAGCAGTTCGGTAAACATCTGGCTCCTCGATGCCAGATTGTTCAAGCAACGGGCTTCCCTCCGGGGTCACAAATCGACACGTGTCTGCATGAACTTGCAACTGTGATACCAACGGCAATGCTGGCGAATCCAACAGGCACGCAAAGCCGGCTCGGCTGGCGAAGATCGCATGACTCAGGGTCAGACGTATCTGAGTGCCTCCGCTGGCAGTCCGCGGTCGCCCCTCTGCCAGCAAAAACCGCCGCGTAGTAATGCATGTACCACCTGACCAGATCACATCCACCTGCCCGCCGTCAGAGGCATCCAGGAAAATGCCGTCGCCCACCATGCTCGATTGAGTCATTCGCACTTCACACCGGCCCATTTCTGTCCGAGCCGCTCCTCGCGTAACCGTTCTTGGTCGCACCGCTCCTGATCGATCTGTTCCTGACCCAACAGTTCCTGGTTCAATCGCTGGGGTCAGAATGTCCCGACTGCCGTCGGCAATCACCTGCACGCAGGTGGCGGGTGCAAATGCTGAGCGTCTGTCGCTTCCAGCGGAACCTTCCTCATCGCTGGGCAATTCCAAAGACACATTCTCGCAGGCCAGTGACGCCGCGCCGCTCAACGAAAAAAGGACGGGGCCGTCATCCTGCTGGCCGGGTGGAATACCAAGAACAACTCGAATATTTTGAATCGAAAGCGACCCCGATACGATCGCGCAGGCTGCCACTTGTCGCTGGCCCGCCTGAGCCACGCTCCTCTCGGAAACATTTTTGGAGAATGGAGCCTCCTGCGAAACCGTATTCGGTGAAATGAACCTAGGGTCAGCGACTGCCATGGATGGGGTGCCTGTGAGTGGCACAAACCGGATGGCTGGCTTTAAGCCCTCCGCCGCCCGTAGCGTAATGTGCTTGCCATCGATCACCACTGGGGCTTCGTCGTGAACAGAGTCATAGGCCAGTTCAATCACGTCTCCATCCACAGCCCGCTGAAGTGCTGCTCCGAGTGTAGCGACTTCCTCCGCCGCAGCCGGCACATCCACGACCCTCCATGGCAGGCGATCGCTCTGGACTTCAACGGAACTCGCGTCAAGCGATCGAGGAGCGATGCCGCTTGTCCGTTGGCTTTCGAGCCCGGAAGACTGATTCCAGCGAGGCCGAGCCGATAGCCACCACAGAGTGCCCACCACGACCGCCAAGCCTATGATCGGCACGAGCCACGGCATCCTCGAATCCTTTCCCTCCGCGACCGTCTCGATCCCAGCGGCCATGGCCGGCCGCGATGCGGTGATATCGATGCCCTGTTGTTCGGCGACGGCAACCAGATCGACCACCAACTCGCGTGGGCTTTGATACCGGTTCGCTGGATCTTTTTCCATCAAACGACTCAACACAATCGCAAACTCATGTGGCACATCTGGTCGCAACAGAGCGATGGCCGGCGGCGGGTCTTGCTGGTGCTGAAGAAGTTTTTGCACCATCGTTCCATTAGCAAACGGAGCCCTGCCAACGAGCATGTAAAAAACGGTGCAGCCCAGCGAGTAGAGATCGCTACGCACATCGGCTGAGCGGGAATCGCGAGCCTGCTCTGGCGAGATGTAGTCGAACGTGCCGAGCGTCATGCCGCTGACGGTGAGCTCCTCATCGCCTCCCACCTGATGCAGCCGAGCCAGCCCCATATCCACCAAGCGGGCGCGGCCGGCGGGGGTGATGATGATGTTCGATGGCTTGATGTCTCGGTGCACAACATCGCGATCACAGGCGTGCTGCAGCGCATCGGCAATCTGGATCGTGACGTTGATCGTGCGGGGCATATCAAATGCACCAGTCTGCGTCACAACATCCCGCAGATTAGTGCCTTCGATAAACTCAAACACGATGAAGTGCCAGCCGTCTTCGGAGCCGACGGCATACACTCGCCCGATATTTTCGTGGTCGAGCCTTGCTGCCGACTGCGCTTCGTTCTTGAATCGTTTGAGCATCTCTTCGTCAGCCGACTGCTGGCTGGAGAGCACCTTCACGGCCACAATTCGGTTGAGCGTGGTGTCGAGCGCGCGAAACACAGCCCCCATGCCGCCGCCACCTACAAACTCCTCCAGCTGATAGGGTCCAAGGCTCTTGCCCTGCAGCGCCCGCCCGATCTCCGCGGACGCACCTCTTGCGCCACCGGGCGTACGGGTTGAAATAATCGTCATGTCGGTCTGCGGATCACTCTGCGCAGCCGATTGTCGGGAGGATTCCATCACTCGACCCTATCACCGTCTCGCCAGCCCGGTCAATCCGCCCTTTGAATCCGTTAGCGACCGCATTCAAACGCATTGACTGCCACCTTAAACCCAGTTTGCAGACGGCTGCCACGGCTGCGTACACTCCCTACGATTCACTCTGCCTTCAAGGAACCAACTTCCATGCCGATTCTGGACAGCAATCACAACAGCGAGCCGGACGTGGCTTACATGGCCGGACACATTTCAACCTGGTGCCTCGTGCTGGGCGGCGTGTTGGCGGTGCTGGGCGGCCTGGCTCTGGCATCCCCGTGGGCGGCGTCAACGGTGATCGATGTGTTTTGCGGCGTGACGCTCATTGCAGCAGGCATCTCGCAATTGGCCATGACAGCCGGCACGCTTACGTGGCGAGGCTTCTGGCTCACGCTGCTGTGCGGCACACTGTCAATCATGGCTGGCACGGGCATGCTCGTACTACCCAAAGCGGGCATCGATGCAATGGTTGTCTTTCTTGGACTAGTGTTGCTCTTTGAGTCGGCGGCAAAGCTGGCTGCCGCTTTCTCGATTCGAAAAGATTTTCCATGGGGCTGGCTACTGTTTGACGGGATGGTCACGGGCCTACTGGGAGGCATTCTGCTCACGACTAAACCAGCTGAGGCGGGCATCCTGCTGGGGATCTTTGTGGGCATCAATCTCATCTCCAGCGGCGCCACATTTGCCGGCGCCGGCTGGTGGATGCGGCGAGCTGAAAATCTGGCATCTTCCGGTAGGTGATGCTGCTTCGCCGAGAAAAATCCGGTTGCAGCCTCGGCGGCTGAGCGTTTGTTTTCAGGTCGGCCTAGCTCGTCAGATGCGTTTGATGAGCTTCAAAACCAAAATGAATGCAACCGCACCCACCGTGGCTACACCAATACGGCTCGGCAAGCCTCCGCCCATCGCATTCAAGCCCAACGACTCATTGATTCCGAGAGAGCGGAAAAGAAATCCGCCGATTAACGCCCCAAAGACGCCCACAATAATATCGCCAACGAGTCCGTACCCGCCCCCTTGCATCAACATTCCAGCCAGCCAACCGGCTATGAGCCCTACGCAGATATCCACTAGAAATTCTTGCATGACTATCTCCTGCTGTTGCCTGCTGTGAAGCAGATGCTTTGAACGGTTCCGCAATAAGCCTCTCGGCTTCATGGCATACTGAAGCCTACCCTCCACAAACCCCACTGCAACGCCCCATGCCACACGTCCAGATTATCCATTCCACCGAGTACACTTATAGGCATCCGGTGGTGGAACTCACGCGGCATCGCCTCATGGTTCGACCGCAGGACAGCCACGATTTACGCCTTCATAAGGCGATTTTGACGATCGACCCAGCCCCCTCGATCGCCCAGTGGGCGCACGATGTTTCGCTGGTTGCCCGTGACCACTTGATTTGGGTTGGCGTGGCACGCTCGACCGAACAGGCGTTCCCTGTCGTGGGCGGATTTGTTGGGGACCCGACCGCCGCCCTCGGACTCGCTGTGAACGTGCGGGTGCTGGCTGTGCCCGACAAGCAGGTACTCCCAATCAACACTCCTTCGACCAACGCCGCGTTGCCCATATAACCGTCTGTGAGTTTTGTGCGTTCATGAAATCTCCACGAAAGCCACGCGTTCCACATGCGACTGCCCCGCAGAAGCCTACCCTCGCTCCAGTCGGCAAGGCTGGCCCGCGAGAGCACGATCGGCATCAGGGAAAAGCTGAAGAGAAATACCACGGACTCCGGGCCTGCGAATCAATCTATGCCCATCGTCCGCAGGATATTATCCGCGTCTATCTGGCCGTTGAACGCCAGCGACAATTTGCCAGACTCCTCGGCTTCTGCGCCCGGGAGCGAAAAGGATTTCAGGTCGTTGCTCACGACAATCTCCAACGCATCACTGGATCTATTCACCACGAAGGCATCGCCATTCTGGCCCGCGCAGTCCGCCGCTGGCATTCGGCTGACCTCATGCAATCGCTTCTAGCGGGCCAGCATACGGGCCCGCTTCTGTATTTGGACGGCGTCCACAACCCACACAACCTCGGCTCGATTGTACGTGTCGCCTCCCACTTCGGCGTAACGGCACTGCTGGGTGCCCAGGACGACCTGCCTCCCCTCTCGCCCGCGGCCGTCCGCGTGGCCGAAGGAGGCGCGGAGCACGTGAACGTCTACGGGATTGCCGATCCAGCCGCCGATCTTCACCGTCTCAAGCAATTGGGATTCCGTATCGTAGCCACGTCAGGCAACCGGGGCGACGTGGTTTATACGGCGCCGCTAGCTGGTAAAATAGTTCTTGTTCTGGGGAGCGAAGGCGTTGGGATCTCACGAGGCATTGAAGCGTTGGCTGACCAACTCATCCGCATTCCAGGTACGGGTGTTGTGAAAAGTCTGAATGTCTCTGTT
>Ga0209500_10001157_pt1 | contig 20572 bp, 12 predicted proteins | sample S_140212_EF_Meta_FD_187323 | JGI IMG/M metagenome (GOLD analysis project Ga0209500, IMG submission 187323) | Freshwater microbial communities from Lake Simoncouche, Canada to study carbon cycling - S_140212_EF_MetaG (SPAdes) (version 2) | ecosystem: Environmental > Aquatic > Freshwater > Lake ... | reverse complement strand
TATTCGGTTTCCACCCGCTTGACGCATCTGCTGTATTACGATGAGTTCGCAGAAGACCGCTATTTGTGGCACGTCGGTTTTTCGTATGATTACAGCCAACTCGGAGCCAATAACTCGCCAGGAAGTGGTGCCCCTGGAAATGCGGGGAGTCCCAAGCCTTTTTACCAAGCCCGTACCACTCCTGAATTTTCCCTGGGCTATCCAGAACTCAACTCAACTTTTGGAACCGGCGTCAACGGAACCCCTCTGTTTGTCGATACGGGCCGGTATCAGGCCGACAACTTCAATCTCATGGGACTCGAAACCGTCTATCAATCGGGAGCGTTCAGCTTACAGTCCGAATACATGGCAACGGTGGTGCAGAGTGTCGTGGGGCCCATCTTTTACCAGGGGGCCTATGTGGAAGGGATGTATCGCCTGACTGGCGAGCACCGCGGCTACGATAAGAAGCTCGGTTCGTTCAAGAATCCGGTTCCGTTTGCTGACTTTATTCCGCTGAAAAGTGATGGAATCCGAGGTTGGGGAGCTTGGAGTCTGGTGACACGCTGGTCGGCGGTCGATTTGACGAACCCCTCAAAACTGAATGGTCACTACTACAATAGTGTGACCAACACCTTCACGGGGACGAGTAACTCGGGAAATGGAGTACTCAACGACGTGACGGTGGGGGTGAACTGGTACCTCAATCAACATACGAAATTTCAGGTCAACTGGATACATGCGATGCTGGATAACACGCAAAAAGGGAACAGCACCGCCGAATTGTATGTCAGCCGGATTCAGGTCGACTTTTGATTCCAAGTCGTTGGGGGATGCAGGCGTGGTCGACCCCGTCGACTATTCCGCGGGCGTTTCGGGTTTCTTTTCTGGTTTCGGGCGAATTTTGCCTGACTGAATATCTTTGACCACCTCGGCCACTTGCGCGGGGTCAGCCGTTTTGAGCACGTGCTCGACCCGCGACGGAGGTGTTCCCAGCCGCTCCATCAATTCTTTGGCGGATTCCCAAAGTTTGGTTTTTTTCTTATCGGCGGCGAGATACAGTTCGGTGGCCAACTCGGCCAGTCGTTGTTCGTCGAGTGCAGGACGGTTATCGTAATAACGCTGGATCACTTTCTTCTGGAATCGGGAAAAATCACGATCAGCCACGAATCAACTCCTCAAAAAAGTTTTTGGGGGGACGGTATTCCAGCCCCCCGCCTTAGTATTGCGGCTGTCAGTGCCAAGGTCATCAAACCTCGCACAAACACGACAGTATATCGAACGGGAACTCGTTTCCCCATTGCCAAAACCGTGGCGCCGTGAAATTTCCAGGTCTTTCAACCCGAACAACCGAACCCTGTCGTTTGTCAGACTCATTTGGCTTTGGGGATGGCATTGGGGATCTTCTCCAAGATGCCTGTTTCGTGCCAAAAACATTTTCTCGCAACAACTCTTGCTGAAAAAATGGCAATTTTGATCACGTTTCCGCAAGTGTTTTCTGGACGATGCACGTATCAATAGCGGATTCATGGGTCGAGCGGATTATCAGGGATTCATGGGGATTCTCATGATAAAAATTGAGTAAGATTCAGGCCCATACTTGCGATGATCACCGATTGTGCGTAGAAGTGTCAGATGCATTCAGATCTCCACACATAACGGAATTTCAATATGAAAGCTGCGAACGTTCTGACTTTCGCTTGTTTAACGGTTTTCGCAACGGCGTTTGCTGTGGATGGACACCTGGATCGGCCCTCGGGACATCCAATTCATGTGGAAAAATGCCACACAACATTTATTGAACATGTGATCGTGGGATTTGACCGGGCAGGGATTATCAAAACACTCGAATGTCAAGAAGGAAGCCAAGTCACCAAGGGAGCCGTATTGGCCGTCTTGATCGATGATGTGGCACAGGCAAACCTGGCGTCGGCCGAGAAAAAAGCGGCAATCGAATATGCGGTTGACTATACGACCGTCGCCAAAAATTCCGCCGAAAAAGAGTTGAATCGAATGGAAAAAATCAATCAAAACTCGGAAAAAAATGGAGGCATGGGTTCAGTTCCCCTCGCCGACATCGACAAAGCCAAGTTGGCGGAAAAAAAGGCGGAATATGAAATGAATCATGCGAAACATGAGCTGGGATTGAATCAACTGAACGTCAAAGTGACTGCCGCCGAATTAGAAACCTACTCGATCCGTGCTGGCTTTGAAGGTGAAGTTCAAAAAGTATTCAAAAAAGTGGGAGAAGCCGTGCGTCAAGGGGAACCGGTGATTGCAATCTTGAATGAGAGACGCGTCAAAGTCGAAGGGTATGTCGCCGCGAAGGACCTGAGATTGGTGAAGAAAGGTGCTCGTGTCCGAGTTTGGCCAGTGGATGCTGCGGGAAAGCGAGTCCAGGCAGAGTCTCTTGAAGGGAATTTGACCTTTGTCGCCAAGGTGTCAGATCCCTTTGATTTGAGCACTCGCGTTTCTGCCGAGATTCAAAACAAAGTCAGTACCATTCATGGGGAATATCTGCTTCGCGAAGGCTTCGAAGCGGCCATGGAAATTGAGATTACTCCGGAACCTGTCGCGAAGTAACCGATTCGAACTCGGACCAGCCGTTTGTGGATGACTAATTCATGTCGATGGCGACCCCCAGTCAGGAACTACGATCTTCTCAACGCCCAGTGCCATTGTTGGGGCGTCGAGACCTCGTCATCAAAAAAATTGATTTCCAAGGGGTAACCCATTACGTGATTAAGGACCCGGTGGGGTTAACTTACCACCGGCTTCGCTCAGACCAGTATCGCGTGCTGACGCTCCTGAATGGCCAGAAACATCTCGAATCCATTCGCGATCAATTGGTTCGCGAGTTCCCGGCCATCAGCCCAACCCTGTCTGATACGCAGTTGCTGATTTCAGACCTGCACCAGAAAGGTCTCGCCTACAGCCTTCGCCCCGGACAGGCGACCGCGCGAATTGATCAAAAACGAAAAAAACAGCGACAGAAGTTTCTCAGTGGCCTGACGAATATTTTGTCGCTCCGTTTGCCAGGCTGGGATCCCGATTCGTTCCTCAAAGGGATGGTCCCTTGGACGCGGTGGATGTTTCATCCGATCACGGCCTGCGCCGCCATTGCATTTGTGGCGAGCTCTTGGCTGTTGCTGGCGATTCAGTTTCACGCATTTCAAGCGGGACTTCCCGCCTTTAATCAGTTCTTCGGCTGGCCGAACCTGATCTTCCTCTGGATGACACTCGCCTGCTCAAAAATTATTCATGAATTTGGTCACGGACTTTCCTGCAAAATGTTTGGCAGTGAATGTCATGAAATGGGGGTCATGCTGCTGGTCGGAAGTCCTTGCCTGTACTGCGATGTTTCCGATTCGTGGATGCTCAGAAATAAATGGTCCCGAATCCTCATCGGTGCGGCGGGAATGATCATCGAAATCGTCCTTTCTGCGTTTGCAATCTTCTTCTGGTGGATGACCGAACCGGGATTGTTCCACTTTTTGTGTTTGAATGTTTTTTTCGTGACTACCGCGACAACCGTTATCTTTAATGCCAATCCGCTGATGAGGCTGGACGGGTATTATATGTTGAGTGATTTCCTGGAAATTCCCAACTTGCGACCAAAGGCTGATAAGTTGACCCAGGAGTGGCTGGCGCAGCTCTGCCTGGGCATTGAGCCTCGTCACGATCCGTTCATGCCGCAGACGAACCGTCACTGGTTCATCCTCTACGCCATTGCTTCCAAAATCTATGGTTGGTTTGTGCTGTTTGGTATCTTGATGTTTTTGTATACGGTACTGAAGCCGTACGGGTTACAAAGTCTCGGTCAGTCGATGGCCTTCTTTTCGATCTCAGGAATCATGATTCAAATGACAATCGGTGCCTATCAACTGCTGTCAGCCCCTCGTGAAAAGCCGATCCAGAAATGGCGCCTGGCACTGTCTGCAGCGGTGATGATGGCTTTGATCATCCCATTGGGAATGATCGAAGTTCCATTTATTCAGTGGGCGGCATTTCGCATTGAACCAGACCAAGTTCAGCATATTGTGACCAAAGTTCCGGGTGAATTAAAAAAATTGCACAAGTTCCCCGGCGATATCGTGAAAAAAGGTGATTTATTGGCCGAGCTTTCGGATCCACTACTGGAAGAATCACAGCGGCGGCTGACCATGCAAAAAGACATTCAACTGACCGTGAAGCAAAATGCCCAGATCATCGACAATCATTCCGAGATGGAAATGGCGGACAAGATCCTGGATTCGATCATTAAGCAGCAGGACGAGTTGGACAAGAAAATGGCACATCTGATGGTCCAATCTCCGATCGCTGGGACCGTGGTCGCCCCTCCTCGCCATCCCACCCCGAAACTTCAGCAGGCTAAAGTTCGCCTCGGAAGTTGGACGGGAACCCCACTGGACAAAAAAAACCAGGGTGCCTTTCTCGAAGATCGGACGGAGCTCATGAGCATTGCCCCGAATCACAGCGTGCAGGCACTGCTTTATCTGGATCAGGCTGACCGGAATGACGTTTCCGCGCAGACAGATGTCGGATTAATGTTTGATCATCTTCCCGGTCGGGTTTTTCGAGGTAAAATTACCAACATTGCTTCGGCTCACACCGATTTTGTTCCCCCCAATATGGCGACGAAAAACGGTGGGCTGCTTGCCACCACATCCGATCGGGATGGGCGCGAGCAGCTGCAGGAATCGGCCTACGAAGCCACGATTGTTCTGGATGAAGCCCCCGATTTGCTGCTCACTAATCTCCGCGGGACAGCCCGATTTATGGCGGTTAATCGTTCGACCTTCGGGTGGATGTGGCGTTATGTGCGACGCACATTCCACTTCAAGATGTGAGTGAAAAACGGGTACAAACACCTCCTGATGCATGTCATTCAGGTGGAGTTTTGATTTCGGTCCGAGACAGTCCCCGTTTTTCAACAGACTGTTAAAGGCTCGCATACCAAAACCTGGTTTGTGCTCGAGCAGCCCCCCAAATTACGACTCTCCAATCTGCATGGAGAGCCCATTCCCGATCGATACCGATATAACGCTCGACTTTTTGGTGAATGTGGGGTCAAGTCTGTTCGAGATCGACTTCACTTGAATCGGCAAGAACTATCGCTGTTGCATCACCAGATAGGGGCGTTCTGCCGGGCCGGTGTAATTGGACGACGGGCGAATAATCTTGTTGTCGCTCAACTGCTCGAGGATATGCGCACACCAGCCAACGATCCGACTGGCAGCGAAAACACAGGTAAACATATCGCCTGGAATTCCCATGTAGGACTGCAGGCTGGCCGAATAGAAATCGACATTGCAGTTTTTATGGATGCTGGAGATCACCGCATTTTCCATGGCAATCGAAATATCATAGAGCTTGGTATTGCCATTTTCGATTCCCAGTCGACGCGAGAGATCCTTCAGGTGAATGGCGCGGGGATCTTCGACCTTATAGACCGCATGCCCGAAGCCCATAAACTTTCCTTTTTTGGCCCGGACTGCCTCGACCCAGGGGACGACGTTTTCTACTTCGCCGATCTCCATCAGGGTTTTCAGGACTTCTGTGTTAGCACCACCATGCAGCGGACCTTTGAGTGCCCCAATGGCACCGGTCACTGACGAATAAATATCGGAAAGGGTGGCGGCAATGACGCGTGCGGCAAATGTACTGGCGTTTAAGGCGTGTTCGGCATGAAGAATCAGAATCAAGTCCATGGCCTTGGCGGCGTCTGTCGAGGGGGCCTTCCCGTTCAGCATATACATGAAGTTGGCGGCATGACTGAGATCGTTCCTGGGTGCAACCGGTTCCATTCCCGCTTGTATGCGCCGAATGGCGGCCACAATCGTGGTCATTTCTGCGGTTAAACGGATCGACTTTTCGAAGTTTGCCGATGGCGAATCATCTTCAGCAATCGGGTCATAAGCACTCGACATCGATACCGCTGATCGGAGTGCGGCCATCGGGGGCGTGTTCTTGGGTAGCGTTTTGAGGAAGGCCAGAACCGGCGGCTCAATTTCGCGATGATGCACGAGAACCTGATTGAACTCTGCCAGCTGCGACGAGTTGGGAAGCTCGCCCTTAAACAGCAGATAAGCGGTTTCCTCGAAGGAACTCTGCTTGGCCAGATCGTGAATGTTGTAGCCACGATAAATGAGTTTTCCGGCATCGCCATCGACATCGCAAATGTTTGTGTCTGCGGCCACCACCCCTTTTAGTCCACGAGCTGCCATTTTGTCGGCAGTCAAGTCTTTGTCAGAGGCGGAAACAGAAGGGGATGCAGCAGCGGTCATTGACGGTCTCACTCGCAAGGCAACCAATTCATGGCAGTCGATGTGTGCGGAAGCAACGTCACCGACGTCACCCAAACAAATTTCCACGCCGAAAACGCTTCAAAACGAATGCATCTTCCGACTCCATCCCGAGAGTATATCACTCGTTCGCAACAGTTCAACAAACGGTGACCAGGCTGATTCACCCATTCGTTTATTTCAGGTTCAGCAGACGTTACGGTCCGATGGTTCCCTCGAAAAATCTCATCCACCCACCCCACCCGCGTCCGGCGGCGTTAATGCCTTTTCGAGCTCGGCCAGCAACAAATCCGGTCGGAATGGCTTGTAAAGAGCTAATTTAAAACCCTTTTGACGCGCTTTCACCATTCGGTGTGCGCCATCATAGCCAAACCCTTTCATCAGAATCACCGGCACATCCGCACGAATTTCCCGAATTTTTTCCAGGGCCTCGATTAAATGAATATCTGACATTTCCGCATCGTAAAGAACGACATCGTAGTGGTAGCTGCGCATCATCATCAGCGTTTTCTCACCATTTTCAGTCGTTTCGACTTCACAACCATAGCGTCCAAGCAGTTCCCGGCCCGTGTCTCGCACGGACTGATCATTATCCGCGATTAACACCCGTTTTCCCCGCAGTTTAAAATTGGTGGGGGTCGGGATGAAATTGGAGACAGAAGCATGCGGCACAAATTTCTGCCCGATTCCGAAAATTAATTGTCGAATCGTGAGTGTTTGAGACAAAACCCGCTGCAACCGTTCCGCGGCCTGTGGGTCGAATCCCACAAATTTATCCTTCAACCAGGCGATGTCATTCAAAATTTCATCAACCGGTTTTGCTGCCTCACGCAACAACACTGCAGAGCTTTCCGAGACAACCGTCGCTCGTTCAAACACGAGCAGTTCGAGTGTATTGAGCGCAACGGCCAGATCACGACAAAACAGCTCGAGAAACTGCAGATCCTGCTCAGCGAACGCGTTGGCACGTGTACTTTCGACGTTAAACGTCCCTAAAACCCGCTCGTTTCGCTTGATCGGAACCGTCAACGAACTGCTCGCACCCGCAACCCCTTTCAAATACAGGGGATCGTCGGCGGTATCACGGCAGAGGTAACTGTTTCCGGTAGCGGCAACATACCCGGTGACGCCGTTACCGGTCATCTGTGCAAACAGTTCTCGCTCGGCGGCCTCAGCCAGCATTCCGACATTCAGCAGGGGTTCCAACCGATTGGTTCGCTCGTTCAACATCCGAACTTCAATCGTCTCGAACTTCAAAACATCCTTGGTGTGCTGGATGATTTTTTCCCGCAACAGAATTTTCCGCGCGTCGACCGACATCGTCATCAAATCTTCGGGGGCAATGTCCCCCAGATCCTGTCCCGCCTCGTGAATGGCGCGGAGTTTTTCCCGCTGTTGGTACTCAAACGAGACATCACGAACCGTCACGACCACCATCGACGCCTGTGCTGTACTCGGCGCGAATACAGGTGCTGCCACCACATCCAGGTAAGTTGATGCTCCGGTGCGGCATTTCGTTTGTGATGTTGCCCCGGATCCTAAGGCGTTGTGAAACGGAGAAAAATCCGGGCCAATGATTTGCAGATCCGCAAACGCCCCATCAAAACTGACGCCACGCAACCCAGCCAATCCCGACTCGGAGCGGCTGGACATCACCAGGAATTGATCATTGCACCATTGAATCTTCAAATCCGCATCGAGAACAGCAATCCCCTCAGGAAGATGTTTCACGACGCTCTCGAGCGCCACTAACATTGGCAAGTGCTTTAACGGTTCGCCCAGAACCAACGCCGCAGAAAATTCTCCTTCCGCTGATCCTGTCAGCCAGGCAGACTCGTCGGCAGGGCCGACAAGTGACTCCAGGGATTCAACAGACTCCCAAATCAAACGAGCGGCGTCGACTTCTGCGCCCAGCACCAAAATTCGAGGAGTCGTAGACACGAATCAAAACTCTCCCTGTTCAGGCATTTATCAGATGCCGGCATTGTAGATCACACCAGTAGTCTGGGCAATACGCCCGAATTTCAGCTGAGATGACGCAAAAAACTGACTCGGCCACCCGGAACCCATTCGACCACGAAAAGATTTCCTGTCGCATCAAAGCAGGCATCATGGGGATGAATCCATTTTCCGGCTCTCCATAGCGAGCGGTCGCTGCGAACGGGAAATTTTCCCTCACCAAGTACCTTGGTCGTCCATTCAGGATCATTCCCCAAATGAGTAATCACCTGATTGTTGAGATCAAGCAGAGTAATCCTCGCATGCAAATCGGGAACTAAAAGCACGTCGCCGCGAATGTCAAAGTGTGCGGGAAAGCTGACGGGCGATTTCAACCCCGAAACATCCGATGACAAGCTCGATTTTCCGGAAGCCTCAGTATGGAGAAGTCCAAGAGGTTTTCCCTCAGGCGTCAGGTATTGCAGACGCGCATTGGCACGATCCGCCACCACCAGCATGGGGACCCGACCAACCCGATTATCAAACCACAATCCGTGGGGGGTACTGAATTCCCCCAGTTGATTTCCCGTCCCTCCAAAGGTCCTGACCCACTTGGCCTCGGCGTCAAACTGGTGGATCCAATGAGACCCATAACCATCGGCAACGTAGAACCCACCATCGGGTGCGAACGCCACATTGGTCGGACTGTAGGGCGTTTTGGGATCATCGTACTTACCGCACTCGGGCAACCGCTCTTTCTTCCAGACGATCTCACCCTTCAAGGTGGTCTTGGTCACCAGGCCGACACGTGTCGAGCAGAGATACAAAAATTCTTCGTTACCCTCTTTACGCAGGTCAATCCCATGCCCCCCCGTGTGGTATTCCTTCCCAAAAGAACGAACGAATTTCCCCTGAGGATCAAATACAACCACCGCATCGACCGGATCTGGGGCGTGTGAGCGATGCTTGATGTAGATCAACCCGGATTCATCCACGGCGACCCCGTGCGTCTCGCCCCACTGGATGTGACTCGGAAGTTCACCCCAGTTCTGCGAGACCACTTCATACTGAAAATCTCGTTCACCCATGATGGGGTTTCTTGACCCTGCTTTATCCGTCGCATGCAGCACCCGTGGACTGACCGACGCCGCTGCGGCGACTCCTGCCACCTGGAGAAACCCACGTCGATTGGTTTCCCACGGGGTCGATGAATCTGCCGATGATGCCTCAGGACGTTCTTCGACCACAATCTCGTCTCCTTGAAATTGGATAATTCAGTTATTCCTGCACCATATCGGTGACGAATCCTCAGGGCAATCCCGACTGAGCACCTCAACCGCAATCTGCGATGAGTCTCCTGAATTGAGTCGGTTCAGGTTTGACAAACGGTCCGCAGAAAAGGTGCCGCAGAGATCCCTGCTGCAGATTTTCACGCGCGTCAGGCCATGATGCCGACAGATCCCGCGGGACGCGATTTCGTGTATGATTCTCCGATCAGTCCCGCCCATTCAGTCCAGCCCATCAGTCGTTGATTGCAAATCGCTGATGAAATCACACTTGAAAGCAGCATCATCAGCACCGCCAACATGGTTGAGGAAATCACAATGAAGTCATTCGAGGATCTTGTCGAGGCACGTAAAGACTGGTTGCAGACCATTCTCAGGCCCTGGTGCCAGCTTGCCTGTCGTCGTGATCTACTGAAAGCCGAACCCGACTGGACCGATATCGCGGGGAAGGTCGATCCCGACAAAACACTCTGGCTCTGGGCTTGGTCACGATTCCCCGATCTGGTTCACGAAAGTCTGGGAATCGAGGAAACCTCGGAAGTCAAAGTCCAGTTGCGCGATGGACGCTCGTTTCTCGGCTTCCCTGATGCACGGGACAGCCAGCGGGGCGAGTTAATCCTTTGGGTACAAGACGCCATCACACAACGCTCAGCACAGTGTGGCCCCTTTTCGATCGATGATATCGTCTCGGTCAGCATTCTTCGTTGAAATCCATCGCTTTTTCCAACCCGTTTTCTTCCACAACCTCTCAGGAGCACCCATTCCCATGAGAATTCGCACCCTTGCTTGCCCCCTTTGCAGCCTGCTCATTTCCAGTCTGGCTCTCGCGAATCTGGAGATATCCGTCGACGCAGCACCGATTCCGTCCATCCCCCTGAGCGAGTTGGAATTGGCGGTCTTCAGCCTGGATGCCAACCAGAACGATTCCCCCGCCGTAACAGCTCGTCCAAAACCAATTCCCCAGCCGGAAGTGGCTCGACCCCCCGCCGAGCGACGGCCGCCAGTCGACGAGTTGGACCAAACCGAATGGCTGGCCATCATGATGGCCCATCGCTTCACCACCACAGAAATTGCCGATGTATTTGGCATCTCGCCAGACGAAGCCAATCAGCTCGTCCAGAACACAAAACTCAATACACCCGACCTGTTAAAACGAGTCCCCTCGACGGGGGCCGGAGTCCCCGTCGTCCTCCCCTATCCGGGAGGCCGTCATCCCCGCATCGGCTTTCTTGAAGGAGCGGTCCGGCCACAACGAGAAACCAAAGTCAGCCTGTTTGCCCCCTGGAAGGATGGCGGATATGTCGTGATCGATCTTCCCGAAGCGGTATGGCATCAGCCCGACGGAAAACGGGAACTCCTCTATCTCGCCCACACGCATGTCCCCACAATCTGGGACAAACAACAGGTCACACTCAGCCCACTCGAATGGAATCGCAAAGTCCCCGCAACTCTCCACCTGGAACGAGTCTTGCCAAATCAGGTCACGATGACATCCCGTGCGCAGCGAGTCACCGAGGGACTGCGAATGGAGTTCTCGATCGCGAACCACTCCAAAACCGACTTAAACGGCCTGCACGTACAAATGTGTGCCATGCTGAAAGGACTCGTCGGCTTCGACGAACAGACCAACGACAACAAGATTTTTCAAGCCCCCTTCGCGGCATGCAAAGATCGATCCGGAAATCGATGGGTCATCCTGGCTTTCGACCATTGTCATCGTGCCTGGGGAAACCCTCCTTGCCCGTGCCTCCATTCCGATCCGCAGGTCCCTGATTGCGCGGCCGGTGAAACCCAAGTTGTGCGTGGCTGGGCCTCGTTCTATGAAGGAACCGACATCAAGGCCGAACTGAAACGACTCGAAAAACTGGCGTTCGAGCCCATTACACAGTCCGAGTGAAATCCCCGTGACTGATCACGGCTCACGGTTCAGGATTCAAAACGAAGCAGACGCTGGGGACACCGCATCGCGGGTGAAATGATGAAGCATGATTCCTGCCGTCACCGCCACGTTCAGCGAATCGGTGCCGCGACACATCGGAATCGTCAGCTTCCGGCTGCAAAGCTGCGTCCAGTTTTCCCCCAATCCCGTATCTTCGTTCCCCAGCAAGATGCCGAAACGAGCCGATCGAGCTGCTTGTTCGAGTCGTTCCGCACCCTCTTCCAGTACCGTGGCCGCCAACTCGAAGTGCCAGTCCTGTTTCAGTCGCAGCAGATCGGTGGCGAGATCTGCTGCTTCCAGGATTGGCAGCTTAAACGCTGTCCCCATTGAAACCCGAATCACTCGTCGCGAAAATGGATCGGCACAACCTCGTCCCAATAACAGCGCATCAACCCCAAATGCGGCACTGATTCGAATGATCGCCCCCAGATTTTCCGGGTTATCACAGTTCGGGCAAACCACGACGGTGAATCGTGGTGCTGCCGCTGGTAAAACCTGTACTGGTAAAACCAGGCCCGGAAAAACCAGGGCTGGCAAAACCTGCTCCAGAGAGGTACTCGGACGACGAACTCCACAGCCGATTACACCAACATGAAAATCAAAACCCACCAGTTCATTCATCACCGGTTGCGCGGCAAAGTAAAGCGGTACCGTCGGCGGAACTTTTTCACGCCATTCCTCAAGATGTCGCTCGCTGACAAACACCGAAGCCGTTTCATAGTCGCTGTCTAACAGCCGCTCAACCACCTTTTTTCCCTCGGCAATAAAGAATTCTCCGCCACGCTGCAGGTTGCGCAACTTCAGATCGCGGTACGGTTCAACGCGAAGGTCGTCGAGGGTTTCAATGGGAATTGCGGGCATAAACGCCAGAGTCTCTTTCTTGCGTGTTTTCTGATGATCGTGAACTTCCTCAGCGAAAGTCGCGAGACGAATTGTGATATTGTCCCAGAACCTCCGTCAGATCCTCCAGCCGATCCACCACCAGATGGATCACCTCGTGCTGACGCTGCAAGATCCCCTGAGCAATCAACGCCGAGGCCCGGCGAGCGATCGAACGAAAACGCTCCCAAACATTAACGTGAACCAGCAGATTCGTCGTCCCCGTCTCGTCTTCCAACGTCATGAACGTAATTCCCTTCGCCGTCGACGGACGCTGTCGTAACAGAACCAGTCCTGCGACAGAATATTTCCGCTCGGTTTCCAGTAGCCGCAGATCGACCGACCGGACCACACGCCGACGATCCAGTTGGGGACGCAGAAAAACGAGCGGATGGCCGCGAAGGGATAACCCGGCAGACTGGTAATCAGCGACAACTTCTTGCACGGGGGTCATTGCCCGCAGCGGGGGGTCGGCCTCGTCATCGGCGACCCCATCAAACAGCGGCGAACGTTCTTGAGCCAGTAACGCATCCCACAGCGATTTTCTGCGGGAATCATTCACCGAACAAAATGCATCGGCCTGAGCCAGTCGGGTCAATTCGTGGCGAGCCAGATTCGTCCGCAGGGCAACATCGGCCTGCGATTGAAATAAACCGAATCCCCGAGCCTGCAGAATTTTTTCCGCCGAATCCCGTCGCATCCCTGCAATCATCCGCATCCCCAGTCGCAGCGCCACAGGGGGACTTCGTAATAGCAGACCCAGTGGTGCCGGGGATTTGCCTTCCCCCGTTTTTGCATCTGCCCCGGCAGGGACAGTGATCGGTAACGGTTCGAGCGTACAATCCCAATCACTGTGATTGACATCCACGGGGCGAACGATCACCTGCTGCCGTCGTACTTCTGTGACGAGTTGTGCCGGAGCATAGAATCCGAGTGGCTGACTATTCAGCAGGGCCGCAGTGAATTCCGCCGGGTGATACCGCTTGAGCCACGCCGAGGCGTAAACCAGCAGTGCAAAACTCGCCGCATGCGATTCCGGAAAACCGTACTCTCCAAATCCCTGAATCTGTTCATAAACCCGCTCGGCAAAATCCTGGTCGTACCCACGGGAAAGCATCCCCTCAAGCATCTTCTGCCGAAACGGTTCCATGACTCCCCGTCGTCGCCACGCCCCCATCGCCCGACGAAGTTGATCCGCCTCACCGGGCGTGAAGCCGGCTGCAACCACCGCGAGCCGCATCGCCTGTTCCTGGAAAATCGGCACCCCCATGGTTTTTTCCAGCACCCCTCGCACCGCATCGCTCGGATACGTGATCTGCTCTTCGCCACTACGGCGGCGTAAAAAGGGGTGAACCATATTCCCCTGGATCGGGCCCGGTCGCACAATCGCCACCTCGACCACCAGATCGTAAAAACATCGCGGTTTGAGTCGCGGCAACATACTCATCTGAGCCCGGGACTCCACCTGAAAAACACCAACCGACTCGGCCCGGCACAGCATCTCATACACCGCAGGATCTTCAGCAGGGATGGTCGCCAACGTAAGCAGGTGCCCGGTCTGCTGCTGAATCAACTCGAACGACTTGCGGATCGCGGTCAACATCCCGAGTGCCAGGCAATCGACTTTCAAGATCCCCAGTGCGTCGAGGTCATTCTTGTCCCATTCAATCACCGTTCGATTCGCCATCGCCGCATTCTCAATCGGCACCAGTTCACACAGCGGGCCGTTGGTGATGACCATCCCCCCCACATGCTGCGAAAGATGACGCGGGAACCCCAGCAACTGTTCGACCAGGATCAATAATTGACGCCCCAGCCTCGACGTGGAATCAAAACCGACATCCCGAAATCGCTGTGACATCAAAGCCGAATCGTGTGCAGACTCGTCGACGGTTTTCGCCAGTGTATCAACCCGGTCCAGCGAGAGGCCCAGCGCTTTGCCGATATCTCTCACAGCCGATCGCGGCCGATACGAAATCACCTCGGCCGTCATCCCTGCTCGCTCACGTCCATACTTTTCGTAGAGGTATTGCAAGACTTCTTCGCGGCGTTCATGCTCGAAGTCAACGTCGATGTCTGGAGCTTCACCACGTTCCTGCGAGATGAACCGCTCGAACAGCACGTCAATTCGCTCGGGATCAACGCTCGTGACACCAAGACAAAAACAGACCACCGAATTGGCCGCCGAACCACGCCCCTGACAAAGAATTCCCCGACTGCGGGCAAATCGGACCAAGTCCCAGACCGTCAGGAAATACGCTTCATAGTGCAGCAAGGCGATCAATTGCAACTCGTGCTCGATCAGCGACCGAACGTGATCCGGAAGCCCCTGCGGGTAACGCTCACGCGCCCCCGCCCACGTTAACTGTGTCAACCAGGCCAAGGGAGCTTCCCCCTGAGGCGAGAGCTCCTCGGGATACTCATACCGCAGTTCATCAAGTGTGAAATGACATTGCCCGGCCAATTCGACCGTCCGCTCCACCGCTGCGGGACAGACCGCAAATGCCTGCCGCATTTCATCCGCCGACTTCAAGTGCCGCTCACCGTTCGCCTGCCGATGGGGACCCAGCTCGGCAACCGTACATCCCAGCCGGATGGCCGTCAGCACGTCATGCAGATACCGCCGTGAGGCCTCGTGATAAAGCACCCCATTTCCCGCCACAAGAGGAAGCTTTGACCGTTCCGCAACGTGTCGATAGCGATCCAGTGTCCAGGAGTCGTGCGGCCCCCGAGAGAGCTGCCCCAACACCGAACCGCGATCGCCGAAGAGTTCCCGCCAGCGCCCCAGATCGGCCAGCTGACGTTCCGGCTGGTCTTCGTCAAGCAGCACGCAGGCCAGCAACCCTGCCGAATGGCTGGCCAGATCGTTGAACCCAAGCTGGCACTCCCCTTTCGGTGCCCGCCGTTTCCCCAAGGTCAACAACCGCGACAACCCCCCATACCCCGCGCGATTGATCGCGAGCAACACAGCGGCAGATGAATCTTCTAACCGAATTTCCGCCCCAATCAGCAATTTCAGCCCGAGAGGCTTCGCCGCCGCATGAGCACGCACCACCCCGGCCAGGCTATTCCGGTCGGTAATGGCGAGTGCATCATAGTTCAATTCCGCCGCCCGTTTCACCAGTTCGTCCGGATGTGAAGCCCCCCGTAAAAACGAGTAATTCGTGGCGCAGTGCAGCTCGGCATACGAAGCCGTTTTCCGGGCCGGGGTGACGACCGATTCTTGAGTCATACTCAATACCGGCCGCCTCAGTTTCGGGTTGGGAATTTCAGGCATAAGAGACCAATCCGGCGTGTTCCATCAGGCCCGAGACCACTCGAACAATAAAGCGTGATCACCCACAAACCAGACACTCATTCCAGGGGCCGCAGACCCCCGTGATCTCAGATTTCAGAGATCGCAGAGCGGCGATTCCGTCAGCAACCAACATCGCTTTAATAGGCCGCCTGCAGGATTTCCAGCAAATCGGCTTCGGTCGGCTGACGACCATTTAATAACATCAGTCGCTTGATCTCGAACGATTTTTTCGCAAACGTCGGCAACTGGTCCAGCGTCCCTCCGAGCTCGCGGATTCGCTGCGGGATTCCGATCGCGGCACGCAACCGCTCGACCGCCGTAATCCCCTTTTCGGCAGCGGCCGTTTCCGAAAGCCCCTCGGTCTTTTCACCCAGGAGCTGCGCAATCCGGGCAAATTCTGCCTTACGATTCGGAAGATTAAATCGCATCACATACGGCAGCAGCAGACCGTTGCCTGCACCATGCGAACAATGCAGCGCCCCGCCAATCGGGTATTCCAGGGCATGTACCACCGCCACCGCATTGTTGGAAAAGGCGAGTCCCGCCAGTGTCGCCGCCAGAGCCATTCCTTCTCGTGCGACCAAATTATCCGGCTCACGCACGACAGTCGCCAAATGCTGTCCGATCAACTCGATCGCCCGCTCTGCCAGACAATCGCCCAGCGGTTGTTTGCCATCGTACGGAAAGGGTTCTTCAGCAGGAACATCGAGTTCGTTGTAAGCCACCGCCGTATACGCTTCGATCGCATGCGTCAGCGCATCAATCCCGCTGTCGGCCGAGGCGCGTGGTGGGCAGGTCAGCGTCAGTTTTGGATCGATCACTGCCAGCGCAGGCCGGAGAAAATGGCTCAGCGAACTGATTTTGGTCTGGCCCTGAGTATCGGTCAGCACCGCCGCATGCGACACTTCACTGCCGGTTCCAGCCGTGGTCGGCACACAAACCAAAGGCATGATCGGCCCTGGAACTTTGCCGTAGCCGAAATAGTCGCGGTAATGTCCCCCATGGGATTCTACGGTCGCAACAATCTTGGCCAGGTCCAGGTTGCTCCCCCCACCCACCCCGACGATCACATCCGGGCGAAAATTTGCCGAAAATTCAATCCCCTGATCCGCCACAGCAAATGACGGTTCGGGTTCACCCCCGTCAAAAACTTCTACGGTAAGGCCCGCATTCCTCAGCGGAGCTTCCACCTGAGCAACAATCCCGGCCTTCACCAGGATCGGATCGGTGATGATCAACACCTTTTCCGATTTCCAGGGTTTGAAAAACTGATCGAGTCGCCGAATGACCCCGGAACCAAACACAATTCGCCCAGCCGAATAAAAGTTCCAGAAATCGCGATCTGACATCGGAACACATCCTTCACAAAACGGAACCCAGCGTTAGAAATCACAGCAGACTCGCCTAATGATAGTCGATCCTCACATCAGTCGTCATGCCTGGCACAAACCGCTGCACCGATTTCCTGACCAGCACCATGATCGTCAATGATCAATCGCGTTCCGGCCCGCGGCAGAAACGTCGGGAAGTGCAATTGAACGCCAAGCCGCCAGGACCGAGAGAAGCAAAGAAGTCAAAAGGCAAAATTGGAATCTGCTTTTTGTATTCCTCGCGTCGCTGCGCCGGGCCCCTTTGCGTGCTGCGAGCGGCATCGAGTACTGGGCCGCAGCGAGCAATTCTCATTTCCAAAACCACTCGGCCCGATGCTCCGTGTACAACGGTTTGTGATTTGGTATTCGTGACGTTTAGCCTGCACCCGCGTCAATCAAGGCACGAATCACAGAACTGTGTTTGCGATTTCGAGCGTGCTCAAGCGGTGTACGTTTTTGATAGGCCTTGGAATGGACATCCCACCCATTCTGGATCAGCATTTTTACGAAGCCGAGATTCCCCTCCCAAGCGGCTACGCCGAGAGCTTCAGCCTGTTGTCGTGGATCGGCTCCGTGTTTAAGCAGCAGAACGGCGATGTCTTTACAATTTCGAGAAATCGCACAAGTCAACGGACCAAATCCATGACGGTCACGATGATTCACATTGGCGCCCGCCCGAACCAAGATCCGTGCCGCATCCGCACGTCCCTGAAAGGCAGCGATATGCAGTGCGGTAGAGCTCATTTTGTTCGCCATACAGGGATCAGCACCATACTTGATCAGGGCACGAAAAATCCGGAGATCGACTGAACTCGTGGCAGCCTCCCGCAGAATGAAATCACCATCGACCATGATCAGGTTCGGTTCTGCTCCGTTTCTCAGCAGCAAATTCACTGTCGAAACGTGATTCTTGCGGACCGCGTACAGAAGTGGTGGCTGTCGGAACTTGTTCGTTTCATTAACGTCCGCGCCGAGCGAGATCAGAAGGCGGACGATAGCCAAGTCTCCTCGTTCAGCTGCGAACATCAAGGGAGTTTCGCCCGCCGGGCGGTTCTGACGTTGAGGTAAGCGAACATCGATGTTTGAAGCCCCCTGTAATTGAGAGCGTATTGATCTCACGTCTCCTGTGAGCAGCGTTTGTACGAGCAGATTCAATTCCGAACGAGCGATTCTCGACATGGACTGGGGTTCCTCATTGACCAAATCATGTTGTAATTCATCGCGGTTGTGTCGCTGTCCATGTGGATTGTCTTGCGCTGCATTCATTGAACGACGATACGAAATGTGTGAATCATTGTAAATTCAGGACGCAACGAAAAAGGGATAAGTCCAATTTCTTGTTGACAGAGTGCATTTTCATGGCATCTTCTCGTTGGCATGCCACGAACATCGCGCCAAGCGCCGGGGTGAATGAGCTTACACGTACTCAATCGTGGAAATGTCAGCGATCGGATTTTCACCGATGACGCAGCCTCTGCCGCATTCGAAGTTTATGCCCCTGGCCTATCCCACGACCTCAAGACTGGGGCGGGGTGTGAACGGAGTCTTAACAAAAATAGGAACGGGAAATCGTGCAACCACCGGTCGTTCGAGGCCGACCGTCCGGCTCAGAGTCATCGCAAGAAGCAACCGCGAAACAACTCGGACTTGATTCCACATCCCCCCCCGAGGCCGCTCGAAAAATACAATCGATGACAGCAAATCCAAATTTATTGGACTTATCCCCTTTTATTCCGCCAACGCCGAAAATCCTGCACCCTTATCCCAACGTGCATCCGAGCGAAAACGGGGACAGGCACCGCAGACGGAGCCAGTCCCCGTTTTCGCAATCGTCTTCATTCAAGCGAAAACGGGTACAGGCACCGCGGACGGAGCCAGTCCTCGTTTTCGGCGTTCTACGATTGATCTGCGTCTTCTCGCACGCTGAATTCCAGCTTCCAGCGTCCGCTCCCGCGTGTGCTGACGCACCAGAGCTCGAGGACTCCCAGTTCCGTTAACTGCGCGTGAAACTGAACCGGGACATAATGGTCGTCCAGACTGTCATCCTTGGGAAGCGTGGCTTCCAGCGAGTCGGTCTCGACGATTTCATCGTCGGCCCATCGCTGCAGACGGACTCCCGCCTGATCATCTTTACGAGTGGATGAACTGAAGAAGCGAAACTGAGCGGGCTGGCCGACAATCAGACCAATCGCGTCCGAAGGGACTTCCAGTTCGGTCCCCTCTTCCATACCGAAGGGGGCGACACAGAGGGCTCGTAATGGACGCGCCGCCCCGGGAATGGCGAGTCCTGAGGTTTCAATCCCGATGTAATAACTTCGCGCCGTTCCACCCCGAATGCGGACGCCCCCTTTGATCTTGGCCCAGCCATAATAGGCCGCACCGCGGGCGACCGAGTGATCCAGATCGTGAATCCCCTCCAGCAACTGTGGCGGTTGATCCGAAAACCAGCTGCCGAGTGTTTGCATGAGCTGATTTCGGAATGAGTCCGCCTTGTAGACGCCCCCGTTAAACAGCACATACGTTGGCCGGACTGGTCCCCCTTCATCGGTGCCGTGACTTTGGAGAAATGCCGCCAGGTGCCGAGTGATCCCCGCATCGACTTCATAGGGCAGCCCAATCTCCTGAAATCCCGAGACCCGATTTCTTGCCGGCTTGTCTGTCGATTTGCACAGCGGAAAAAAGCCGTCGACCAGTAATTGCAATGCCGCTTCACGACTCACTTCGACCGTTACCGTCCCACCAATCAGCTTGCTTCCTCGTCCCAGTACCGAGATCGAATGCTTCTCGGGACCTTGGGGGGCCAGCAGTGTTTCCTTGGCTTGCCGGCACGAATGCCACAGCGACACCGATTGCCAGGGATCCAGATTGACTCCCTTCTTGGCAAATAGACCGGCAACGTGATGGGCCAGCGCGATGTCCATGTTGTCGCCACCCAGCAGCAGATGATTTCCGACGGCGACCCGTTTCAGCGTCAGTTCGCCCGCTTCTTCACTGACACCGACCAGCGTCAAGTCGGTCGTTCCGCCGCCAACATCACAGACCAACAGCGTTTCCCCCACCTTCAACACTTTTCGCCAGCGATCACCAATCGCCGTCAACCAGGCGTAGACTGCTGACTGAGGTTCTTCCAGCAGGACCAGATCCTCTGGTAAACCGGCCGCCGATGCCGCTTCCCTGGTCAATTCCCGGGCACTTGCGTCGAACGAAGCGGGAACCGTCAACACGACATGCTGTTCCGACAGCGGGGCTTCCGGATGGGCCTGATTCCAGGCGGCGACAAGATGCTCCAAATACCGGCGCGTCGCGGTCACGGGCGAGACTTTGGGGACATCGTCTGCAGCACCCCAGGGAAGAATCGCCTGATGACGATCAATCCGACTGTGGCAAAGCCAGGATTTGGCCGCACCGACGGTGCGGTCGGGAAGTTCTGCAGACTGACGACGAGCCATTTCTCCGACGGCAAAGTCATTACCCGTCGACCACGGCAGGTCATAGGCACCGGTCGCCCCTTCCTGCTTACTGGCAAGATAGAGGAACGAGGGGAGTAGATTGCGCGACTCGACGGTCGCAGGGGCAAC
>Ga0209500_10001156_pt1 | contig 20590 bp, 18 predicted proteins | sample S_140212_EF_Meta_FD_187323 | JGI IMG/M metagenome (GOLD analysis project Ga0209500, IMG submission 187323) | Freshwater microbial communities from Lake Simoncouche, Canada to study carbon cycling - S_140212_EF_MetaG (SPAdes) (version 2) | ecosystem: Environmental > Aquatic > Freshwater > Lake ... | reverse complement strand
TTTTGTTTTTGGACTTTTAATTTTTTGGATAGTACTACTAGTGTGATGTTTTCCAAACATAAAGTGATTCTGACCTGACATTGCTTCTGATCTTTTTTTGTTTGAACTCTCAGATGCTGGTATACCTTTATTCCATGGTGATTTATTATACTGTGGGTTATTACTTCCTAGCATCTTTTTTGATTGAATTTTTGAGAATACTTTTTTTGATTCTTCATAAGCTCTACTACTTACTCGGTAATCTCTACCCGGTCCTTTCTGATTACACATTCCCCAGAACGCTAATACTAATTTCTTATTTTGAGGATATATTCTATACAATAACCAGTGACATATAAAATGCTCCCTTGCTGTTAATTCTGCTAGGTTTTCTTTTTCATTACTTCCTCCCATGCATTTAGGGATAATATGATGCTTTTCCTTATAACCTTCTAGTTTTCTTTGTTTTGCTCGATCGATAATTTGATCGTAAATTTTTTGATAATTCATATTAAATAAAAAAAGGAGAAATTAAAAACAACTACCTGGTCCGTAGTAAATTTTTAAAATCTCCGTAATGTTTTTATCGGTAGGACCAGTACCTTCTATTTACTATAAATAGCAACTTTTTAACTAAACCCTTAAAAATCTAATGATTTTCCATATTCTATTTTTGTCGGATACCTTCCTTCCGATTCCATTATTCTTTGAATTTCTTCCAACGTTTCTTTTCCATCCTCTTTATTAAAATCAAATATTATTGCATCATAGACATATAGAGCTATTTTAGTTTTCTTTCCTCGTAAGTACTTTATTAACTGCTCTAATACTCTTATGTTTCTGCTCGTCTCTAAACTTTGCATAAGGTAGTTTAGTAACTTTTGTGGATGCATATCAGATAAATCCCTTGTAAATCTCTTTCCTGATATCGGATCTTGTATATAGCCTTGTTCTTTAAACTGCTTCCATAGCTGTGTTGTATACTTTTCCATTTTTTCAAATACCTCTAGGAAGGCATACTCAGGTGGTATCTTTCCATATATTGCTTGAAAATTAATCTGCTTTGCATTTGCATACTCCTCCTGTGTTATAACCTCTTTTTTAAAGTAAAGTCTTGCTAACTGGATGTGTGCAGATTCGTCGGTTAGTTCGTATCCTACCTGTTCGCACAATATCCTAAGATGGTAACCGTCATAATCATATGCAACAAAACAATCATTCTGAGGTATAATTGCTTTTCTAAATTCTTGTGCTTTAGGAATTGCAGCGTAATTCACAGAATTAAAAGCATTTGTTGGACGGGAGGTTGTATTATACAGATTATAAGAAGTATATGCTATATTATCTTCCATATTAAATACAGGATTATTTGGTTTAAATAAATCCAAGTATGGTTGATAAATTGTTCTTAGTCCGGTATGCTCTATTGCAAAAAATACTGAAGTGGCTATTTTATTGTAGAAATCAAATCCGTTTGGTATTGTATATTGTAATATGCAATCTATAGCTTTATAATCCTCTTCACATTTTTCATATAACTTTGAAATTGGGACTAATGCATTTACTTCTTTAAAATCATGCAATCTATTATAGAACCAGTTATATGTTTGATTATTTTTACCTAATTCTAATCTATCGTAATTAGTCATTGAATAAATTAACGATATATCTAGAACATCCTTTAATATAAAGTGGTACAGCAATTCTTTCTTATCTAATGTATAAAGTATTTTGTAAGATTTTAACAGCTCGTAGACACGATCTTTATCTACATTAAGTCCTTCATCATGATTTATTGGAATAATATAACCTTCCTCTTGATCCAATGGCCGAAGATATACTGCTATCGTTTTGGTTAGTATAGGATGGTAGTTATCGTTTGAGGAGATTACTTTTACGTATCCTCCTTCCTCACTATAACTTTTCAGCATCTCTAATTGCTGATCTGATTCAACGATGTAAAACATTTATATAACCTTTTCTTTAATATACGAAAAAAGGCCTGCAAAAGCAAGCCTTGTTGTATTTTTATTGTAGAACTAAATATCTTTTACCTGATCTACTGTAAACCCTAACTCTGTAGCTAGTTGTTCGATTTCCGGAATATCTTCTCCTGAGTATTCTGCTTCAATGGTTATTAAGTTTGCAATCTCTTCAACCTTACTAAAATATTCTTCACCTTTTAGTTGAGTGATTTTGCTCTTTAATATAGGTTGTTCCTGTTCTGCTTTATCATAACTATTTCCATATCCCTGATCTAAACTATAGTCGTTTGAAATATATGCTTGTACTAGTGTTAGTAAATCTTCACTTTCTTCTTTTAGTAGTTTTGAATTAGTAGTTAATTTATTCTCTACTAAGAATTTTTTTAAATTAAAATTTTCCATTTTGTTTTTATTTTTATATAAATAGTATTTATTTTCTTAAATCGAAATTAGCTTTTCTATCGTTTTCTAGTTTTATTTCAGGATCTTTTTCTACTTCTGTAGTAGTTGATAATATCGGTTTTTGATTTGTAGCTGGATCTTCTACAAGGAAGGAATAATCTGTTATAAATGTAGAAATTCCTGGCATCTGAGATTCTAAAGCTGTAATTGTTTTTTTATTCTTTGATGCTGCTCCTTCATATGGATATCCATTAAAATTTTTATCTTCGGCTGGTCCTTGTATAATCCAGTATACTGTTGCAAAACTCTTATTAGGGATTTCCTTTCTTATTGCTAAATAATCTTCTTTTGATACTTCTGTAATTTTCTTTGTATTATTTGCTTGGACAAAGTATCTTGTAATTGCCCCTTTATTTTTATCAGAGTTTTTTACTTTTGGTTTAAAAAAACTTTTTAAAGCCATAGATAGTAATGCTGTTGCAACAGTTAGTAGTTGGCCAGGTAATTCTGTTCTTACTTTTATCAGCTCTCCTCCTTTATCGTCTGGGGTTTTTCCTGCAAAGTACCTTTTTTTGTAATCTTCAAAATAATTACCTTTATAATCTTTACCTGTGTCTTTATATGCAAATTCTCCTCCTGGTGTAGATTTAGGTTCAGTATATTTTGTTTTTGCTATATACTTAACTTGTTTCGATTTTGTATCTCTATCTGTTGCCATAATTATGCGTATGCTGAATTATCTTTTGAAATATCTGCCCAGTATTTATTAAACTTAGCCTGTCTATCATCTAATCCGTTTGTACCTCCATTTACTCGTTGTGTAACTCTTCCTACATCTGCAGTTGTTATTCCTCCTGTCAATCCTGTTATGTTTCTGGATAAGTACTTCCACCAGTAGCATGCAGAATCAGCTGCAAAATAATCTCCTTCAAGTATCGAAGGGTTTGTCATTATATCTGCTTTAGATCCTGTACTTTTTAAATACTTACTGTATTTTGTGTAATTTTCTCTACCTGTAATTTGGATATACCCTCTTCCTTTAAACTTAACTCCATCTCCTGGCTGTGTATTCCCTAAATCTTTTCTTCCTTCATATGCTTTTCCTGATGCAAATTCTTTCTTCCATTGAAAGTTTCCTGATTCATGAGCACATTGAGCAAGAAAATGAGCTCTTTCTGTAGGAGCTGTAATTCCATACCTTCTCATAGCTCTTACAAGTTCAGTTGGTGGCGGCGGGGCTGGACCTTTCTTGGTTGTTGTACTAGATTTTGGAGTTTGTTTTTGCTCAGTTGAATAATTTCCATCTACTGTTGTAGCTGTTCCAACTGTTCCTGCTGCTGCTATTTCTTCTGCAGTAGGAGTATCAATAGTTAAAAATTGTGCGGCTATGTTTGTTAACCATCTACTATCTTTCCCTATAGTATGTTCTAGTCCAGTTATTAGGTATCCAAATTTTTCGTTATATTTACTTGGAAGTATTCCTGCATTAATTTTAAAACTCTCTGCTACCCTAAGTCCCCCTACTCCGTCTAATGTAATAGATAGTTCAACAGGAACTAATCCAGGTACTGGTTGGCTTTGTATTATTCTATTTTTATTAGCTTGATCTACTGTCCATTCCTTATGACAAGTTTTAGCCGTTTCTAATTCTTCTTTATCGTATCCTGTGTTTGAATTAAAATTTTGAAAAAAATCTATTACATCTGTTAACCAGTCAGCAAATCTCTCTGTCTTATCTTCTTCTTCTTCTTTTGCTGTCTCTTTACTAATACTTGATACATCTTTTGTAACTCTAATTCTATCAATGATTCCTGAGTTCCATTTTAGTATATTTTCAACATTTTCAGAATAGTTTTGTGTAGTTCCTTGGGCTGCAATTGATATTTGAGATCCCATTTCATTAGTTATTTTACTACTAATACTAACTTCACTGACGGTTGTTTTTACTCCTGAGATATTTATTACTGGAGAGATATCTCCTAATACTGTTGTATTTTTTCTATCTACTACAAAAAAAGTACCTCCATCATATTCATCATCGTATACTAATGCTAATTCATTAATACCTCCCAAAGCATCGTTCATTCCTTCAAATATACTTGTAAGTATGTCGGATAAACTTTTATTAAATTTTCCTTCTGTATCAAGTGCCTCATCCAATTTTTGCTTAAGGTACGGTATTGATACTAATATATTAAGTACATCATTTTTATATTTCTCATCAACTACAAGATTATTATGTATTGCATCAACTTTTCCTGGTACTACTGATAAAAAAAATGTCTTATAGGACCAATCTGATAAGGTAGGTGCTGTTGGTAGTACGCAAACTGTTGGGTCTATTGAAAAATGTGTAGGGAAGGTGAGTAGGTCTGATGATAGTTGTTGAACTTCCCCGTCCATTACGTATTCGTACTCTGTGTTAAATTTAAGGTATGTTCTAGAACCTGTGTCTTCTTCTTTTTTTGTATTATCAACAGGGACAACCATTTTATTTATAATATCTAAAAAAGTTCCTAACGTAATCCATTGCATAGGAGTTTCTGTATCAGAGAACCATCCATCATCTAATTGAATATCATCATAATATCCTGTAAATGGTTTTAGTACGGCAGCTAGATCTGGTGCTTCTGATGCTAGGTCATCTCTATTGAATGTACTGCCAAACATTGATCCCATTTTACCTAACTTAGCAAGTGCATAATGAAATATACTCTTTTTTTGTTCTTTTCCTTCTTCACTATCCGGATCATCATATTGAGCCTTATCTTTTATTCTTAATTTAGGATCAAAAGCTGATTTTATTGATTCAATAATTTCACCTGCAGATATAATGCTAATAGAGCATTCGTACTCTCCTGTAGGTTTAAAACTCCAATTAAAGTTTTTTATATTACCGAACATTGCATCGTAATTGTAATCTGATTGTTTTCTCGCTCTATCAATGTCGTTTAGTATCATATCTACTTTAACGTTTTTTCCGTAGAATAAGTTTGGAGATACAGTATGTACAGCTGTACTGTATGATCCATTATTCATAAAGTAAGCAGTATGTCCCCATTCTAGTAGAACTGAAAAACCTGGTCGTAGAAATAATTTTTCTATCATATCAAAATCCTCTAGAGTCCATACAGATATTTTTACCTCTGCTTCTCTTAAAGTACCGTAGGTATTTTTTGATTTAACAGACATTCCTGTTACACCAGGCATTGGCCTAATACCTGTACTATTCGGCCTGTTGTTGTAAGCAGCAAAATTATCTACTTCCTTACCTGTATTTACACCGCCTCTAAGTCCTCTGTTTGGATTTAGTAAACCGCCTTGTAATATATTTGATCTTGCTAGAGTGTTATCTCCTGTGATGTCTGTTCTACCTTCCTTAGCTTTTAGTTTTTTTATTTCATCTTGAGATAAAGTATTAACACTTGAAGATAGTCTAATCCAAGCTGTTCTACTGTTTTGATACAGTATATCTTCTCTTTTCTTTGTGAGTGTTCTCGATAGGGAGGCTTCCCTAGCTCTTATTTGATCTGCTACACTAGGTCTAATACCACTTCCAATTTTTCCAGTACGTGAATTACTTGTTGCCATTACCTAGTTGCATTAACTTGATTATATAGCTGAATTGCTCCGCTTTTGTCTGCAGGTATTCTTAATTGTACTCCGGGTACTATTGTTAGTCCAGATTGTTGGAAGGTGTTTGCTGATGCTATAATCCACCATAGACTGTCATCACCGTAGAATTGTAGTGCTAGGGTATCGTACCTATCTCCTGCAGTAGTTATAACATAGTAGTCTTCTTGATTTAGAGGTATTTCCGGATATATAGAGTTCGTATAGTAAGGAACTCCTGTAGATGTTTTTTCTGTTTTAATATTTGTGTACCTATTTGCCATTAACTTATTTCTTCTGCTTGTGTAAAAAACGGTGAAGCACCTGGTTGATTTGTATTCTTGCTTGTAAAATAATGATATAGTCCTGTTTGCGGAGCAAAGTCATGTATCGGTTTAAAGGATATACTACACTCTAGTACCATTGGTAATTCTTGTACGTCTGATTCCCCTGATTCTGGCGATTTCATTGCAATTTCCCATGGATAATCTGTTTGCCAAGCATACTTAATACTAGTTATTACACCCGGCACTTGTGTAAGATATGAACCTAAAGTCAATTTAACAACAGTACCTCTCATAAAAGCACTATCTCCATATGTAGGTGCTGTAGTCGAAGCTAAATAGACCATTTTTCTGTATAACGGTTTCATTTCTGATCTAGTAGCTGCTGCTATTTTAAATGAAAAATTAATATCTCTACTAAATCCTCCATATGTATAGAAATCTTCTGCTCTACCTACGTACTTATGACCTTGCCAATCGGCATTAAATGAATCATCTAAACTATCTAAAAATGCTCTAAAGTGAATAAAAACACTCTCCCTGCTATCTGGGTTTATTATTTCAAAATATAGCTTTGCAAAATCTCTTGCTGCTGAATTTCCGTCTGGGTTTGTTTTTGTGAGATCTAATGCATTTATTTTATCTTGTACTTCTGGATCTGTTGGTGCATTATAATCTACTCTAGCTATTTTTTTTCCCTGAGATCCTAATCCTACTCTGGTTTCTCTAGCATACTGTGTGTAGTCTTCTTTAGGAATGTTTTCATATCCTTCTTCTGCTGAAGCATATAATTTACTTCCTTGAGCTCCTGAATCTCTAAAGTCTTGTATTTTTTGAGTTCCGAATACTAAAGTCCCTCTATCTCTATTAGGGGTAAATTTTTCATTACCTACTTGATCTTTCTTAGCTTCTTGAATACCTATTCCCGAAACTGTATTTACGTTAGCTTGATTAGGTACGTAATATGTTTCTAGGTTTGGTAGTGGTTGACCTAAGTTACCATTTATTACTGCATTTGTATAGGTCTTACTTTCGTTAAAAGTTTCAAAAAGACCTCCTTTTACATCTCCTTTATCTCCAGTTGATGGAATTAGTTTTTTAGTTTTATTCTCTGAAGGATTTTCTACAGGTTTTTTATATGGTTTAACAGTAGTGTACTTATTCTTATCTAGTAATCCAGGGTTTGGCTGATTTTTAGATCCTATTTCGCTCTTACTATCTTTACTTCCTGGTAGTTTTCCTTTTTCTACTGTAGTATCATTTGGATGTATTCCATCACCTACTGCTGGAGATACTATTATCGGTGCTCCTGTAAGTGTATTACCTATTACATCTTTTGCTGTCTTTCCTGTATAGGTATCTTGTGCAGTGTATAGCTGCTTTCCGTCACTACCGTTATTCGAAAGCAACTCTTCCTGATCAGCTTCTTTTATCTGATTACTTCTTCCTAATTCAAAAGGTTGAGCTGTTGTTTCGTACTGAGGTCCTAGCAGTGTTATTGGTTTTCCTGCCTCTGTTAATGCTTTATGTTGACTACTGTCTTCTGGTATAGATAAGTTAAGGTAATCATCGTAATCAAACTTACTCTCTCTCCCTAATAGCTCTGATTCATGTACTCCGGGAACTTCTTCCCCTCTTAATGCATACTGTGCTCCTTCTATTCCTCCGGCTCCAAAAAATTGAGCAAAACCAGAAGCTTGGTTTCCGTTTGCTGGTTGAAGATATGTATCAGTTCTAAATCCTTTTAAGAAATGAAGTCCTGTTCCATTTACAGGAACTTGTGCTAGGGTTGATCCTAATATCTTTGCTGTACCGACTAAGGTATTTCCTAATTGACCTAATACTGCTCCTGCTACTGTTTTATTCCCTCTATTTTTTATTTTTTTATCAATATCTATTTGTTGAAGCAAAGCTTCATTTAACAGATACTTAATTCCTGGTTTATCAATAAGCATTTGGGCAATACGGGAAGTATCGTCTATACGGTGTTGAGCCTCCATTCCTAGTTGACTTCCAGGTGCTTGACCTATGTTCTTAGTAATGTAAGGTTTATCGTTTCCATAACGAAGACTTTTTAGGTCTGTTTGGAGATTTATTAATCCGTTTGCCATAGTTGCTTATTATCCTGGGGGATTGTCCAAATACTTTGCTGGTGTTACTCCGTCTAAATCTAAAACAGACGGGGATGGATACCCACCTGGTAGATTAGGATTGTTGTTAATTGACGATTGGTAATGCATAGTTGAGTTTGGATTGGCACTAGCAATTTGTGCTGGTGTAAGTCCGTCTAAACCTAGGTTGCTTGATGGTAATAAGTCTAATAGTCCCATATTAATTGTTTTTTATTTTATTATAAATAGTGTGTTACTGTGATTTTAAAACTGCAAGTGATTGTGCTCTACCTACTTTATTTGCATCTAAGTAAATATCTTGTCCATCTCTAACAAGATTAATTAGTGTTGTTAATTTTTCATTTACAGCTGCCATTGAGGAATTGCCTTCTCCTTCTTTTCCTGTTGCTATTTTCTCTTCTCCTCCTCCAAAAAGTGATGCAACTCCATCTGCTACTGCTGTTAGGCCTGTTACTGCTACTAGCGCCGGAATCGCCATTGGTCCTGCAAGTGCTATTGCTCCTAACCCTGCTGCTATTCCGAATAAGGCTGGTCCTAGAAGAAGCATTGGTCCTATGCTATCCATTGTAACAGCTCCCATTAGTTTTACAAATCCATCTGCTACTGCCCCCACCATTGTTGCTAGTCCTGTAAAAATAGAAGTAACTACTGTTCCGAAGGCTTCAATTGCAGGTGCTGCCGATGCTAGTGCAATTCCAAATGGTATCATTGCCAATCCTAGTGCTGCTATTAAGCCTATTGCTGCGAATGGAAGTCCTGTTGCTGCTGCTACTCCTAATGCTCTTAACCCTGTAGCTAATGCTCCTAATCCTATTGCTGCTGCTTCTCCTATTAACGCTATTCCTCCTAAGAATATTAATGAAGGTATTGCTATCAGTCCTGCTACTCCAAAAGCTGCTAATGCTAACGACCCCATAAGGGTACCTGACATTGCACTTAGTCCTGTTGCTAATGCTGTAAAGTTTGAAGATAAACTTTTCAAGTCTACTTTCCCCATAAACAGTAAAAATGGTGTAGATGGAAGTGCAAGTACTAAAGCTGGGCCTGCTAATGCTAAGTTGACAATTCCTTTTAGTACTCCTTGAGCACCCATTTGTTTTAGTCCTTCTGCAAGATTCTTCATACTATCTTTAAATCCTGTCCCGCCTACCTTATCTTCTACGGTTCCTTTTGCTTTATCTTCAACGGCTCCTTTAACAGTATCTAGTATACCCCCCTTTTCAGGAGCTTCAGCTACTTTTGGTGCTAATCCACCTAGGTAACTATCTTTTATCTCTTTAAACTTGTCGAAAAAGTCTGATTTGCTTATGTCTTTGAGTGATTGTCCTAAGTTACGGATTCCACCTACCATTGAACCTATGCCTTTTGCAATAGCTCCTCCCATAAAATATAACCCTATTGCAATTAATAGTGGTTTTATTAGTCCTAGTGTATCTAAGAATTTAACTATATACCCAACAATTCCTGCAATTGGATTTATAATTGCCCCTATTACATCTGCTATATCTGCAACAATATCTAAGATAGGAGCAAATGCTTGAGCAAGCTTATCAATAGCTTTCGATATTCTTTCTTGAACATCCATCTGTTTCATCGACTCCGCTGTTACACCTGCTGCTGCTGCTGCTTGTTCTTCAGTCATATGCTTCTCGATAGCTTTATTATATGCTATTCTTGCAAGTTGGTCTTTTGTTAATCCTAATGCTTTTGCATAAGCCTCTTGTTGAATTCGGTTCATTTTTCCAAATTCATTAATATCTACTGAATTTTTAAAGATTTCGTTACCTAATCCAACTAAGTCATTCTTTAATGCTAGTTCTCTAGCTCTCTCTAAATTAAGCTGTTTTCCTGTTAGTAGTTCTGCTTCTAGTTCTGCTGAAATTGAGTCTTCAAAATTCATTAACGAACTTGCTATACTATCAACATCTTTTAACTCTAATCCTAATCTTCTTGCAGCTGAAGCTGCTTTTGCAATCATTGCAGGATTGTTTCCTAATGAGAGTTTTATTGAGTCTGATGTTGTTGCTACATCCCTTAGTATTTGTCCTTGACTTACTGCTGCTCTATTTGCTTTATTAAATGCAGATGTTGATGCTACAATCCCGTCAACCATCCCGTTAATATCACCTGTGGTTGTCTGTGCCATAACAGCTAATCCACCTGCTTCATCAGCAGCTAAACCCATTTCATTTTTAAGTCCTGCTGCTCCTGCTAGTACGTCTGATGAAAATGCATTTTGTGCATTGATGCCTAACTGTTGTGTTAGTTCAACTGCTACTTTTAGTACATCTACTGTAGTTGCTACTTCAAAATTTGCTCCTGCTAATGCTTGACTATTTTGTCCAGTTAACCTTTCTAATTCTACAGATGCTTTATTTACTTCTAAAAATCCTGTGATAATTTTTTGTATTCCGTAATCAACAACATTTACTAAAGTAATTTGTTCTTTTACTGCTTCTGCAATATTTTTGTATTTATTTGTCTGAGACTTTAGTTCGTCACTCTGACTTTTGTATAATAAAAGCTGCTTTCTTAGTTCAGATTTTTTTTCTAATTCGTGGACACCAAGTCTTGCATACTCCTTTCCTATATCTGCAATTGCCTCTTGATTTAGCTTGTACTGCAGTCTTGCTTGCTTTGTCTTTTCAATTGCATCTGAGAAAGGTTTTGATAGTCCTTCAAATCCTAATTTTCCTAAAAGATTACCTACTCCTTCTAATCCTACTCCTAATAATCCTATTTCTTTGTTAACTTCTTGTTGTAACTTAATAGTTTTATCAACCTGATTGTTAAACTCAATTGCTTCCTTAAGAGCATCTCTAGTAGCTTCTAAGTCTGCGTCATTTAGATTACCCATACGTTCGGCTATCCTAAGTTCTTCAAAGTGTACTCTAGCCTTGTCTTTTAAGTCTTTTAGTTGTTTTTCTGTGTATGTATTCTCACCTCTTCTATAATCAACTAATTTTCTTGAAATATCAGAAATACCTGTAAGGGATTTTTTTGCTGTTGCCAAATACACATTCTGCCTTGACATTTCATTGACGCTATCTTTAAACGATTTTGAAATATAGTCAAGATGACCTCCCATTTCCCTAAGCTCAGTTGAAAGTGCTCCAAGTAACTGTTTAGCATCTTGTAGATTTTTTACATCAAAAGGTTGTATATATCCTAACTTCTTTCTGAGATCTTCAATCTGAGTTTTAAAATCTTTTAATTCTTCTGCAGGTGTCATTTTAAAAATAGTTTATTATAAATAGGTAAAGCCCATATTATCTACGGGCTTTTGTACTATAGTCTGGAGCTTTAATTTTTCCATTGTCAAGTAATGACTGTTTTCCTGAAGCTTTCTGACTCTGTTTATTTTCATTTTCATAAAACTCAATCATTGTTCTATGTGTGAATCTTCTTAACCATATAGGAAATTCGTATACTTCCCCAAAAGAATATCCTCCCTTGCCATGGAAACATATATCATGGATTTGATTAAAGAGAGACGCTCTATACTCCGGCGTCAGGCCAAAGAAAGCTAACTCCAATTGGAATATCAACCCCTCCATCTGGTCCGTTCTCAGGATAGAACTTTAGGTTTACATCAGGCTGAACTTGTCTAATATGCTCTCTAAATGCTCTAGAATCTCTAGCTAAGAAATAATTATCTACGAAATCTCTAATTGTTTTTATTTCTGTATCTCCATTTACCGAGGTAATCATTCTCTTTAGTCTTGTAGATAGTTCTGCTGAAGATTCTTTGTTAAGTCTCTTAAGCCCTTTTACTTCTTGATCAATTGCTTGTTCGTCAGCATGAGTAAGTAGTTTGAATGTTAGTACGGCTTGAGAGGATGGAGTAACAAATGTAAATTTATTCTCTCCTGATTTAAATAATGATTCATCTAATTCTTTTGGTTCAAGTAAAGATAAATCAACTACTTGTTTTTCTCCTGCGTAGTCAAACTCATAATCTTTTCCGTAACCTAAAATACGGGAAGCAATTAATATTGCATTCTTATCCCCTACTAGTAAATCTCCATAGGTAATTGGTGTTACGATAAGAGATTGTAATAATTTATCAATAACTACTCCTGATTGTATATAGTTTTGATTTGTTAGAATATCCTCTTCTCTAGCAGTCATGTACTTCATTTCAATTTTACCTTCTGCTAAAGGAGAATCTTTTGGGTAAAGTAACCCTTTTGAAGGAAGTTCCACCATTTCGGTAGGAAATTTTTGTTTTTGTTCCATAAATTTTATTTGTTAGTAACTTTTTCTATATATAAATATATGAAAATAAAATTTATAAAAAAAGCCTGTATTTACCAGGCTCTTATTGATTGTATTTTGTACTTGATTAATAGTTTAAGACACAATAATCCATTGCTATTGTAATTCCTATCTCTACAATACCATCCGTTGAAGTCCAGTCGAATTGACCGAAATCACCTTTAGTAAGAAAGGCTCCTTTAATAATCCATTCTCCTACGATATCTCCTACAGGACCTAATATGTTTAAAGTTAAATCTTTTTTGTAGAAATCAGAATAACCTGATCTACCGGTTACTGATTCGTGTGCTAGACGAGCCCATTCCATTACTGCTTGTGCTCCAGAAGGTGTGATTGGTGAATACAAAGTCATATCCATATCTTGCCACTCTCTTTTTCCCCTAATTTTTCTATAGGTATTAATGTGATCAAGTTTTATTACTGGATCTTGGAATGTTGGTGCTTTTACATTCTTTACCATAAAGGCTGGAATGTTATCTATATACATTACGAACCTGTGTTGAACCATTGGTTCAAAAGCTCTAAACATTATCTCATTAGGGTCGAGAACAGCCATATATTTCTTATTTTATTAGTTATTTTTATTTTTATTTTGTTTGCAATTTTCTCTATGAAATCTCTTAAAAGCACTTGCTCCTTGTATCGATCTTCCACAATGCTCACAGTTTTGTATTCTGTGACTTGGATTGTTACTTATAAATAGAGCTACTTGATGGTTTCTTTCTTCTACTTTTGTAGTCGTAGGCACGTTTTTCAGTGCCTATTCCTACATAAAATACTTTATTTGAATCTAAATTAATATGTCTGTAAACGACTATCAAGATACTTTATTTTATTATAAATATGTGTTGTTAATAAATTATGCAAATGTAGCTCCGGTTGGTTCAACTACGAAGTCTAATACTACGAATTCGATAGTTTTTGTTGGTTGGATATAAATTTGTCCTACTAATTGATTTCTATCTACAACATCTGCTGTGTTGTTTGTATCATCCATTACTACTCTATAAGCATAAAGACCTTGTCTTTGTACTACTGATTCTAAGTAAGGATTTACCGTCGCTAAGAACTTATTTCTTGTTGCTATAGTATTCTGTTCGAATACTAAGTTTTTAGCTTGGTCACCAATAAACTTCTTAAGTTCTATAAGTAAACGTCTTACATTTACTCTATCTAATGCTGATGCTTTAGTTTGTAATGTTTTTTGTCCGAATACTGAAATACCTGTTCCTGGGAATGTAGCAATTGGATTTACTTTTGCTGCATAAAGAGTATCTCTATCCCCTTTAGTTAATTTTCTTTCTGCTTGAATTACTCCTGGAAGTCCTCCTCTTACAAGTCCTGCTGGGGCAAACCATGGTGCTGTAGCTGCATCTGTAAATGCATAAACTCCTGGAATAATTGTTCCTGCTGGTGCATATTCGTTTCTACCTGTAGCTGATTGAAGTTGCACCCAAGGCCAGTAAGTTGCAGCGTATGATGAGTTAATTGTTACTGCTTGACCTGTTACATCACTTACAATCGATCCTGTCTTTACCAAATCAACTACTGCAATACAATCTCCTCTTGATTCTGCTAATGATATAAAAGAAGCAAGTGTAGAAGTAAATCCGGCGTTATTAAGTAATCCTGGTGTTGAGACTACGTTAAATTGGTAATCATCTTTATTCGATAATAGTGAGATTGCTGTTGCATAGTTTGCAGGTACCAATCCTTGAGATTCTCCTGATGTAGTTCCTATTCTCCAAAATAACTAGCTCCTGATTTTGCTGTTCCTATAGCACTGTAAAATGCTCCTGAAGCTGCTCTTGGTAAATATGTTGAGAAGGAAACTCCAGATGCATTTGTATTAACTGTGATTCCATCATTCGCTAAATAATCAGGAGTTGTTAAGTCTACTGAAGATACTCTAATATAGTTTGATCTGTTAGGGAATGTACCTTGGAAGTAGTTGTACGATACTCCTGTTGATGAATCTGTTGCTACTGTTACGTACTGGTTACCTATTACTTTCTCAATATAGTTATCAGATTTTGGATCTAGTGATAAGTTAGTAAATGTTTCTAGAATTACCTGATTGTTTGTATTATCGTTACCCTGTCTTACAAGTAATGTGAATGTTCCTAATGTTGTATTAATATTTGCAACTTGACATCTTACATTATCTGCTGAACCAGATATTAATGATCCGTCTGAGTTTTGAGCTCCTGGATCTGCTGCTCCTGTTGCGTTATTGTAAGTAACTCCTTTTCCTAATGTAGTTAAAGTAAACGGTGCTTGATCTGTACCACCTCCTAGGGTAATTAATGTAAAGTTAGGTGTTGATTTTGCTGCTGATCCAGTTAAGAAAGTTATTCCATTTGCTAAAGTACCTAATGATGCTGTTAGAGCTAATGCTGTAGCAGTTCCTGAAGCTGAAACAGGTACGTAAGCTGATGCTCCGTTAATTTCTGTTACTAAATTAGTTATTGTAGTTGCTACTGAAGATCCTGTTGCAAAGTACCAAGTATTTCCTGATGGATTATCTGCTGGTACTGATCCCGTAGCAACGAATGTATATGTAGTTCCAGCGTATGATACTGCGTACTGTTGTCCATCTGCTGATTGAGATGCAATAGTTCCTGAACCTGTTGCTTTATTTAATCCTGTTAAAATATTTGTTGAAACCGCTCCTGTATATGATCCAGATACAACTCTAGTCACTAATGCTGTTTGACCTCCTTGTGAGAAATAGTTTTTTACAGCAACTGAAGTTAAAAATTCGTAGATATTAGACGCTGAAGTAAATGTCTCCCCAAACTTTCTAGTATAATCGTTATACGAAGTTACAGCAGTTGGCTGATTGTCAGGTCCTTTAACTGTTGGTCCAATAAATGCTGCTCCTGCTGCAACTGGTGCTGGTTGTACAAAAGAGATGTCATTTTCCCTTGTAAATACTCCTGGAGAGATAATTGATTCTGCCATGTTTTTTAAAATTGTGTTAGTTATTTTTTAATAATCTATATATTGAGAAAACCTAAACTAAATAAGAAGGTCTTTTATTCTCTAATAAATAGGAAAGGAGAGTCAAAACCCTCCTTAAGTAATTCGATACTGTTATTTTACTCTTCTTGTAATTGACTGGGGATAAAAACTCCTTCCTCGATATTAATAGTTCCGTTTCCGTATTCTTTTTCTAGAAATTCTGCTAGTATTTTTTCTTCATCCTTTAGTTCAGTAAGAAATTGTTCTACATTTAATCTTCTCTGATTAATATTTAGTTTTTCTAACTCTATTTGACCTAGTTCTACTTTTACTTCCTGGTTTCTAAACTGTATTGATTTTATTTGATCTATGATTTCTTGTGGTAATTTTGTTGGTTCCATAAACTAGTTATTTTTATTATAAGTTATCGATTTTTATTTAAAAAAACAACTATGATAATAATAGTAGAGCCAATATTGCTCCTAATATACCTCCATAACTTCCCATATTAACATCTGTTTGATGAAATGGTGCTTGGTATTTATATTGATAATACCCTTCTCTTACCCCATTAATAGCATAAGCTCCAAATCCTCCTAAAAAGATAGGTAAGAAGTTCCCCGTTTCTTCTAGATGAGCATAAGTAAATAATAACCAAATACTAAAAAAAGTTAATACTAATGAGTAACCAAGATGTTTATGGTAGTTCTGCTTTATAAAGTTAGGTGTAAATATTTTTTTTATATCTAAGATATAGTTTGTAAAGTTTTTCCAAAGTATAGGAAAAATTATTACTTCAAAATAAAATTTTTTCATAGTGATTCAATATAAGTTTGTATTTCTTCTTGAGTAAAAAACTCTCTGTTATATACAGTTCCATTTGCTATTAAATAAGCTCTGTATAATTCAAATGTAGGTTCTCCATCTTCCATAATCACAATCTCATTGAGATCGTTAAATGTTATACTATCTGATGTTAAATAATAATTCATATTAAGTAAATTTAATTAATTGCATTCCTCCAAAATCTAAAGCACATATTGCTGAATTGGCATTATTACTACATCCTGCTGACATTGTTAGCAATGTTGAAGCTGCTATTAAATTAGTACTTACTGTTCCAGTAACTGTATCTCCGGTATTTAATCTTTTCAATGTATATTTAATATTTCCACTTACTGTTTCTATAGTGGCATAGTACATATCTGTAGAAACTGTATTAGCAGGAAAAAGAGCACCTAAATCTATTGAAGTTGCTGTTCCTGTTGCATCGTTATGAATAAATTGCCAATTAGTACTACCATCTATTCTAGCAAATGCTGCACAATTTATAAACGTAGTTGGATCAACATTTGTTACAATAAAATTTGCTACAAAAACACCAATAGAATATCTTACATTGGTATTTGTTGCACCAGTTGAAGCTCCAAATTTAAATGATGCCTTAAAGCCAGTATTTATACTAAAATAACCTACAACTTGTCTAAAGGTAAAAACATTAGCTGCAACAGCTGTAGTTTCTAAAGCAATTCTTGTTGTTCTTGTAAATAGATTAGTATCTGTAATTGTTCTTATTCCTGGAGTTCCACCAATAGTTAAAGCAGTTCCTACAACATTATTTGTTGTTGCAGCACCATTATTAGGCATATTAATAGTTATGTCTTGTAATAGAATATCAGGTGCTACAAAGCTTGATGTACTTGAAGTTAGTACGTAAGGTTGTAACATTGAACTAGTTGCACTTGTTAGCACATAGTCAGGAGCTAGTGATGCTGTAGCTGCAAAGGATGAGCTTACTGCTTGTAAAACATATGAAGCACTTTGTGCATTTTGAACGTATGAAGCTGTTAATGCATTTGTAGCCCAAGATGAAGTTCCAAATAAAGAACCTGTAAATCCTCCAGTAAATGATCCTGAAAATGATCCTGTATTTGATAGAAATTGATCTACTCTATTTGCTGTTACTATTAATGAAGGAATACCTGGTACTACTCCAAATGCGGATTCTGCATGTAAACGTACATTAGCATCTGGTGAATACCACATTAATTGGAAGTAATCATTTGCCGCTGCATTTACAAAGAAATTCCATGCTGCAACGTAATGAGCCCCATTACCAGTTAATTGTACTGATGTTGCTGTATCTGTTAAATTTGTTCCATTTTTTCTAAGCCAAATCCATATTTCATCTGTTCCTGAATCTGTTTTATCTACTTGAGCAGAAAATTGAATGTCGTATACACCTGCATTTTCAGTCTTAATATATGTGTTAAATGGGTCTGTTGATCCGGATACTAATACTCCATTTGTAATGTCTGTTGTGTTAAGAGACATTGAACGAGCGGTACCCGCTACATTAGTTTGTGTTTGGGTAGAGTAAAACGACCCATATGATCCAGTTGCTGTATTAAACCCACCACCACTACTTAATGCTGAGACTGTAACTTGTCCTAAACCATTAGTTGGTGATAGTGTTACATTTGGTCCTGCTAGTAATTGTGTTACTCCTCCGTTTAGAGCATATGAAGCTGTTATTGAATTGTTTGACCAAGATGAAGTACCAAATAAAGATCCTGTTATACCTTGAGTTACATTTAAAGAACCAGTTATTACTTGATTTCCTATAAAAGTATTTGAACCAGTTGTTGCAAATGATCCTGTATTTATACTACCACCAGAAGCTGTTGAATTTATAGTTACCGAACCGCTTCCGCCATTGGTTATAGTTACATTTGTTCCAGCGATAATTTGTGTTACTCCACCGTTTAGTGCATAGGAAGCTGTTGTAGCAAATGAACTTGATATTGATCTTGAAGAGCTTATAGCAAAAGATGCAGTTAAAGCATATGATGCACTTACTGCTTGAGTAGCATTTGCAGCATTATCTGCATTTGTAGCATTTGTTGCAGTTCCTGTTAAATTTCCAATTATACCTCCAGTTACATCTAAGGATCCTGTTATTTCAACTATAGAATCATGAGCATATATTAAGTTTGATCTATTTTCATTACTTGTACCATTTCCGTGAATAAACGAAGATGATGTTCCAAGTGGTATATTATATTGACCCTGTACATGTTGATAGTTTCCTAATGCTACTGTTTCTAGACCTTCAGCATGAGCATAGATTCCTATTGCTTGGGTAAGTCTACCTTCAGCATGGGAACCAACTCCTATTGCTTGTGTGGATGCTCCTTCTGCATGTGAATAAGTTCCAACTGCTTGTGTGTTTCCTCCTTCAGTATGTGAATAATTTCCTAAGGCAGTAGTAGTCTGTCCTTCTGCATGGGAGTAGTCTCCTACAGCTTTAGTGCTATTTCCTTCAGTATGTGAGTATATTCCCGGTATAGTGCTGGTGCTTCCAAAGGTTCCGCCATTGTTTAGTAAGTATGTTATATCTCCAATAACACCTGATGTTACATTTAATGTAGTATCTACTAATTGTATTAATGTGCTAGACCCATTAAAAGTAACAGTGTCAATTAAATAAGATGTCTTTGTATTAATATTAGTATCAAACACATATAAATAACCGCCTGGTGTAAAAAAGGATGATACATTACTATTTAGAGTTATTAATCCATTTACTATATTACCTTTTTCAAATGCAGTTTGAATACCTGTTTTTGTTTGAGTTCCTTCAGCATGAGAATAGTTTCCTATTGCAATTGTATTATTTCCTTCTGCATGTGAGTATATACCACTTGCTGTAACTGCAAGTCCTTGTTGTAAACTCTGATTTAAGTAATCAAAAGTAAATGATCCTGTACCCTGAAGTCGACTTCCACTATTAAATTGAATTTGAGTAGTACTTCCTCCAGCGATTGATGGTGCCCAAGAAGCTGATATTGCAAATGAACTTGATATTGCTTGTGAAGCACTTATAGCAAATGAACTTGATATAGCATTTATAGCCCAAGAAGCAGTACCAAATAAAGAACCAGTAAAACTGCCAGTAAAACTTCCTGTGTTATAAGATGAAGTAAAAGCATTAAATGAAGAAGTTGTTACAAAAGAACCAGTATTTATACTTTGTGCAGGTAAATTTGTTAACCCACTACCGTCTCCGGTAAAACTTCCTGTAAAAGATCCAGTTAAGTTAACAGTTATTTGCTTTCCTTGTATTAATTTTAATGCCATATCTTAACTAAATTTTCCTACTATTATTACTTGATCTGTAGAATCTAATGTAAATCCTAGTTGATTAAATGTAACTTGTATGTTTGCTCCACTCTGCACTGTCGTTCTATTTTCTGTTGGAATCATTACTCCGTTTATATATACTTGAAAATCCCCTTCATCCATAGTAGGGAATCCAGTTGGTGGTGTTGCAATTAAATGATTATTAAATGTAGCAGTTGTACTTGTTACTGTATTTGCTAATGCTGTATTTGACATTCCTACGTACGCTATCTGTTCTGCTGTCATTCCTGATCCTCCTGTTCCTCCCCCGCTAGATACTCCGGTTAAGGCTGTATCGTAGAAGCGAGTAGGAGCTTGTGTTAGTGGGCTTCTTGCTGCTGCATTAAGAATTTCTACACTACCTGCTGTTTCTATTTTAAAACTAACAGCTGATTTTGAGAAGAATTTTCTTGGATTAGCTGCAGAAGTATTTATTGCATCCGATACTATATACCCTGCCATTTTAATTTGGAAGGTAGTTTTTACTGTTCTATCATTTCCTTCTACTAATTCAGTTGTTGTTGTATAATTATCAATTGCTGCTCTAAATTTAAATCTCTCAGGATCTCCCCAATAAGCATCTGATGCAAAATTAATTGATTCAACTATCTTATTCATTTGCTCTACGTATTCTGTAAATATTGTACAAGAATAAGTAATATTAATATAATCAGGAATAATAACTCCGTAAAATTCTCTTACCGGAATTCTATTTGTAAGTATCCCAAAAGCATCGTATATATTTTTATTTGAGTATTTTTTTTCAAAAACA
>Ga0209500_10001154_pt1 | contig 20614 bp, 10 predicted proteins | sample S_140212_EF_Meta_FD_187323 | JGI IMG/M metagenome (GOLD analysis project Ga0209500, IMG submission 187323) | Freshwater microbial communities from Lake Simoncouche, Canada to study carbon cycling - S_140212_EF_MetaG (SPAdes) (version 2) | ecosystem: Environmental > Aquatic > Freshwater > Lake ... | reverse complement strand
CCCTCGCCGAAGCCAGCGGCGCGGCCCGCGTCCTTAAGTCCATCTCCGCGACGGCCTTCAAGACCTACCTCGCCGATCCGGCCGAGTTCTGGCTCAAGCGGGCGCTGCGCATGGATGAAGTAAAGCACGGCAGCATCGAACTCGATGCCGCCGGCTTCGGCTCATTGGCGCACGGGGCGCTGGAGATTTTTGGGAACGACAACCTCGACAAGGCCATCACCGACCCCTCGGAGATCCGCCGCCAGCTCATGGCCTGCCTGGACAAGCACGTCCACGCCCACTTCGGTAATGACCCGTCGACCGCGATCCGCTTGCAGGTCGAAGCCGCGCGGGGTCGCCTGACTGCCTTCGTGGAGACCCAGGCTAAGATGGCCGCCGAAGGATGGGTCATCAAGGCCGTCGAAGGAGACCTACCTGAGGATGATTCCCTCGGCATCAACATCATCGGTTCATTCGACCGATTGGATTTCAATACCCGGACCGGCGAATGGCGGGTCTATGACTACAAGACCTTCAACTACGCTAAGAACCCGGCCAACACCCATACGGCGACCGGGCATACCGGGGAGCCGTTCATCGCGGAAGTACGGAAGCGAAACAGGAAAGGCGAAGACACCGGCGAAATGAAACTCATCCGCTGGAAAGACCTCCAGCTACCGGTCTACCACCGCTCGCTGAAGCAGGGTTGGCCTGGGATCGGTAAGGATGGCATCCTGCACGTCGGCTATCTCTGCCTGCCGTCGAAGGTCAGCGATACCGGGGAAAAAGTCTGGGCTCATTATCACACCGACTTCATGAATGGGGCCGAGGCCCAGATCCACCGGGTCATCGAAGCCATCAAGCAAGGGGGCAAGGATGCCTATCAGCCCTCCGATGACGGGAGCGAATACCCGATCCTCGCGGCACTGAACGGACGACGCATGAAGGAATACCTCAACATCGACCAACTGGGAGGCATCCGCAAATGAGCCAGTTCCCCGTCGAAGATAAGGTCATCCTGGCCTCGGCCGGCTCGGGCAAGACCTTCGCGCTCTCCGATCGCATCGTCAAACTGCTGGCGACCGGCGCCAAGCCCGAGCAGATCGTCGCCCTGACGTTTACCCGGGCGGCGGCGGCGGAGTTCGTGGCACGGACCCTCGAGAAGCTGGCCAAGGCGGCCTCGAGCGAGGCCGAGGCTGCTGATCTCCGTAGCGTGGACCGTCTGAACCTGCCGGCGACTTGCGATGCGGCGTTTTTCCGGGACCTCCTGCGGAAGACCCTGCTCTCCATGCAGCGCCTCACGCTGGGGACGCTGGACAGCTTCTTCGCGCGCCTGGTGACTAACAACCCGACCGAGGTCGGATTGGACGGCGGACGCATCCGCAACATCAGCGACGTCGAGGCCGGGGATATCCGGACGCAGGTCATCTCCCAGATGATGGCGGAGACCGACCCGAGCGAGATCGCCGAGATCTGGGACCTGCTACGCTTCCTGAACCAGGGCAAAGAGGTCGCCACCCCGCTCAAGGGCTTCGCCGAGACCGTCAAGAGCCTGCACGACCTCGTGTCATTGGCCAAGGACGAGTCCAACTGGGGCGACGCCGGTACCATCTGGCCCCAGGGCCGGCCGGAGGTTTTTAGGCGACCGAGCGAGGCGGAGACCCAGAAGGCCTCCCGTGAGCTGGTGGCTTGGCTGGAACCCCAAGTCTTCCACGCGACCTTTAAGAAGAGCCTGATCAGCATCGCCCAGAATATCGGCGGGATGGCGCATGCCTCAGATATGTCCGACGCTAATTGGAACAACCTAGATGGACGCCTCAGGCCGGTCATCCACGGCAAGATGGGGACGGATTTTACGCTTACCTATCCGGCGGGAGAGAAAGGTAAATCCATCAACCTGACCGCTGCCGCGTGTGATGCGCTGCGCGTGCTGGCACGGACAGCCTACTCCATCGCGCTGGAGGAGAAGCTGGCGCAGACCAAGGCCATGCATCGCCTGCTGAAGCGCTACGACGAGATCTACGACCGCGAGATCCGCCAGCGGGGTCGCCTGACCTTTAGCGACAACGTCACCCTGCTCCTGAACGCCGAGGGTAAGTTTGACATCGATTACCGGCTGGATTGCAGCGTGAAGCATTGGCTCTTCGACGAATTCCAGGATACCAGCACCCGCCAGTGGAAGGTCCTCGAGGATAACCTCATGGAGATCATGGGCGGACAGCAGGAAAAGACCGAGTGGCGGACGGCCTTCTTCGTGGGCGACCTCAAGCAAAGCCTCTACGGCTGGCGTGCAGGGAATCCCGAGCTCCTGCGGATGGTGGATAACCTGATTCCCAACGACGGCGATAACCGACTCGATTTCACGCGCCGCTGCGCCCAACCAGTCGTCGAACTGGTCAATAGCCTGCTGGGTGGCCTCGTTCCCCATGGTCCGTTCTTCTCGACCGAGGCCGCGGAGCAATGGGCCAAGGTCTGGGCCAACCATGAATCTAAGAACAAGGATAAGCCCGAGCTCGGTGAAGCCCTCTGGGTAAGGCTCAAGAACCTCGAGGAGGACGCCGAAGACAAGGAAGGCGACGATGACCAAGAAGAAGAAACCAGCAAGGTCGCCTGCCAGGCCAAGTGGATCGGGGCGCACATTGAGAAGTCCGGGCTGACTGAGAGAGGGCTGCTGAAGCCCGGCATCACGTGCGCCATCCTGGTCTCCAAGAACAGCCAGGCCGCCGAGATCACCGAGCAGCTGCGACGCATGGGTATCGAAGCGGCCGACGAAGCATCGGCCGAGATCGCGATGGATAACCCGTTCACCGCGGGGATCGTCGCTCTGATCAAGAACACCGCCCACCCCACGGACCGGTTGAGCAAGGGCATGGCGAACATGTCCCCCAGTGCGAAGGCGTTCGTGGATGCGTGCGGCAGCTGGGAACAGGCGAGACTGCGGATTGCCGAGGTCTTTTACGAAAAAGGCGGGGAGGCGCTCCTACAGGAACTGCTCAAAGGGAAGATCCCGACCGGAGCCGATAACGCCGAACGATTCCTGGCCAAGCGCGTGCAGCAGATCTTGGCCCTGGCCGTCAAGTTCGACGAGGATGACCATCGCGACCTCGGCCAGTTCGCCACCCATCTGGAAAAGTCGTCGCTGCGCGATACGGCCGACCCCCGATCCGTGCAGGTGCTGACCATCCACCGGTCCAAGGGGCTGCAGTACACCGCGGTCTACCTCCCCTGCTTGAACAGCGATAAGCAGAAGGTCGCCGAAGTGCGGGTCAAGGACCCCATGGTGAAGACCGATGCGAACTTTATCCCCGAGTGGGTGGTGACACGTCCCAAGACCGAGGTCTGCGAGGCGGACCCTGTGACCCTCGAGGCCGTCCTGACCAAGGAACGGACGGCGGCGGCCTACGAGAACCTTTGCCGAATCTATGTCGGCATGACCCGAGCCATCCGCCGACTCGTGCTCGTGACGGATGAGATCGAACTCGAGAGCCGGGAAGAGCTCACGGAGGACAAGAAGCTCAGGAAATACGATTTCGCTACGCTCATCGAAGCTGCCCTCGGTGGCACCACCGGGACGGGACTCGTAGGTACGCCACTTGAACTTAAGGGCGCTTGCCTGGCGGAGATCATGCTCAGCCATGGCTCGAACGCGTGGATCGCCCATGCCATCAAGGCCCAGCCGGCGGCGGCTGAGGTGGCGGTGCGGGATGTCAGCACCCTCACCCCTGTGCGCCGTACCGAGCGACTCCGTCCGTCGAAGTCCGGCAAGGCGTTCGAAGGCGGCTGGCGACCAGGTAAGGATACCTCACGCGGTAAGGTCTTCGGAACGCTCGTGCACGAGCTGTTCAATCACTTGGAGTGGGACGTGGAGTCCTTCTTGGCCGGGCTTAAGGCCAAGGCTTGGCCCGTGGAGACCCCGGAGCACTACGACGAAGCCGTCGCGGCCATCCAGGCCTGCCTCAAGTCGGGGCCCGTGGCCGAGCTCCTGCTCAGCAAGCCGTCCGGAGCCCTCCTCTGGAACGAACGCAAAGCCACGCTCATGCATGAAGGTAAGGCCATCAGTGCCGTCTTCGACCGCGTGCATGTCATTCCTGGCCAGTCGGCGACCGTCATCGACTACAAGACCAACGACTGCTCCCTCGAACACCTCAAGGAGATGTATCAGGGCCAGATGGATTTGTACCGGATCGCCGTGGCGAAGTTGTGTGGGCTGGACGTGGGGAAGGTCAGGTGTGTGCTGGTGCATGTCCGCGCAGGCGCGATTGTTGAGGCCTAATCGCGCCTGCGCGGGGATCTGCTGGCATGGTGAACTGCTGCGAAGCAGGGCCGCCGCAGGGCGGCCGAAGGTAGGGGCACGATTTATCGTGCACTGCTCATTCGGAGGGCGCGGCGAAGCCACGCCCCTACCTTGGTTCGCCCTGCGGCGAACGGGTGGCGACGTCCTAAAGGTAGGGCCGACCATCCTTGGTCGGCCGCGGGCGAGCAGGGATGCTCGACCCTACCCAATGCTCTGGGGACTTTTCCGGCTTGAGGGAGGACGGATATCGGACACTCTTTAGTCATCGGTCGAGAGGCCGATGAGAAAGGTCCCTCCTCGGTGACAAGAGCTCTCGGGAGCTCTTCCGTCAGGATAGCTGAGGAGGTCAACCTTCACCGATCACCGCAAGGTGAACGATGGGATTACCCAAAGCCTCCATGGGCCTGGTGTCTTGGCTAACAATCTGACGCCAGACCGCCCACGTGCAGTAATCGGCAATCTGCAGCTCGATACTGGAAGCAGACGAATGGAAGTGAACCGTGCGATGTCCTACGCCCTGACGGACTGCCTTCATGATGGCCTTGCGAGAACGCTGCAAAGGCACGCGATCGGCATATACGGGACAATCGCCGGAGGCCGGCTGCGATAACGACAAGACCAACTTGAAGAGGTTGACGTAAACCTGAGACAAATCCTCAGGCGGCTTAGTGCAGGTCGACTTGTCCAAGACAATCGCGAAGACCTGGGAACCGGCACCCGAAGCCGACAAACGGCGCATGAAAGCCCCTCGGACAAATGGAGTATTGGCGCTCGCATGGAATGACTCGATGTCATGACCCTGCGCATTTAGCTCATAGCGCAGACAAGATAGTTCACCGGAGCGGATGGCGCTGATATCCAGCAAGATGGCGCAGACCATCAGGAACGGGGTCCCCTTTTCGGTGAAATCGAAGTTTCCTGCTTCATCTAGAAATAGACATTTCATGACGGGCATTCGAAGAGGCTTCGCCTCGACCTCAATTCGCCAAAGGCCTCAGAACGGGCATAGAGGGTGACCACTAAGAAAGGTAGGGGCGCGACGGTGTCGCGACTGGGGGTAAGGCTTTTTGAGGTCGCAATATGCGACCTCAAAAGGGGTTCGAGCGGACGCGTCGCCGACGCGTCCCTACCCCGGTACAACTAGGGCAGCACGCGGTACTGCCCCTACCCACGAGGCAGAGGCAAGTGGGGGCGGGGATCATTCGCGGCCTTCGAATTTCTCTTCGCGGGGGAGTTCCTTGACCTTCCAAGACGGCGGGAAGAAACGGACGACGCGCTTGGGCCGATAGCCCTCGAGCATCATGTCGCACTTCACTTTGAGCTGATAGCCCGAGCTGCCGTATTCGAGGGGGACCTTCTTAAACTCCATGATGCCAGCGCCCTTGCGGTCATTGACCGGATCATAAGTCATGAGGCTATCGCGGGCCACGGCGAGGCCGCCCTTGGGGAGTGCGCCTGGCAGAGGCTCCCGACCAACGACGATTGGAGCGGGGATGAACATTTCGTCGAATAACTTCAGGTCGAAGCCAGCGAAGAAGGTCATCGTGACGGTCTCGTTGACGTCGTCGACGGAGTTGATCCAGCCGGGGAAGCCGCGTTCACGAATGTAGAGGCGATGGCGCTCAAGCTGGCGGGCGGTGGCCTGCTCACGGCTGGCATCATCGATCCAGAGATCAGTGATGCGGCCAGGGCCGTAGAGCGTGACCCAAGTGAGATTAACCAAGACGTTCTGGCCGGGCTGCAAAGCCTTCAGACCGAGGATTTCATTACCCTTATAGACCGTCGTACCATTGAGCAGATCGAAGATCTTCGGCTTACCCACCGGGGCGCCGTCCTGCTGCAGCGTCGCGGTCAGCACCATTTTCTCGAGGTTCACCTCATCAATTTTCCACTTCTGCTTCAGGCGCTGGTGATGCGAGAAATCGTCCTCGAGTTGGAAGCAGCGGCGGAAGTCACCCTCAGGCGACCGACGATTAAAGGCCGCCGGCGGAGGCATGTCCTTATCGTTGGCGGGCTTGAGGTAGAACAGGCCGTGAAGGTGGGTGCCTTGGGGGATGTCCTGGAGCGCAGCGGGGGCGCCGCGATAGAAGATACTGCCGTAGGGCAGCATGAAGCCATCGATGCAGAGATCCCAGACCCCGCGGTCTTGGCTATCATTGCGGTCGACGCGGAGGTAAAAACGCCGCTCGAGGTGGTCGATGTGGATCAGTTCGCCAGACACCGCATGGGCGGAGCCCTCAGGCGGGAAGGCGCCATCGGTCAAGGCATACCACTTCTTCGGCGAGGGAGCATTGATGAACCCTTCGGCATCGGTGCGGTAAGCCGGTGCATCCGCCGCGGAGACGGCGCCCACGGACACGAGAAGGCAGAGGGAGGCGAAGAGCGGACGCATGGACGGGCAGAACGGACGAACTAAATCAGGCAACGATTTGAGAAATCGGGCGCAAGCTGTCGGAGAACTCCTTCGCCGGCACATCGACGCGATTGAGCATCGTCAGCAACAGATTGCTGAGGTGGGCATCGCTGTCGACTGGACGGGAGCAGACGCGGTAGTGACCGGTGGCGTCGGCCACGTTGTACTTGCCGAGCTTGGGGAGATTGAAGTCAACGTGCTGGCCGTGGGTGTAGCCGAGGGCGCGGCCACCAGCGAGGATCGTGGGCAGGTTAGCATTACCGTGGCTGTGGCCATAGGCCATGCCACTGCCCCAAAGGACTTGGGTGGAATCGAGCAGCGATTGCCCGTTCTCATTGTGCATCTTCAGCTGATCGAGGAAGTAGCCGAGCTGGTCGATGAGGAACGTATCCGTCTGCGTCAGGCGGCGGAGCTGCTCCGGATCGCCGTTGTGGTGGGAGAGACCGTGGCGGGTCTGGGAGATGCCGATGTCGGGAATTGCGCCGCCGTTCCCTTCGCTGCAGATCATGCAGGAGATGACGCGGGTGGAGTCCGTGCGCAGGGCCATCACCATCAAATCGTAAAACAGACGGTGGTATTCGGCGACGACTGTCATATTGAGCTTCCGGCTGAGGCGGGCGGCCTCGGCGGTGGACAGCTTCGGCTTCGGAATGTTGAGCCACTCATCGGCGCGGCGGGTACGCTCTTCGACCTGGCGAACGGCCGTCAGGTATTCATCGAGCTTGGAACGGTCTTCCGTGCCCAGGGAGCGATTGAAGCTCTTGGCATCGTCGGAGACGAGATCGAGAATGCTGCCACGGCGGCTGAGACGGCGGCGGATGGTCTCCTTGCTGTCCTTCTCCACGCCGAAGAGCATGTTGAAGATATTCTGCGTATTACGCTCGGCGGGGATTTGAATGCCATCGCGAGACCAAGCCAGCGAGTTACCTTCGATGGCCATCTCGAGGGAGGCAAAGCGGGTTGAGGCACCCTGCACTTCCGCCATCAGCTGGTCGACCGAGACCGTGTTACGGAAAGCGCCACCATCGGCGGGAACGTTGGCGCCCGTGAGCCAGACGCGTTCGCAATTGTGGTGCTTGCCGAGCACCTGGGGGTGGTGGAGGCCGCTGATCGGCGTCACGTCGGCGCGGTGGCGTTCGAGGGCGGCAAGCGGCTTGGTGAATTCGAAATCCCGGCCGGCCTTCTCAATCTGCCAGGTGAGCGTATTCACCCCGTTCGGGATATAGAGGAAGACGCTGCGCTTCGGTTTGGCCAACGGCTTTGGGTCGGAAGCCAAGGCCGCCATACAATCCAGCATCGGGAGGGCGATGGTGGCGCCGAGGCCGCGGAGCATCTGGCGACGGCTGATGCGCCACTTGTTAAGATTGAGGTTGGACATGAGAATGGGTGGGGGTGGGGTTTTGTTAAAAATATCAGCGTTGGGCGAACAGGTCGGAGAGGACGAACGCCTCGATAATATCGCGGAGGCGGTAGTTCTTTTCCTTACTGGCCTGGGCGAGGCGGGCGAGGGCTTCGCGGTCGGCGAACGTCGGGGCACGGCGCAGGCCGTAGGTGGCGAGCTTCTCGATGAAGGCCAGATTGAAGGAATCGATCTTCTCACCGAGCAAAGCCTTGAACTGCTCGGGGTTCTCATAGGCACGGCCATCCGGGAACGTGCCAGCTGGATTCACCTTCGGGTTAGCACCCTCCCCTTCGATAGTCTCCTCGGTCCGCCAGCGGCCGATGGCGTCGAAGTTTTCGAAGGCCAGTCCGAGTGGGTCCATGCGGGCGTGACACGCAGCGCAGCGCTGATCGTGAATATGGGCTTCCAGCTTCGTGCGGAGGGAGACCTTGGCACCCGTGATGGCGTTGGTGGGAATGGGCTCAACGTTGGCGGGCGGAGGAGGCGGAACCTTACCGAGGATCGAGTCGGAGATCCAGACGCCGCGATGCACCGGGCGATGGCGGGTGCCATCGGACGTCAGCGAAAGAATGGATGCCTGCGTGAGCAGGCCGCCGCGGTGACTATCGACAGGGAGCGTGACGCGCTTGAAGTCATCGCGGGGCAGATCACCTTCGGGCAGGCCGTAGAACGTGGCCATCCGGGCGTTCATCATCGTCCAATCGGAGTTAATGAACTCGCGGAGCGTCAGGCCGCTCTGCAGGACCTCGCGGAAGAACGCCTTCGTCTCACCGACCATGCTCTTCTCGAGGTTACCGTCGTAATCCGGGTAGAGTTTCTTGTCGGGCGGGAAGCGGCCCACCTTGCGGAGTTGCAGCCACTGATTGGCGAAGGAATCCGTGAAGCGCTTGGAGCGAGGATCGGCGAGCAGGCGGGCCGTCTGGCGGCTGAGTTCAGCCTTATCGCGCAGCTTACCCTGTTCAGCGGCGGCGAGCAGTTCGTCATCGGGCATCGTGCTCCAGAGGAAATACGAGAGACGCGTGGCGAGTTCCCAATCATTGAGCGTCTTACGCTTGGTCTCGGGGTCACCCTCGGTGATGAACAGGAAACTCTTCGAGCAGAGAATGGAGAGCATCCCGACCTTGACTGCGTCGGGGAACTTCTCACCGGAAGCCAGTTCGGCCTTCACGATGCTGACGTAGCGTTCGATTTCCTGTTCGCCGACCGGGCGACGGAAAGCCCGGCGAGCCAGGCGGGTGAAACCCTCGCGGACCTGGGCGAGGTCCGTGGTCGATACCGGCATGTATTCGGCACGGCGCTTCGCCACATCGTCTTCGATGATGGGGCCGCGCCACGAGATCGTGTCGAGAATGAGGAACGAATAGCGGGGCTGCCCCTGTTCATCCGTCAACTTCACCTGCCACGGAATGCGCCCATCCTTGGTGCTGATGAAGGGCTTATTACCATGGCGACCCGAGCGAGGGAGATTCGACGGGCCGGGGATGTCGTTGATGACGTGAATTGTCGGTCGGCCCTTCGGCAAGTGGGCGCGGAACGTGACCGTGGTCGGCTTATCTTCGGGGGCGATCACGTCTTGCTCATGGAGCACGCGATCGAGCTTCTCCTCATAGACAAGTATGCGGGGCGGGCGGGCGCCCGGGGCGCGCAGGCCGCTGAGCGTGTAGCTAATCTCGTAGACGCCCGGCTCGAGCACCATGGCGGGATTATTCTCCAGGTTCGAATAGCGGAAGAGATCGCCCGGCCACATCTCGTTACGGATCTTATCAAAGAGACCGCGCTCCTTCAGGATGGTGCGGTGCGGCTCGCTGATCTGCGATTCGATATAGGTCCGCTTCGTGCCGGACATCGGCGGGGTCTTTTTGGCCGGGTAGGCCTCGTTGAGCACGAGTTCGCCGGCGGCGAGGTATTTCTCGATATTAGAAGGAGACAGCGTCATCACCGAGCCGAGGCGCTCGAAGCCGTGCCACTCCGCGTCTTCGAGGAGACCGCCGGGGTCGGCGGCATCGAACTGCACCCCCAGCAGGTCGCGGATGGTGTTCACATACTCGTCGCGGGTGAGGCGATTATAGTTCACCGGACCGAGGGCGGCGAGGCGGGCGGCTTCACCTTCGAGCAGACGGGTGGAAAGCCAATCAACCACGTAGTTACTCTCTGCAGCGGAGGGGCGCTTCTTCTCCTTCTTGGGCGGCATCTCGCCGGAGCTGATGCGGTCGAGGACCTCCCGCCACTGCGGCGTGTTCTCTAGGCCGACCTTGCGGGAAAGATTATCGATGCGGAAATCGCTCTTATCGGACTTCCCGTCGTGGCACTTTAGGCAATTCGCCTCCAGGTAAGCTTGAACCTTGGACTCAAAGGGCGGGGTATCGGCGGCGGCGAGACCCGCAGTCAGCAAGGTGCAGAGCGTGGGGAAAAGGAATAACGTGAACGGGGGCTTCATTCAGAAGTTTCAGTTTACCATGCCCCCAGCCCATTGCTAGGCTTAGTATCTCCCATAATGGCACTATTATCTCAGATGGGGGTAATGGGCTAGGGGACATGCGCGGCGAAGCCGCGAGGGGGCATGGGGACACGGGAGAGGCAGGGCTAGGTGTGTTCTTCGTTCTTGGTTCATTGTTTTTTTGCAGCGGTCTCAAGGTAGGGCGTGGCTCTCCGAGCCCGCCGTTAGGCGGTGTGAGAAGAGGATGTCGATCGAGGTAGGTGTGTCCGTCCGCGAACGGCGGGTTAGGGACAACCCGCCCTACCCTGCGCGGCGGAGCCGCGAGGTGGAAGCGGTTAGCGGTTGGCGGTTGGGAACACAGAAAGACAGCTAGGGCATTACTAGTCCTGCCCCTACCCTGAGGCCACCATGCGCGGCTTCTGCTTCGCAGCAGTTCACCATGCCAGCAGTTCCCCCACGCGACACGTCGCGACATGGGGTCAGACACGTTCAGCATTCCGAACGAAGTCAGACCCCGTCGCGTTACCCCCAAGGATTGAGTTTGAGTTTTTCAATCTGGGCGCCGGGGAGACCGAGCAGACATTCGCCGACTTTCAGACGACTGACATCGGTGGCGAGCTGGCTGGCGGGCGTGGCGAGGGGCTGGCCGAAATGATTGAGCGGCATGGGTCGGTCGCCCGAGATCTGACGCGAGGGGTCGGTCGAAAGCAGCGCTTGCGACATGATCTTGAGGCAGCGCTTGAAGAAGTGATAGAAGCACACGTGGGTGCTGAACAACGCGAGGAGATCGTCGTCCAACGCGCTGGGCGATTGGCAGGTGACGATGAGGGTGAAGCCGTTCTTGACGGCTTCGCGGAGCAGCGGACCGAAGGTAGAGAGCGCCGAGGACTGGTGCGAGATGTCGACGACGAGGAAACGTCGGGCCGAGCGAGCAGGCGGATTCTTGACGAGTTCGACGAAGAGCGAACGCAGCAGGAGGTCGGCCATGGCGTCACGTCCGGAGCGTTCGCAAGCAAGCGTGGCGATCGCGGAGGAGCCGAGGAGATCAGGAGCCGGCGAAGGGGCGTTGGGGCTGGAGATACCAAACGTCTCTTCGCCATAGACCTCGCGACGGAGGCCTTTGATCTTGGCCCCGATGACGTCGGCGTAATCGATGACGAGCACCTGGGCGCCGGAAGCAACGAGTCCCGGGACGATAGCCTCACGTAGGAGGTGCGACTTACCCGAACCCGGAGCACCCGAGATCAGCACATGCCCGCCCTCGATCACCCGTTGGGTGTGATGAAGGGTCCAGAGGGCGAGATGCATGTGCGGGATACAGGTGCAAAGGCGAGGCTCGCGCAAGACGCGAGACGAGGCAGTTGAGGCAGTGCAAAGGTGCAAATCGGAGCGAAGCTCCTGTGCAAAGGTGCAAAAGTGCGATGCAGAAGTCAAAGGGGGCAGCACAGGGGAACCGGATGATTGGCTGCGGGCATATGACCGAAGCAACAATCCCGGTCTCCGGTTTCCCTTTGAGCGCCTCCCTGCCACCCGGGGCTGCCACCCGCCACCTGAATCGATTGTATCGACAGGCACAAAAAAGCCGCCCGGGTGGGCGGCTGATTGATTCGCAGCATGTCACCATGCCAGCGGATCCCCACGCGTCGGCTTATTTAGCCGACGCGTTATAGATTTTGAGATCGTCGAACTGGCCGGTGTGACCAGGAGCCGAGCCGGCGACGCCGAATTCGTAACGGGTCTTGGTGGCGTGGGCGATGCCGGAAGACTTGAGGTAACCGACGGCCTTACCGTCGAGGACGACGCGGATCTGGTCGTCGACGAACTCGACCACGAGGGTCTGCCATTCGCCCGGCTTGACGTCGGCGGGGAACGTGGCGGAGCGACCGACGAGGAGCTTCTGGCCTTCGGCTTTGGTGGCAGGATTGAGGAGCAAAGCACGGATCTCGTTCTTCATGCCGCCGTCCTTCTCGTCGATGATCTGGACGGTGCCCTTCTTGGTCTTGGCGTCGTAACGGACCTGCGCGCGGCAGATATGGCCGTAGTGGCAGCCGGTGAACTTACGGTCGTCGAGTTCGACGTCGACCATCGAGGCGCCGTCGAGCTTGATGCGGCATTCCACGACGGAATCCTTGTTCGGGACTTCGAGGCCGTAGACGGCGGCGTGGGCGGTGATGACTCCCTTGCCATCCTTGGTCGGCTCACTCTTCAGACGAGTCTGGACGCCGACCAGGGCGCCGTCGGCGACCTTGAAGGTGTCGACCACGCGGACCCAGCGCTTGTCCGGGGTGCCCGAGAAATCATCGGCGAAGAGTAACTCGCCCTTCTTGGCGAGGGATTCGGCGGGGATGGTCGGAGCGGCGAAAGCGGTGGCGACGAGGAAGAGAGGAAGGAGGGAGCGCATGGGAGGAATGGGGGAACTGCTGGCATGGTGAACCGCTGCGAAGCAGATACACAAACTCAAACAGGAAAGGGAGTGTTTCGGGTGGCGGGTGGCGGCATCGGGTAGGGTTGAGCGCCCTCGCTCAACCGCGGCTGATCAGGGGTGATCAGCCCTACCTGAGACCCGAGATCAATCCTGCCACCCGGGGCTGCCACCCGCCACCTGAGAATGATTAGGACAGCACGTGGTTCTGTCCCTACCTCAGGACTGCTTCGCAGCCTGCCAGCATGCCAGCAGATCCCCCACGCGAAGCGTGACCGAACCTTTGGCTCGCCTCCCCCTACCCCGACCCCTACCCCTTCCCTTTCACTATGTCCACCAGCCGGCTGAATTTCAAACTCGAGGCGACGGCCACCGGCTCGCGCGCCCGGGCCGCGACGTTCCGCACGCTGCACAACGAGGTGAAGACCCCGCTGTTCATGCCCGTGGGCACCCAGGCGACCGTCAAGGCGCAGACCTTCGACACCTTGCTCGAGTCAGGCTCCCAGATCCTGCTGGCTAACACCTACCACCTGCTCCTGCGTCCGGGTCCCGAGGTCTTCAAGAGCTTCGGCGGCATCCACAAGTTCACCGGCTGGGAGAAATCCTTCCTGACCGACTCCGGCGGCTTCCAGATCTTCTCGCTCCCGCATGCCCGCAACATGAAGGAAGAAGGCGCCGAGTTCCGCAGCTACGTGGACGGTGCCATCCACCTGCTCAGCCCCGAGACCAGCATCGGCACCCAGGTCGCCATCGGCAGCGACATCATGATGGTCCTCGACCAGTGCATTCCGTCGACGGCCGACAAGTCCACGGCCAAGGAAGCGCTCGAGATCACCCACCGCTGGGCCATCCGCAGCCTCAAGGCCCGTGGCGACTCCCCCCAGTCGATGTTCGCGATCGTCCAGGGCGCCCTCTACCCCGACCTCCGCAAGATCAGCGCCGACGGCCTCACCCAGCTGCCCTTCGACGGTTTCGCCATCGGCGGCCTCGCGGTCGGCGAAGGCAAGAGCCAGCGCGAAGACACGTGCGAGATCGCCGCGGCGATGCTCCCGCACGACAAGCCGCGCTACCTCATGGGCGTGGGCACCCCGCTCGACCTCCTCGAAGCCGTACATCGCGGCGTCGACATGTTCGACTGCATCATCCCGAACAAGGTCGCCCAGTTCGGCACCGCCTACACCTCGCGCGGCATCCTGCAGCTGCGCCGTTCGATCTATAAGTTCTCCGAGGAGAAGATCGACCCGCTGTGCAAGTGCCCCGTCTGCACCAAGTATTCGCGCGGCTACCTGCATCACCTCACCAAGACCCAGGAGCCGCTCGGCTGGACGCTCCTCGGCCAGCACAACATCTTCTTCTATCACCAGATGATGCGGGAGATCCGCCAGAGCATCCTCGAGGATTCGTTCCTGGCCTATTACCACGACCGCCGCCAAGTGCTGCAGGTCGAGGACATGGACAACCCCGCCGTACCGCCCAAGGTCGGCAAGGAACGTCGCCCGCGCACCCTCGGCGATTACGAGATCCATATCCATGAGATCGGTGGCTACGCCAACATCCGGCAGATCTCCTCCGGCGAGATCATGCACCTCCGCCGCGCCCCGATGGACGAAGCCAAGGCGCTCTACACCGACCAAGCCAAGCTCTCTGAGCGCCTGAAGCTACCCGAAGGCCAGACCCCTGAAACCGCCGCGCCCATCGTCATCTGGGACCTCGGACTCGGCGCCGCCGCCAACGCGATGGCTTCCATCCTCTGCTACGAAGCCGAGGCCGCCAAGGGGCCCGTGCGCAACATGAAGGTCATCAGCTTCGAGAACGACCTCGATTCGCTCAAGCTGGCCATGACGCACAAGAACCGCTTCGAGTACCTGCGTCACTCCGGACCCGACGCCGTGCTGGCCCGCGGCACCTGGCAGTCGCGCCAATTCCCCGGCCTCAGCTGGGACCTGCACGTCGGCGACTTCTGGCAGCTGGCCTCGAAGGCTTCCGCCGCGCCGGACATCATCTACTACGACTTCTTCTCCCAGAAGACCAATCCCGACTCCTGGGAGCTCGAGTCGTTCGACAAGCTGTTCTCGTTCTGCGATCCCCAGAAGTCCGCGCAGCTGTTCACCTATTGCTCGTCGACGACCATGCGCGTCGCTTTGCTCAACTCCGGCTTCTACGTCGCGAACGGCGAAGGCACCGGCTCGAAGAAAGAGACCATCGTCGCGCTCAGCCCCGGCTTCCCGACCCCCTGTCCATATCCGTTGGTCGGTCAGGAATGGCTCGAACGCTGGCGTCGCTCGTCGAAGAAATTCCCCGATGGACTGACGGCTGAACAGCAAGCCGCGGTCGAGAAGAGGATCGAGGGGCACCCGCAATTTTCAGCGGGCTGAAAATTGCGGAGGGGGTAACAGTGGCAGTGCAAAGGTGCAAATCGGAGCGGTGCTCCTGTGCAAAAGTGCAAAGGCGAGAGGCACATCGCTTCGGGTGGCGGGTGGCGGCCTCAGGGCTCGGGTGGCGGGCGGAGGTAGGGACGCGGTCCCGACACACCCCAGAGAACACCTGAGGCTTTGCCCTCACGATAAGGGGGCTTCCTTAAACGGTGAGCTGGGTCATACTTTTATTATACCCCAATGAGAATCTCCTCCCTCGCGGCCTATGGTTTGGCTTTTCTCCTCTCTTTGACCGCGATCGGCCACGCCGCTCAGGACGACAACAGCGGTATCCGCAAAGAACCGGCAGGCGGCGCCATGCGCGAGATCAAGACCGCGCAGGCCTTGATCCTCGTCAACACTCGGGTCGACGATCGCCACCTCTTCGACGCACTCATCCGCAAAGAATACCCGAGCTCGGGCCGTCTATACACAAGCGTGGATAAAAATGTCGATCGCAGCAACGCCGCCTATCAGATGCTCTTCGGAACCAGACCGGATATCCTCGTGGAACGCGGCCACGATACACTGGTCATCATCGGTAATTTCAGGGATTCTTCGGCGCAAAAAGTGGGAGAGACATACGAACAGTCCATGAAATATTGGGTCGAGAAATTCACTCCGAGCGAGAAACATAAGGCGATCAAACTGGTGCTCCTATCGACCGACAAGAAACCATCGGAAGACCTCATCATGCTGACCGAGATTTCAGGCGGTTCGTATCGTAAGCTGACGGTGGGCAAGGACGGGAGTTACGAGTAAGCGCGGCGTAGCCGCGTGGGGGCACGTGGGCACGGTGACAAGGGGACACGCGCTTACGCGAGGGGGCATGCTGGCACGGTGACACGGGGACCGGAGAGACCGTTCAAAGGTGCAAAGGTGAGAGGCAGAGCGCTTCGGGTGGCAGGTGGCGGCCTCAGGTAGCGGGCGACGGGTGGAGGTAGGGACGTGATTGCCATCACGTCCGTTCGCGGACGGATATGAGTGATCTTGTGACTAGCTAAGCGCCGGTGACAACGGCATGCGGGCTCGAACGGCGGCGATGGCAATCGCCGCCCTACCCGTGGCAATTCCCGCCACCTGAGAATGGGGACTGGTCGCTTAACCTTTCCTTAACGGTGGGGATGGTATAGTGATACGTCTTCCCCCGTGGATTCCACCCCGCCCAAGCCGCCGCGGCTGCGCTCCCGAGCGCCGACGCCCCCGCCGCCTCCACCCCCGCCGGCGGAGACCGTGGCTGCGGCCGCGCCGGAGCCCGAACCGACGCCTGCGAGGAAACCCACGCCCTCGGTCTTCAGCCGACGCTTCTTCCGTTTCGGCGGCCAAGGCCTGGTCATCTCGCTCGCGATCCACGGCGTGTTACTCTTCCTCGCGACCGCCTGGGTGGTCTCGATCACCACCAGCCAGAAGAAAGAACCAAGCACCTTCGCCACCGGGGCGGGCGGCGGCAAAGGCGGCGAACGGACGATCGCGCAGAAGACCAAGCAGAAGCCTCATTCGCCCAAGAGCCTGACCAAGAGCTCGAGCAAAATCACATCCAAGAACGCCAGCACCGCGATCGCCCTGCCGGAGATGCCTGACGTCAGCCGCGCCGCGCTCGGAGCGATGGCCACCGCCTCTAAGGGTTTTGGCGGCGGCGCGGGCGGCGGCGGCGGTGGCGCCACCGGACTCGGCAAGGGCGGCAAGAACTTCACCGGTCGTTCCGTGATGGGCATGAAGATCAGCGGCGCGCACATCGCGGTCTATTTCGACAACTCGCCCTCGATGGAGCCCTACCTCAGCGGCGTCGAGAAGCAGATCAAGGAGCAGTTCCCCAGCGCCGACGTCTTCCGCTACTTCGGCATCTTCAACCTGAACCAGGACGGCGAGGTCGTGGGCGGTAAGCCCAACCAGAAATACGCCATCGAGACCGTCGAGCAGATCGTGGCCACCCGTCGCGGCGGCAACCGGCCTTCGGCCAACGATCCCGGCAAACTCAGCGCGGCCGGACGCAATCTCCTCGGCAGCAAGGACGCCCAGTTCCGCGTCGGGGGCGTCGGCGCGTGGATCGAGGCCATGCTCGGCCAGAAGCAGTACGACGCCATCGTCATCTTCTCGGATTTCGAGGACGGCATCGTCCAATACCGGACCAAGGGCGAGCCGCGCCCGCAGCTCGTGTTCGACGCCGACCTCAAGGGCGCGAGCGACAACCGGACCGAAGCCGAGAAAGCCTGGGAAGAACGCTGGGTGAAGACCTTCGCGTTGGCCGCGGACCACAAAGCCCCGCGTCTGTATCTCTATTCCACCGTGCAGGAACCCCAGGATCTTTATAAACGATGCGTCGCGGCGTCGGGCGGCGAGTTCAAGATCGTGACCTTGCCGAAGACGGGGATTTTCGCCACGCCGACGAAGGGGAAGAAGTGACGCGGCGGAGCCGTGCTCTAGAGACCGTGCAAAGGTGCAAATCGGAGCGGGGCTCCTGTGCAAAGGTGCAAAGGTGAGATGCAGAACTCAAAGGGGGCAGCAGAGGGGAACCGGATGATTGGCTGGGGTCATATGACCGAAGCATACATCCCGGTCTCCGGTTTCCCTTTGAGCCATGAATTGGTTTCGCAGCCGTTCGCCATGCCAGCAGTTCCCCCACGCGAGGCAGCGGGCAATAAAAAGGGCCGCCACCCCTGGCGACCCTTCCGGCTGAGGACAGCCGAACCTATGCTATGAAGACCGACACCAAATCAGAAGGAAGACGAGAGGCTGAGGTTGAAGCGGTTTTCGGAATAACCGCGGTCACCGGAGCGGTATTCGTAGGAAGCTTCGGCGTTCAGTTCGCCCAGCTTCCAGCGCATGCCGAGGGTGCCGACCGTGTAATCACGATCCGCGTTCGGGAGGGTCATCGCGACGCCGACCGTGCCGCCGTTGGTGGACACCGAGACATTGGAGGTCTGGTCCTTGCCGCCGAAGTCATGGTCGAAGCCCACGCGGACGAAGGGCGTGTAGCTGCCGTTCGTGATCTCGAAGGCCTTGGCCAGCTCGACGGAGGCCGAAGCCGTGTTGGTCGAGAGACGCTGGGTCGGGTAGGTCACGCCACCCACGCCGGCTTCGGCGTAACCATCGACGCGGGCGGAGGTACGGGAGAGACCGACCGTCGGGATGACCGCCCAACCGCCGACTTCGGCGACCGTGGCGCCAAGGACGAACTCAGCCGAGAGGCTGGAACCGGCGGTCGAGCCGACGGGCGTGGAACCGTAGGCGCCGGCCGACTGGATGGAATCGAAGTCCTGGGTGCCGGCCGTCAGCGTCAGGCTGCCGAAGAAGACATCACCGCGGCCCATCAGGTACGAGGTCACGCTGCGACCCTTGTACCCGATGTTCGAGCCATCGGAACCTTCGGACTTGCCGTCCTGCATGCCGAGACCGAGGCCGAAAACGAAGCCCGAGCCGACCGACCATTCCAGGCCGACCGCGCCGGCGCTGGAGCGGGAGTCGAGGGAAGGAGTTAGGGTGCCGGCGTCTTCCGACATATTGCGGATGCTGCCGTCGAACCACCAGCGGAGGCCGCCCTTGGTGCCGTGCGTGAGCGGGAGGCCGTCAGCGCAGAGCTCAGAGAGGCCCTCGCCCGACTGCCAATCGAAGTCAGCGGCGATCTTCGGAGCGGCGAGGCGCATGCTGCCCGTGAGGCGACCCTTGAGGATCGAACCGAAGCTCGTTCCCATGATCTGGGTCGAGCGGAGGGACTTGGAAGCCATGACCGGAGCACGGTTGGTTGCCGAGACGACCAGACCCGGGTCGACGTAGCCGGGGAGGGTCACGCGGTAGACCAGGATGCGGTTGGGGTTCTCGACGGTCTCAACGCCGGCCGTGGAATTGACGCCGTTATAGGAGGCGCCGAGCATCGTGCCGGTAGGCGTGATGAAGTCGTTGTCGTTGCCGACCAGCAGGAAGTAGTCGTTCGGATTGGCCGAATCGAGGCAAGAGACCACCGAGAGCGCTTCCCACTTCTCCGAGAGGGAGTTGGAGGACGCGGCGGTGATCGTGCGACCGGCCAGGGCGGCCGTCGCGACGCCGGAAGCGCCGACGGTGTTCAGGTTGAGGCCGAAGCGGGCGAGCTGGTTGACGTTGAGCAGGTTGACGAAGTCGGTGGTCGTCGCGGCGACGATGCCGGCGACCGGAGCGAGGCTGGGGCCAGTACCCGTGACGGCGGAGGTGTAGCCCGTCTCGTAGACCGTGCCGGCGAGATTAGTCGCGTTGGCGGTGCTGACGAGGGCGATGCTCTTGAAGACCATCGGGTTGTCGGCGTAGCCGACGGAGGAAGGCGACGTGGACTTGTAGGCGGCGTTACCGGAACCGTTTCCATTGCCGTCGCGGGTCAGCACCATGAAGGTCGAGCTGCTGAGGGCCACGATCTCGGACTGGGCCGCGGTCTTGTTGGCAGCGGCGCCGATGCCTTTGCTGCTGATCTGGGGAAGCTCGACGAGGTAGTGGCCGACCGGGGAGGACGGCGTGCCGGTCTTCGAGATGTCGTACACAAAGAGACGGGTGTAGGAGCGATTGAAGTCGGAATTAGAAGGGGTGTCCTGGCGGGTGGCGGACTGCAGCATCGACACCAGGAACTTGCCATCGGGGGTGATGTCGACGGCTTCCATGCCCTGATTGTCGCGGCGGCCGCCCGTCTGGACGCCCGTGGCGATGGCGGCCGTATCGGTCGTGAAACCGGAGAAGCCGGAACCCGAAGCGAACTGGGGGATCAACGCCTGGACGGGCGTGATCACGCCTAGCATCTTACCGGACTTCGAAACGTTGTAGATCGTCGCGCCGTATTCGTCGGAAATATAGAAGCTGCCGTCGGAACGGATGGCCAAACCCTCGCCGTCGAGCGTCAGCTTGCCGTTGGCGACCGGGACATTAGTGAGGCTGCCGAGCGTCGTGCCGGCCGGATTCACCGCGGTGGTCGGGTTGCCATTGAAGTCGGTGATCTTCGTCGTGCCCTTGAAAGTCAGGGTCAGCTGGGTCTGGCCGACCGTGTTCGAAGTGTAGTCCGGCGTGAAGGCCAGGTCGAACTTCTGGATGCGGGCCGCGTAGTCGATGAGACCCGTGACATTGTATCCACGGTCAGGCAGGGTGTAGAGCGTGCCGGCATAGGAACCGTCGGCGTTTTTGCGCCAGGTCGAGGCATCGACCTTGAAGGAAGAGAAGGAGCCGAGAGTGTCACCGAGACCATCGATCGCGCTGGCGGTGAAGGTGCCCACGCCGACGAGGCCCTTGTTAAGATAGTTA
>Ga0209500_10001151_pt1 | contig 20658 bp, 11 predicted proteins | sample S_140212_EF_Meta_FD_187323 | JGI IMG/M metagenome (GOLD analysis project Ga0209500, IMG submission 187323) | Freshwater microbial communities from Lake Simoncouche, Canada to study carbon cycling - S_140212_EF_MetaG (SPAdes) (version 2) | ecosystem: Environmental > Aquatic > Freshwater > Lake ... | reverse complement strand
TTTTTTTTTTTTTTTGTTTTTTTTTTTTTTTTTTTTTTTTTTTTTTTTTTTTTTGTAATTTTATATTTTCGTATCATTTTTATTCTCTACTATTTATTCTTTAGTAATATATTTATTTAGGTAATATATTTATAGATTTATTATTTTATACATTCTTAATTTATAGCTTCTTACACTTTCAATTAGATTATATAGTAAACATAATATATAATTATTATTTTCTATCTGGAACAGTGTTTCATAATCTTTAATATCTATCAATTTTAATAATTGTAATATACTATAACAATATTCAATATTATTTTCTATTATAACTAATTTTTCTAATGTTATTAAATTATTTTTATTAGTTTCTACTTTATCTTTTTCTAATTTATTATTATTACTATTATTACTATTATTACTATTATTATTATTATTACTATTACCATTTAAAATTTTATAACTTCCAGATAGTTTATTATAAAAGTCTGCAGTTTCACTATACATATGAGTAAAATTATCCATAGTTCCTTCTAATACCCATTTAATATTATTAATATTAGTAGTAGTATCACCTATACTATCATCTTCTAATCCTATATTTTCCATTTTTTTAAATATAGTATTTATTTTTGTTAATATTCTTCTTATTTTTTCTTTATTTTCATTTTTAACTTTTGTTTTTTCAATACAAGATGTATTATCATCTACTATTCCAGGTATATATATAATAAAGTGTTCTGGACACACAAATATTTCTATAAGTGTATCTATGATATTATTTATATTAAATAAGTCATTTAATATATTTCTGTGTTTAATAAAATAATATGTTATTAAACTAAACATAAGTATGTATGTAAGTAAAATTGTAATACAACATATTAAAATTATCATACTTATACTAACTATAGTTTTGTTAATTATATTTTAGTCTTTTAATTTAATTATATTTAGTTTAATATAAAAAAAATTAAACTTATTATAAATAATAATAAAAAATAATAAAGATAATACATAATAACTATGCCAGACCCAACAGTCACATTTGTAACCGCATTTATAGATTTAAATGAAGACATAGTTCAAAATAGAACACCTGAAATAAGACTTAAATATTTTAAACATCTTGCTGACAGTGGTATTGCAATATGTTTATATGTTTCATCAGTATATGAAACTATTGGACGTGAACTTGAAAATGAATATAAAAATGTAAAGCTAATGCCTTTCATAAATATAGAAGAACTTGAAACATATAAATTAATTAAGTCATTAAATCCAGAACTACCACAAAATAGAACTGAATGTCATGATACACTAAATTTCTTAATACTTATGAATTCTAAAACAGAATTTGTATATAATGCAACATTAATTAATCCATTTAATACAGAACATTTTGCTTGGATTGATTTTAATATATTTCACATTATAACTGATATTGAAAATATTAAAAATAGATTATACTTATTTGGATATAGTCATTTAAAGAAGACTTTTTTAGTAGCACCTGGTTGCTGGACAAAAGAACATTCAAAACAGATAATAAATAATAATAATAATAATAATAATAATAATAATAATAATAATAATAATAATAATGATAATAATAATGATAATAATAATAATAATGATAATGATCATAATAATAATACACATAATATTACATCTAAAATCCATTGGAGATTTTGTGGTGGTTTTTTTATTGGAGATAAAACATCAATACAAAATATGCATTTATTAATGTATAATGAAATACCAAACTTTATAAAACATACAGGTAAAAATATTATTGCTTGGGAAGTCAATGTTTGGGCTTGGTTTGAACATAATTATGATTGGAACATAGATTATTATATAGCAGGTCATGATAATACTATGTTATGTATACCGCCAGAATATATTTCTGTAGTAGCAAGTTTAACATCCATACCAACCAGGATTAAGGATTGTAAATTAGTTATTGATAGTATTATAAATCAAGTAGATTGTATATATTTAAATTTATGTCATGAATATTCTCGGTTTGTAGATTTTAAATATATTAATAATACTATACCAAACTATTTTATTACAGAAGAACCATATAAATCAAAACTTAAAATAACATTTGGTAATGATTATGGTCCTGCAACAAAATATTTGGGAGCATTATCAATAATATCAAAATCACAATGGATGTTTATATGTGATGATGACCAAGAATATAAATCTAATTTAATTCAAAATATGTTAAATAATATAAGTAATATAAATAAACTGGGAGTTTATCAAAATAGATATAATATTGTTAAACATGGTTCTGGAGGTATTATTCATGGTTATGTTGGTAATCTTATACATAGTTCGTTATTAGCAAATTTAAAAGAATTTGATTTACCTGACTTTGCAAAGTATGTAGATGACCAATGGTTATCTATATATTGTTTTTTACAAAATATAACTATTTATCCTTCTGGAATAGAAGATTATAAAGATATATTTAGTATTTTAGAAAATGGATTTGAAAAAATAGGATGTGATTCATTAGCAAGTTTACAAAATCGTGATAGTAAGATTAAAGAATTAGAATATTATTATAATATTAAATTTATTAATAATGGATATATTATTAAAAAGATTAATGATATTGATAATAGTAATGGTAGTGATGGGATTGATGGTATAATAAATACAAATGAAACAACATTGCATAAAAGTAATAGTAAAAGTAATAGTAAAAGTAATATACATAAATATATTGATAAAGTAATTTATATAAATTTAGAATCTCGAGAAGATAGAAGAAAAGAAATTGAAACAGAATTAAATAATTTTAATATTGAATATGAAAGGTTTAATGCCGTCCAAATACCTGAAGATGGTATTGGATGTACGCAATCTCATTTAGAAGTCATTAAAATAGCTAAAGAAAGAGGCTATAAAAATATATTAATATTTGAAGATGATTTTATATTTACTGTATCTAAAGAAGTATTTGAAGAACAGCTAGAGTTATTATTTAATTCTAAAAATGCTTCTGGAGAACCTTTTATTTTTGATGTATGTTTATTAAGTTATAATTTAATTAAAAGTGAAACTTGTAATGAATATCCGTTTCTAAAAAAAATAGTTGATGTTCAAACAGCATCAGGATATATTATTAATGAAACAATGTATGATAGTTTTATAGACTTATATAGTTGGTCTATACCATTTTTAATTAATACAAGACAACATTGGATATATATTATAGATCAAATATGGAAAATTTTACAAACTATTAAACAATGGTATTGTTTTGACATACGTATTGGAAAACAAAGACCATTTTATATTGATACTGATACTGATATTGATACTGATACTGATACTGATAATTGTAAAAGTAATGGTTCTAAATTATTTGTACCAGATTATTAACCTATTTAATTTATTAGCCTTATATATTTCTTTTTATTTTTTATAATTAATTTTAATATAAAAATATATATACTAAATTTATCATTTATTATTTAATATTTAATATTTAATTATTAATAAAATGATTAAAATGTGTAAAATATATACATTATATGATCGGGTTAATTTTACATCAGAACAAATTATATTATTTGGTTTATTAGATACATTACCAATAGAACCACAACATTTTTATAATCATAAAAATGAGAGTAGGTATAAAGGTATGATTGACTTTTGTAAAAAGAATATAAACTATGTTAATACACCAGAAGAATGTGATATTATAGTATTACCTTATAAATTTAAAGATATCACCGACATTAATTATATAAATCTAAATATTCTTTCTAAAGAATTAAATAAACCATTATGGTGTTTTTATAATGATGATAATGACAAACTATTTAATATTTCATCTAATGTTATTTTATTTAGGACAAGTTTTTATAAAATATCAAAATTACAAAATGAATATGCTATGATTGCTTTTTCACCAGATTATTTTAATGAAATGACTAATGAAATTACTAATGATATAAATAGTAGTGACTTATCCATTGGTTATTGCGGTCATTTAAACAATTGTAGAGGTAAATATTTACAAATATTATATCATTCAGACATTAAAACTAATTTTATTATAAGAAATGGTTTCTGGGCTCCTGGTATAGATAAAAATATTGCAAGAAAAGAGTATTTTGATAATATTAGAAATAATCTATTTACATTTTGTTATAGAGGTGCTGGGAATTTTTCATATAGATTTTATGAAATATTAATGATGGGTAAAATACCTATTTTAATAAATACTGACTGTGTATTTCCTTTTGAAGATAAAATAAATATAAATGATATTGCTTTAGTTATTAATGAAAAAGATATTAATATCGATAATATCGATACAACACTTATTAATATTATCAAATCATATTATTATAAAAATAAAGATAATTTACTTAATATACAACAAAATAATAGATTTATTTGGGAAACCTATTATTCACCTATAGGTTTTATAAATAATATTATAAATAATAACTTTTAGTTTAGTTTCATTTTTTTTAATTTTAGTTTTGTTTTTTTAATTTTAGTTTTGTTTTTTTTAATTTTAATTTTAATTTTTTATAATTTAAAAAGTATTTTTTTAATACAAGTAGTGATATTAAATATTATAAAATATAAATCATTATTAATTTATAATAATATAATAGTATTTACATATAAAAATGTATTCTCCTTCGCTTCGTTTTTCACATCGTTTAATTGATAAGAATTCCAAAAAAAGCAGTTTAACTCACACTTATCCTCATTCAAAAAATAAAAAGTTTCCACATCCATTACCTAAATTTAATAAACCACATCATCCTGGTGGTGATGAAGATGATGAAGATGATGACCATCAACATTCACCCTTTCCATTTCCAAAGTTATTTGGTCGTGATACAAGTAGTGATGTGTATACAACAAAAAATCACATTTATTTTAAAACTGATGTAACTAAAGAAAGTATTGATAAATTAGCAACTGAAATTGATAATTTAAACAGTAAAATGAATAATATATCAAAAAAATCATTATTAGGAACATTTACACCAAAGCCTATTTATTTGCATATTACAACAAATGGTGGTGATTTATTGGCTGGGTTTTTTGGTTATGATAAGATTAAAGGTTCAAAGCATCCGATTAATACCATTATTGAAGGATGTGTTGCAAGTGCTGGTAGTTTATTAGCAATGGCAGGTCAAAATCGCTATATGACACCAAGTTCTCATCTATTAATTCATCAATTGCGAACTGGTATGTTTGGAACCTATGAAGAATTAGTTGATGAAAAAAATAATTGTCATCAATTTATGTCTCGATTAGTTAGTATGTATCATACTAATTGTAATGGAAAAATGACAAAAACTAAAATTAAGGAATATTTAAAACGTGATATTTTTTGGGATGCTAAAACTGCAATGACTAATGGTTTAGTTGATGAAGAGTGGTCTGGTGATATTGAAGCTTAGATAAATATATAATTTATTTCTTTCTATTTTCTATTTTTCCTATTATTTCATTTATTGCTTTTATATCAAATGATAATTTTGCTTTTTTAATATTAATATTATTAGTTTTAGTTTTAGTATTACTATCTGTTTCAAGTTCAATACTTTCCATCATTTTATATATATGTTTTGCATTTATATATAACCACTCACAACCATCTTTTAATAAAGTAGTAATAATAGTCGTATCCAGAATAATACATACATTAGGTTTATTATTTTTAATATCGCTTTCTATATCTAATAAGTCATCACTTATCTGGAACATATATCCTAAAATATTACCAAATATTGTTAATTGATTGTATAATATAATATAGTATTCTTTATTTAAATAATTTATATTATATTGCCATAATTGTAGAAAATATCCAACTGTTATAGATAGTGTAAATAAAGAACTTGTTTTTCTCAAATTTAAATTAATATTAGCTTCTATAGCATTAAGTTTAATTTTATTTTCATTATCATTATTATTTTTATTTAATAATTCAATTATAATTTCTTTTTCTTTAATAAACATATGTTTATTTTCATTTTTAGTTTTAGTTTTATCTTTATCTTTATTATTTATATTACATGATATAGTTTCTAATAATACTTTATTATCCCATTCTAAATCATTATATTGTCCATCTATTAATAAATTCATATTTTGTTTAAATAAATATTTAATATTATCAAATATATTTACTGATATTTTAAAGGTGGTATCATTACTTATATTATTATCTATATTATTATCTATATTATTATCTATATTATTATCTATATTATTATCTATATACTCATCTATACAAGTATCTAAATCTATACCAATATGTTTAAACATATAATAAACAAAAAAATTTGTATAATCTATACCATATTTAATATGAAATGAAGGTAAATCTCTTCTCAAATTATCATTATCCATTTCTGGCAAATCATCTAATACTAAACTTAATGAATGTATTAATTCAATACATAGTGAAACATTATATATAATATTAATTATGTTTAGTATATTATTATTATGTGTATCTAGAATACTATTATTACTATTACTATTATTGTTATTATTGTTATAATTATTATAATAATCAATATTACTAAATATTAAACATAATATTGGTCTTAATCTTTTACCATTTTGTAATAAATATATTATTTTATCTTTTATTTCTAATGGATAATTATTTATATATTTTTTTAAAATAAATTTTTCTATATTATCTAAATAAGTATTCATAATTTATTTAAAATTAATTATTTTTATTATTTAATATTATATTTATATAATTTATAAAAATTATTTATCTAACATAATAATAATAAACTTATTAAATAATAATTAATATATAAAATAATAACTTAATATATACAAATGAATAACAATGATAACAATGATAACAATAGCAATGCTAACAATGCCAATACAAATGAAAATAACAATGATAATAACAATGTCAATGAATCTAATAATGCCAATAATAATGCCAATGAATCTAATAATCCCAATAACAATGCTAATGCCAATAACAGTGCCAAAAAAAATCTTATCAATGCTGTTAAACTCAATAATACTTCTAATAAAATAAATAATAATAATAATAATGAGAAAAAAATAAATATTAGTGGTAGTAATTTAAAGAATACAAAAAAAAATAATTTAATGATTAATAATCCTAATAAATTAACAAAAAATAACGAAACTGAAAATACAAATGAAACTAAAAATAACAATACAAATTTAAATAATAATTTAAATGATAATATAACACAAGTTGAAAGTATATCACATAATGAATTAAATGAGACAAATAATAAATCTAAAGATAAAGAAATTATGACAAGTATGAATCGTCTTTGTATGAATTTATTAAATCATCAAATTGTATTAAAATTATTTCATTTTCAAACTGAAACATATGGTTCTCATAAAGCAAGTGATGCTTATATTGAGAAATATGCTAGTAATATGGATAGATTTCTTGAAGTTGCACAGGGTATTTATGGTAAAGTTACTTTAAAAAAATATGCTGTTTCAGGTTCATCTCATACAAATGAAAATATTAATAAACATTTAAATGGTATGATTGTTTATTTTAAAACGAAAATTGATGATATATTGGAAGATCATACAGATTTAATTAATCTTCGCGATGAATTACTTAGTGAAATAGAACAATTAAAATATTTACTTACATTTAAGTAAACATAAAAATATAGATATAGATATAGATATAGATACATATATATAGATGCTTATATAGATGGATTTACTTTTAACCCTAATAATTCAATTTCTTCTTTAAATTTTTTTCTATTATTTTCATCATCTGTAAAAATATAATCCGGAGATAAGTATTTTACATTACCATTACTAATACCTTTACCTGTTTTAATAGCATCCATTTGTGTTCCACAACATTTACTATCTTTAGAAGTTACACTACAATTATAACAATTAGGTTCTATTTTACCATATTTTGTAAATCCAATAGGGATTATACCTAAAGGCATTTCACAACTACCAGTGCTTTTATTACAATTACCATATTCATTAGGATAATTTTTATTTGCTTTATAAAAAGGACAATCATTATCAACTTGACACGGTGCATCCCAAATTCCATTTTGATTTATTTCTGGATGATATGATTTACAAGATATAGGAGTTTTATATTCAGGTAATTCTTGACTAATACCATTTACTAATCCATAACATCTATGATTATTAAATTGTTGGTTTTTTGATATATTCATTATCTTCTCATCTATTTTTGTAGTAACACTATTTTTATCTAATAAAGTTAAGTCAATATCACTTCTTTCAGTAGTATCAATAAATTTCATATTTTGTTTTTGAAATAGTTTTGATTTTTCGCCTACAGGCATAACATCAAATGTAGCACTATCACTTACTTGATCTTGGTAATAATAATCATTATTATTTTTTTGGTTTTCCCTTAAGTTATCTAGTTCTGTATCAATATTTGTTGTTTTGTCTTTTTCTATTTTAGAATTTGTGTGAAATTCTATTGTATTTGGCATTGGTATACCAGTTAATTCAACTTTATTTAATATTATTGTATATTCAGTATTAGGGTTGGTATTAATTAAATCTACATCATAATATATAATAAATTGTTGAAATTTATATTCTCTTGCAAAAGTTAATGTCATACAATAATTATTAGTAGTATTAGTAGTATTAGTAGTATTAGTAGTATTAGTAGTATTAGTAGTATTAGTAGTATTAGTAGTATTAGTAGTATTAGTAGTATTAGTAGTATTAGTAGTATTAGTAGTATTAGTATTAGTATTTTTAGCAGTTTTATTTTCAAATGATATTAGATTTGAATTTATTATTTTAAAAAAATGATAGGGATGATAATTAACATAGTATCCAGAACTAATAATGAGATTATTAAATGCTGATATTAATTCCAATTTAATTCTTGTAAATAAGTCTAAATCTAAATTTGCATTATTAATCGCACCTGAATTTACATTAATTATCTTTTCACTATTAACTATTTTAGATATTTTAGAGTTATTTTGATCTAGACTTGCATTATATTTAAACTTATATTGTTTAGTTTTCAGTTGTTTTAAAATATTATATATTTGATAATAATCTAATTCATCTGTCATTGAAAAGTTTTTTAAGTTTCTATTATTTCTTAAAATATTACTATCTAAATTATTTAATTGGTTATCATTTAATTGATTTACTGGAACTGGTATTTGAGATTTAATCTCTACTGGAGTATTATTATCAGTATTATTTGTATATAATTGTGCATCATTAGTAATTATAAAAGGTTCAGATGTATTTTTAGTATTTTTATTATAATATTTATTATACATTATTAATATGAATAATGTTATGAGTATGATTATACAAAAAATATCACAATAATAAAACATTTGTATTTTATTATACTATACTATAACTTATATATATAATAAAAAATAGAAAAATTGTAAAAAATGTAAAACAAACATAAAAACTTAAAACATATAAATATTACAAATATCATCTAGATATAAACACATACTATACACATACATAATTTAGATATAATTTAGATATAATTTAGATATAATTTAGTCATCATCTACTGCTATCATATCATAATCTTGATCTCCTTCGTCATCATCTCTTGATATGACTTGTCCCATTTGATCATATTCATTATTATAGTTATTATTATCATTATCATTATCCCCTGGAACATATTCTTCATTTAACTCAGGTGTTTCATCATAAGTATCAATGCTATCACCACTTTGTTCATTTTTAATATACATATCATTAATATCATTTTCAAATAGTTTTTCAACATTTTCAGCAATATTAGAATAATTGATTTTTTTATATGCTTTCATTTGTGCATATAATAACATTCTTGATTCTTCATTACCTTCTTCTTTTAATATTTTAAAAGCATTTAATGTTCTTTCAATTCTTTTTTGGTCAAATGCTGTTATTTCATTTTTAATACGTTTATCTGTAAGTTCATCATATGTTTCTTGATTTGATTTAATATAATTTAAATATGTAATAATAAATTCACTAATAGCTTTTAAATTTATACTATTTTTAAGTTCAAAACTTTCTATAAAATTAATTTCTTCATTATTATCTGTATCTAAACTATCTTCATCATCTAATTTAATATAAATATCTTTATTTATATCTATTAAATCATTATTAGGTTCTTCTGCTATTTTAAAATTATAATCAATTATTTCAGTATCTCTTTTACTTATGTTTTTTATATTTAAAATATTAAATAAATTTGATAATGATATAATATTTAAATATTGAAGAACATTAGCAACAAGTTCAGGAAATAATACTTTATATTTTTGTTTACTTTTAAGAAGTTTAACAAAATTATATATTTCACGTGTTTGAATACCTAATATATTAAATAATTTATCTTTTTCACCAAACTCTAAGAAATCGCGATATTGATTCCTTATTTTATCTTTATTCAATGGATTTGATAATTTATTATGTTTTATTTGATTAATAACATCATTTAAAAATTTAATACTAAATTGTAAATATTCTTCTTTTTTATTATTTCTAAATAAATCACTTTTTTCATCAATATTTAAATCAGCACTATTAATATTTTTATAATCTTCATATAATCCCTTAAAATCTCCTATATTATTCATTATTTTTTTATATATATTAATATTTTTATCTGTTGACGTTATTTTTCTAACTAATTCATTAATTTCATTATCAATATTAGCATTTAAATTACCTAAATGTTTGTATATATTAAATTTCTCTTTCCCAAATTTATCTTTTCCCATTTCTAAATTCTGTTTATTAGTATTAGTATTTATAGTATTATTATGAGTATTATTATGAGTATTACTAAATATGTCACTTTCTGATTCTTTAATTTTATTAAAAAAATCTTTTAAATATTTTAAAACTTCCAGTTTAGGTAATTTAGCAATTAATTCATCTATTTTATTTTTTTCAATTTGAAATATATTAATAGTTGCATCTTCAGTTTTATTAATGATAACTTGATTGCCTAAATTTATTGATGCTTCTATACGTTTATAATCTTGCATAGAATAACTTTGACTTTCAATATCCACTTTTTTAACATTAGATAAAATACATCGTCCATATTTATCATAAATATGAACTTTACCTTTATTTAACCCATTATCAATATATTTTAAATACATATCTTTTATTTCATCATTTGTAATATCAAATTGTAACTTAAATATTTTTTGTGAAGGTTTATAAAGAGGTTCATATATAATATTATTTATAGAATTATGAAATATATTTTTAATTTTTGTTAATATTTCAGTTACTTCTTTAAATAAATTTGTTTGTTTTGGTATATCACTATTTTGTTTATTAAAATAATCCATATAATTATATTTTAATTTATTGTATTGTTCCATACAACAGTAATTAAGTAGCATTGGTTTATTTGATTTATTTGAATTTTCAATAACCATATTAATTTTATTAATTACATTAATAGCATAATATATACTATTTTCAATACCTACATTTATGATTTTATCAATATTCAGATAGGTCACTTCTTTTAAATTAGCACTATTTAAAAGCTTTTCAGGATGCCAAGTAATTTCACTATATTCTAAACGAGGTTTATATTCTCTCCAATAATTAGTATGATATTCTTCAAAATTATTTATATTATTAATCATCTTAGATTTAAACACTAATGATGTTTGAATTTTTTCTTTTACCAAATTATCATTTTCAAGTTGTTTTTTAAGTTTTTCAATAAATTGTATTTCTTTATAATCACCTAATGATGTATATTCTGGAAACAATGCTATTTGTGAAAATAAACACATCATATAATTAATACCATCTTTTTCATCTATATTATTTATTAATGGATACCCTATTATATTTGTATTACAGTCTTTATTATAAGTTTCATTTATAATTTTATTAGCAAATTGATTATTAAGTTTGTAATTTATTGTGCTTGTTTGTAATGTAATTAAAAATCTGGCGCCGATATCAGCAATAAGATGATTTAAATATGTTTTTTCTACTAATTTTTTAATTGTTAATGCAGGTAAATTTTTTAATCCTTTTTGAATAAATGCATTATAAATAGCATCTTTTTTATCAAATTGAAATGATTTTACAAAATTTAGCATATCTACTTCATCTTTTATACTAAGCATTTCTAAATTAGAAAGTGTTTTCATTAGTTTAAAAATAGTTATACGTTGTTTTAATATGTCTTTATTTGCTTCATCTTCTTTAAATAAAGTATTAACAATATTATTAATATATTCTTTTTGTTGTTCAATGATTGGTATATCTTTTGTTACTTCTCTTGTTTTAATGACACCACCATCTTCACCTTTATCAAAATCCTCAAGATCTAATATTTCAGTTGTCTTTATACATATATTACAAGCATTACATATATATGCACCATTATGTTCTACACTATATATATCAATAATTTTATCATAATCAATATAATTATGATTATTATCATTACTTTTGTGTGTATTATTTAAATAACTAACTATTAATTTATGATGATTACATAATAATTGTTGATTACAAATATTACAATATGTAAAATTTTTATTATTATCTTTTTTATTAAACTGACTATAATCATTTTCATTACCTATTTCATTAATAATATCAGTATTTTCAAAGTTTTTAAAAATATTATCTGCAAAACTATATTTTTCATCTTCTGATTTTATTTTATTAAAATGATCTACAATTTTAAAGTGAATACACGGTTTTACTGTTTGTAATGTTGATTTTATAGTTTCATCTTCTTTTTTTGCAAGTTCTTCTAAATATTTCATATATTTTTTCATACTATTTACTTTATTAACAAGATACATACGGTCTTGTACAATATCTTTATTTAAACTGGCAATGAGGATAGGTATATTTTTAATATAATCTATTTCCTTTTGTAATTCATTTATTTGTAATTCTACTTTATTTTGTTCTGACATATTTTCTATTGATTTTTCCATAGCATCTTTTGGCATACATTTTAATCTATCCATATCAAAATCATACATATTTGCTTCTTCTAATTTTAATTCTGGATTTTCAATACAATTATTTCTTTTATCTTGAATTAGTTTATAAAGAATAGACATATCTTCCTTAATCCACATATCAATATTACCAATAACTTCTCTTTTATATAATTCTTTTGTATTATTGACATCTACTAAAGCATAGTCTCCAGACATAATTACATTACCATCACTATCAATGGCTACTTTACCATTATCTTTTTCTAATCTTTCTAAACTTGGATATTTTATTATATTTGGTGATGTATTTTTTTGTTTAAGTTGTGCGATGGATGATTGTGTTACTTGTGTTCCAGATTGTTGACCTAACATATTAATATTATTTGACATCATAATATGTTTTTCTTTTATAATTGCAAATTCAGTTTCTAAATTTTCAAGATTGTGCGTGTCTTTATACATTTTTAAATAATTAATTAAAAGTGTTTTAAATAAAAAACGACCATTATCAAAGTTTTTTTGAAACCATTTAATTCGTATTTCATCAGTATCTATACTAACATCTTTATTATCATAGGTATTAAAATAAAAATTAGATATATCATCCATAACATCATCTGTAATATATTTAAACTCATTTATGGGTGATTTACGATCTTTAATATCTTTACTAAAGATACGATTTTTATATTTTTTCTCATTCTCTTCTCTAAGCTTTTTATTTTGTATTACTTTTTTTTTGTATAAATCAAATTTTGAGTGTAGTTTATTATTATAATCATCGTATAATTGAGTATACTCTGCATTTTCTTTTATTATTTTATTATATGTGTCAAATGTAAGTTCATTATAATTATATTCAAATTTACTTAAAATATTATTAATATTTTCCATACTTCTATTTTCTATTTTATTAAAATAAAGTTTTATTATATCATCCATAGATGGTATTATTTTGTTCATTTGATTTTCAATATCATTATTTTTAAATCCTTCTTTTGGTAGTAAAAATAATATAAATTTATCTGGATTTTGTGTAATTTCAAATTGTGACATTGCAGAACTATCACCATCACCATCACCCTCACCATCTATAATTTCTGGATTTATATCTTCTAAATTTATTGTTATTACATTATTTTTTCGTTTTTGAGATTTGTATAAATTATGTAAAATATTATTATCTATTTTAGATTCTAAATTATTATCAAAATAATTTAAAGGTGGTCTAACATAACCTATTATACGTATAAAATCACCAGAATAATATACTTTAAAATTTGGTTTACTATATAAAATATTAGTATCTTTTGATGCTTTTCCGTCACCACCACTATCACCACCACCTCTAGTCATACCATTATCATATTCATATTCATTATTATCACTACCATCATAATTACCACCATTATCATTATTATCATTATTATCGTTATTATCGTTATTATCGTTATTATCGTTATTATCGTTATCATAGTTATCATCGTTATCATAGTTATCATCGTTATCATCTGATATAAATCTACCCATAGGTCCAAGATTTACTTGATAATCAAAGTTCATTGTATTTAACCCATAATCATTACATTTCATAGGTTTATCACAATATTTAATAGTAAGTGCATCTTGTAATATTTTTGTATAATCATTTGATTTTAATTTATCACCTAAATGTAATAACATACCTATACTATCACTTTCATTAATAGATGTAGGATTTAATTCATTCATTATTTTTTGTGTATAAACATCATTATTTAAAGATACATTTTTTTTATCTTGTATATATGTAATATTTTTTATAGTGTCATAGAAATCTTCTATTATTTCATTAGACTCAATATCATATTCATCTTTATCTATTTTTTTATCTTTATTTAAATATATTTTTTTACGATTTATAACTAAAGGTATTAAATATTTATTAGTAAAATCACCTTTTATATATTTAGATAATAATGGTTTATAATCTTGTTGTTTAAATTTAATAAATTTATTACCACTACTACTATCAATATCACGTGTATTTGTATTTTCACTTATAGTTTCAGTTATATTATTTTTTAAAAGACTTATAATATTAATTTCTTTTTTAATATTATTTATGATTTCTGGATTATTTCTTTTAAATACTGGTAATTTTTCTAATTTATATTTTAATAAATCACCCTTTTGAATACTTTCTTTATATACTTTTTCTAATTCACCTAATTCAACTTTTTTAACTTTTTCAAATGTATCTTGAATTTCAACATTATCCTCATCTATAATATCTTCAAATTCATTTTCATCATATTCACTTTCAGTATTTGTATTATTTGAATTATTTGATAATAATCTTTTACGATTTGACCTTTCAAGTTGTTTCTCTTTATTATCTTCTTTTGTTTCAGTTTCATCATCATCATTTAATAGATTATTAAGGAAATTATTTTTTTTATTATTAATTTCATCATTATAATCGTAATCATATTTATCATATTTATCATTATCATAATTATCATTATCATAATTATCATTATCATTATCATTATCATAATTATCATCATCATCTAAAAATTTATATAATACTTTATATTTAGATATCGATTTTTCATAATTGTCTATTTCTTCAATATCATTCTCATTGTTAATATTAGTATTATCATTATTACTAAAACTTTCTACCCCTTTAGACTTTTTACCACCACCTTCATAAACTAATTCACCATCTTCATTAATATTAACTTTTGTCAGAGAATCATTATCATTACCATATTTATTACTACTATTTTTAAATAATAATTCATTATCCATACCCATTCCAGGTATATTTATTTGATTACCTTTACAATCAGCACCGCTTATAATTAATCTATTACCAAGTTTATTTGATAATGCAGATGTTATATTTTCCTTTTCAATTGTAAAAGTATCCATATGTGGATTATATATCATATTTTGATATACATCTGGAAAAATAACTTTACGTGTATTTGGAATAAGTCTAAGTTTATCACCATTAAATTCCATCATTGTTGTAAGTTCATCATTTTCCCTTAATTTTTTATAAGCATCTATAATAGTAGTGTTATTTTGATTGCTTATTTTATTGTGATTACTTTGGTCATTTTTATCTGTTATACTATTATTAATACTTTTAGAAATATTAGTAATACTACAATTTTCACCATCACTATTATTATACACTGGTGTTATTCTACTAATACCTCCAAAGGTTGGTGCTTCTTTATTCTTATAAAATAAGAAACTCATTGAATTACCTAATTTAGAAGTATCTTGTTCATTTGTAGGCATATTTACCCATATACCATTATCAGTTTTTTCTATTATATCTACTGTTTTATTATTAAGATGACTATAACAAGATTTATGTGGTGTATTTATCATTATACGATTTCCTGATATTAGTTTACTATGTAAATCCATTAATTCTATATCACGCTCTGGTAATTCAATATTTGGTTGATATTCTGGAATACCAATTGGAAATGCAAATTCCATTAGGGGTTGCATCATATTTTTTTCACTTGGTGTTAAAGTATAAGTGCGATAATATTTTAATAGGGCATTTTTAAGAGTGCTATATTGAAACTCATTAATAATACCAACTTTTGTAATATGAGGATGAATGTCTAACTTACTAAATATGGGATGTGTATTTTTATCTAATCTAAAAACTATTATTTTATTATTTGGTAAAATAGATACTAATACACCATATAATTTATTTGTTGTTGTATTAATTAAAATACTACCTGGTTTTATGTTTTCCATTTTAATGTGTTTTTTGATTTATTTTTTATATATTATATATTATATTATATTGTGATATTAGTTTATGTTATTTTATTTGTAAATATCTAATACTTATTTAGATTAATTTTATAAATTTTAAATTTATTATATTTAATAATAAAAATTAAATTATATGAAATAAAAATAAATATAGTTAATAGTATAAAATAATAAAAAATAACAAGAAATAATATAATAAAAACAAATCAAAACTAAAATTAAAATGAAAGCAGAATATTCTTGGATTTATAATACATATAATGATAATATTTATACATTACTATTTATAATACTTATTTTATCATTAATTATATTATTATTTAATTTTTGGAAAAGGAAAACTGATTTAATTAATAATAGTGATATCTATTCTGCACCTAGACCTATACCTACTACTAAAACTATATCTAAATCTCCTTTTTATAATGTAAGTAGTAATACTACAACACAACCTACCCAATCACCTTATCAACCACCATTAGAGCACAATCCCGCAAATAACTTATTTATTAGTGATGAAGAAAAAGCCCAATGGAAACTTGCAAATGATATATTAGATGGTAATGAAGAAGCATTACCAAATACAAATGGTTCTCCAAATATGAAAAATCCAATCAATGATATATTACAATCTCATAGCACACTTTTTCAAGATACTTATGATATTGGTAATACACAAAATATTAGACCAGATAATTATGCTACGGTTGGTGATTATGCTACATTAGATTCATTAGGTAAAGGCTTGACAGATACATTAGGTGGTATAGATACTGGATTAGGCTATACTGTATTAGAAGAACAATTAGGCACTTTTACTAAACAAGAAATACCTAACCCACACGCCTATGATAATACAAGTAATTATTATACTGGTATGAATGCTAAAACAGTTGATGGTATATCAACACAAGGTACTGGATTAAGCGGTAAATTTTTACAAAATAATAAACCTATATTTTTACAAAAAGATTTTGAGGGGGTAGCCAATATTTTTGCACCTAATATTATAATTCAAAATCCACCATTAACAAGCGATGGCTATCCAGATATCTCTTATCAAATGTAAATACATAACCAATAAAATACTAAAATATAAAAATATTATAAATCTTATAAAATATAATATTTATAATATTTATAATATTTATAATATTTATAATATTTATAATATTTATAATATTTATAATATTTATAATATTTATAATATTTATAATATTTATAATATTTATAATATTTATTTTATAATTTACATATTATTTATTTATCTAAATATATAATAATATATAATTTATATAATTTATTAAAAATAATTAAAAATGAATAATAATAATCAAAAAATCAGAAAATCAACTTATTCAGGTGACACCGTTCTTATTATTATTGGTGTATTATCCCTTATTTTTATAATAATATATATATATAATAATTATAAAAAACTTTTACCAACACCAACTGGTACTATTATGAGTTCAACTTGTCCTGATTACTGGGATTCGATAGGTAGTGGTAAATGTCAGAATACAAATAGTTTAGGTAGTTGTAGCAATACAGAAGGCGCTAATGTTATGGATTTTAGTGGAGAGGTATTTACAAATAAGAATACTGGCGATTATGCTAAATGTAAATGGGCTAAATCATGTAATGTATCTTGGGGGCATATAGATAGAGGATGTTAAAGACAAAATCTATTTTGGATATTTTATAAGACTACATAAAAATGTACATCTTACATTATAACCTTCATTTTGTAATTTAATATATTTATCAAATGATACAATTTTTAATTTTTTATGTTTTTATATTTTTTTATTTTTTTAATTTTTTAATTTTTTAATTTTTGTAATTTAAAAAAATAAAATTAATTTTATATATATAAAAATATTTTCTATTTAATAAACCCATTTTCTATTTAATATAACCCATTTTTGTTATATTATTTCATAATTAAAAATTGAATTTATAAAATTATAAAATTGAAAATTAAAAACTTATAATTAGAATAATTAGAATTAAAAATATAATATAACTAATAATATAAAATTATTATAAAATACAATACAATATAATAATATATAACAAATATACCTATTATACCTATTATAACTATTAAGAATGCAGAACACATCGGTTCACACCATATTAAATAATGCTAAATTTCGTATATTTGACAATGAGACTCAGTATAATATATTATCACAGGGGAGCGTTCATTGTAAATCTGGTAAATGGCAGGTTCCAGATGATAAATATGAGTCATTATTTCTTAAAAATATTAATGAAGAATTAGTTAAAAATCCTAATAAACAAATGCATTTTTTAGAAAGACCGCATCCTGTTCATAATATGGTAAAAATAGATTTAGATTTAAGATTTAGACCAACAGAAGAAGAACTTAAAAATAGAAAAAACTTTACAAGACGTTATAATGATGAATATATTGAATTATTTGCACATTGTATTGCTGAAGCTATTAATGAAATTCTAGATATAAAAGAAAGTTATAATATTTATATTCAAGAAAAAAAAGAACCACGTTTAAAAAATGATAATACTAATACTCTTAAAGATGGTATACATATTATTATTCCAAAATTAGTATTATCAAATACTGCTTTATTTCATTTATGTGATATGCTTATTGATAATGATGAACTTAAAGATATTACTAAATCAATTGAAAATATTACACCTTTAAAAGATGTTATTGATAGATGTATTATATTTCCGAATGCTTGGTATGTTTATGGTTGTGGAAAACCAGATGATAATGGTAACTATTATAAAGTAACTAAGATTTTTAAAGTAAGTAATAAAAATAATAATATTACATTAAAAACTATACAATCTACTAAAACAATTACAGAATATATTACTTTATTTTCTAATTTTGGTAAAGTACCAAATGTAGAATATTTAGTTGATTTTGAAGAAGAAGAGCAAACCAATGACAAATATAGTAAAGAAAAGAGTTTTGGACGAAGAGATCAAATTTCAATGATACGTAATTTTACTCAAAACCAAACTAATTTTCGCAGAATTTCATCATTGACTGCCTCTGAAATTAAAGCATTATTAAATTGTTTAAGTAAAGAAAGAGCAGATGATTATGAAGATTGGCGTAAAATTGGTATTTGTTTATATAATATGGATGATCGTAATTATGATACATGGAGAATTTGGAGTTCTCAATCTGATAAATTTGATAATGATTATTGCACTAAATTGTGGTTTGGTGAATTTCCAAAATGTGGTAAATATAACTTGGATTTAAATAAATTAAAAGAGATGGCAAAAAATGATAATTTTGAAGAATATAAAAAAATTATTAATATTAATAAAAAACATTTCTTTGATAAATGGATTTATGAACACGCTAAGGAAACACATATTAAACAACTTAGTGTTAGTACATTATCAAATAATATTAAAACATATATTAAAGATTATGCTAATTTTAATGTTGCATGTGCTTGTCCCGGTTCAACTAACCCTATTTGGTATAAATTTGATAATCATAAATGGACTGAAGATAAATCTGCTAATAAAATTTATATGTTAATGACTGATGAATTATATCGTGAATTAGTAATTATTCATGAAGATTTAAAAATTAAAGTATTTAGTAATCAATCTATTACTCAATTAGAAAATAATAATGCAAATAATGCAAGAAATCCAAATTTACCAGGTGGTAATAATATTACTAATGGTGGCAATGGTGGCAATGGTAACAATGGTAACAATGGTAACAATGGTAACAATGGTAACAATGGTAACAATGGTAACAATGGTAACAATGGTAACAATGGTAACAATGGTAACAATGGTA
>Ga0209500_10001150_pt1 | contig 20659 bp, 21 predicted proteins | sample S_140212_EF_Meta_FD_187323 | JGI IMG/M metagenome (GOLD analysis project Ga0209500, IMG submission 187323) | Freshwater microbial communities from Lake Simoncouche, Canada to study carbon cycling - S_140212_EF_MetaG (SPAdes) (version 2) | ecosystem: Environmental > Aquatic > Freshwater > Lake ... | reverse complement strand
CATCTGTTGGCGCAGCTTCAAGGTATCTGCCCCACGACTGCACCGAGCCTGCGTCGTAGAAAACTTTGCCGCCACCTGGCCCGATTTCACCCACCGCACACACTCCACCCGTCGCACAGGTGGCGGGAGCAACTGTCGTCGTAGTCGTTGTTGTCGTAGTCGTCGTCGGCACAGTAGTTGTTGTTGTCGTTGTTGTCGTAGTCGAAGTCGTCGTGGTCGGCACGGTCGTAGTTGTTGTTGTTGTCGTTGTTGTCGAAGTCGTCGTCGGCACGGTCGTAGTTGTTGTCGGCACAGTCGTTGTTGTTGTCGTTGTCGTTGGAGCAGGACGAACTGTTGTTGTGGTCGGTGGCAGCGTGGTCGTAGTCGGTGGCAGCGTGGTGGCAACTGGAACGGTTGTCGTGCTGATCTCGACTGCCAGCACTTCGCGACGCTCCACCACTTTGGCACTGGATGACACGAATTGCGTATCCACCTCATATCCAGGGTTGTCGACAGTTCGATTTGCTGCAGGCGGCAGAGCATCCTTAACGGTTACTTCTTCGAGTGCTGTCGGAACACTCACTTGGGTGGTGTTCAAATTGAAACCGTCAGTCGATGAGCGCACTGACCTGCTACCGGATGCCGAAATCTCGGTCACTTGTGTCTCGGCATTTTGGTTTCGTGTTGTTACCACGATTGATGCACCAGCACTTGATGGTTTGACTTGTACGGCAGCCTGCGGTACCGCGGCCGAGGCTGTCACCGATGCCGTCTGGCCCGTATCGGTCGTGACCGTTGCAGTGATTTCGCCACCACTACGTTGCACTTGGGCGTCGCCGCCAGATGCAGCCACCACCACGTCGGCGGCGGCGACCGTAACGGTTGGCTCGCCACCAGAAGTATCGATTGATTTTTCTGCCACCGTGACCGTTACCAACTCGTCGATGGAGTTTGTGATCTGACTGATTGCAGAAGGCTGCACAATGAAGGCCGAGGCCAGTGATTTTAGATTCACTGTGAAGTTCTGGTTGTTGCGAATCACGACCACGAAGTCGCGGGTATCTGATGCTGCGACACGCGGCGTGGATGCCACTTCACCGCTCATAGGTAACACCTGCAAGCGCCTGATTTCTGTGTAGTCAGACCCACCAAATACGAGAAACCGCCGGGTCTCAGCCTCGTTGAATGAGTCTTCATTCACGGCGGCGATAGCTCCGTTGAGCATTGGTCGCACTTGTACGACACCGTCACTCGACGCGTTTTGCTGGGTGTAGTCAACACCGTCCGCTGTAATCGACCAGTCGTTCTCACCGGCGCGAATCACCACGAGCGAGTTCAATGAATCGCCTTTGGTTGAGCAAAACGGGCACTTTGATGCAGCGCGAGTCGCGTTTGAAGCCAAGTCAATGTCACCAGACTTGCCTGACCACGGCGCCGAATCAGTCAAAGGGTCGGGGGCCGAGAATGAAAAGGTCCACCGGTTGGTCGCCAAATCCATTCTCACAAACCGGTTTTTACCCGGCCAGTTGGAGTCGTATACGCGCACAATTGCCACGTCATCACTTTCGAACTCAACGGCATAGGGCAACACGGCGTGGCCACCACGCTGCGAATACAGGCCAAGTACATACGGCGTCGTGCCCAGTTGAAATGCGGCGCCGAGGGAATTCACGATGTTACGCAATGAACGCCCGTCCCAGTCGCCACGTTCGTCTTGCACCTCTGGAAGGAACTGGGTAGCAAACTTTTTGATGATGGTGGTGGTGATGTCTCCATCGTTCGACAACTCGAACGATGGAGGGCTTGTCCGCAGATCGAAGCGCTCTGCTGCTTCGACCACAAGACCTTCACAATGGCCGGCAATGCGGGCTTGGTTCACCATGCGAGCCCATGCTGCGGCCTCGGCTGTGGCGACACATGGGCTCGCCACACCGTCGACGCATACTTGTGCGCCGAACATATCAAACAACTCGCGGTCACCAAAAGCAGCTGGTGTCGCCGAAGCCGGAAAATTAGGAAACGAGAAGCCGTCTGGAGTGGGCCGCAACGTTGTAGCGACAGACTCCACCAACACTGGAGCACCGCCGCCAGAGCTACTGCCACCACAAGAAGTCAACGACAAAATAACTGCGATACCAAAAATTCGAAACTTGGCAATCCGCAGTTTTTGCATCACTTAGCGTAAATCCAGCGGCTACGCCAGAGACCAGATTTGGGCGTGCCCGAAACACCCTTCACCACACTGCGAATCTCAAGTGAAACAGCACCGTAGGCCGCGCTCATCGTGAACCTCAATTTACTTCTGGCTCCGTACGACTTCTTCTTGCCAACAATCGTGAGCTTCGTGTTTTTAGACTGACACTTCACCTTCACTGAATACTTAGTCGCTGTCTTTGAAATGTTGGTGAACGAAACCGTGCACGAACGTCCAGGGGGCACCTGGTCACCAAGAACAGTGATCTTATGCACAATTGACTTCGCGGCTCGCTGCGGTAGTCGTATGCCGAAATTGAAAGTAGGTACCTTCCCAACAATAGTGATCGTGTCGGCCAAATCGAATTCACTCACCTCTGGTTCCGATGGCGAATCAACATTTGTCTTCCCAGAAGAATCCGGGGACTTCGTCTGGGGTATCTGAGGTTCGGGAACCCAATCTGCAAATTTCAGTGGGCCCACCTCTGGCGCAGATGGTGGCTCAATGTTTTTACGAACCGCATTCGGCACAGTTAATGAAGTTGCGGGCGTTGTGGAAGCCACGGTGGTAGACGTTGCATTAGCAATGCTCGGTGCATCAGTAGTGGCGGGTGCATTAGTAACTCTTGGTGCATTAGTCGTAGTCGGTGCAACAGTAATTCTCGGTGCATCAGTCGTAGACGGTCCAACAGTAACTCTCGGTGCATCAGTCGTAGTTGGTACAACAGTAATTCTCGGTGCATCAGTCGTAGACGGTCCAACAGTAACTCTCGGTGCAACGGTAGTGGCGGGAGCTTCCGTAGTTGTGGTTGTGGTACTCGTGGTTGTGGAAGTGGACGTTGTGGTAGAGGACGTTGTTGTGGTGGTGGGTACGGGCAATGAACTGGAGTCTCCGAATTGGAACAAGCGAATGCCCGCTGCGCAACGCTGCTCGTATTTACCCATTGGATACTGACCTGAATTATCAAGTCTGTACATTGTGGCATAAGTTGAATCCACTTGATTTGAAGACCACAGATATCCCCAACCACAACCAAATGGTCTCCACATAAGCCATGAATAGTCGTTTGTATCTTTCGCTTGTGAAGCAGCATATTCTCGTAGGAAGAAAGACGACATCAAAAAGAGTTCCATAGTGTTCGGCAAATACCAGTCAGTCTTTTCACCCCAAGTGGCATCGTTCATCTTGTTGGCGGCGCCTGAAGAACACACCTTCACTATTTCGTCAGTGTTTACTTTGCCACCACCAATGGTGCCGTCTGTTGCACGCCGTGCGTTTACATACCCCTGATCACACCAACGCATACGTTGCACATCTTCAGCCGACACTTCTAAATACGGTCCAGAGCCTGGTCCGTTCCACGGGCTAGAGGCATTGAAAAACACGGTGCCACCACCTGGGCCAATATCACCCACTACACATGGACCGCCCCAACGACACGGCAATACTGCCGGAGGTTCAGTAGTGGTTGTAGTGGGAAGAGGTGGCTGCGGTTCTGCTAGCGGATCAAAATAGGTAAACGTGACGGCACCGTTGCCACTTCGAACGCCGGTTGTGAATGCCACTTCGCCTATGAATGCATCAGTCTTTGCCCAACTGCTGCCGCCGCCACCAGATCGTGCATAAAACACCGCGCTACCAGCGCCTCCACCGAAATAGCCACCTCCACCACCCGAGCCTGCAATGTCAGCGTCACCACCACGCAATGCAACTCCTGGGTATGCGCACACTTTGTTTCCATCGAAGTCAATTGGCGTACATCCTGCATAGCCACCAGCTTCTTGTGTCGCGCCACCACCAGCGCCGAATCTCAATTCACCTCCACCGTCGCCGCCAGTGACTCCACCATCGCCGCCATTTGACTGTTCACCTGCACCGCCGCCACCACCGGCGATAGCTAGAAGTGTGTCTCCTCGCGAGATTCGCGATGACCCGCCGCCGCCAGATCCGTTGAACCGCCATACGTAGAACCAATTGTTGTAATTGGTCGGATCATAAACATGACCTGAATAGCCACCAGCACCACCGTCGGGATATGCACCCCCAAAAATATTTTGGTCAGCACCCTTCTCCCCCACTTGCACAGTGAGTGTTTCCCCTGGAGTGACCGTGATTTGACCCTCGACACGTCCACCCTTTCCGCCACTACCTGGATTAATAGCTTCATCGCGCGTACGCGCACCGCCTTGTGCGCCAGACACACTCACATCAATTGAAGTGACACCATCTGGCACCACAAAGGTCCTGTCCTCGCCAGTTTCAAATGTCTGTGACACCGTTGCCCCCAACACTGCATTAAGCACCCGTGGTGAATCGCTCGAACTGCATGAAGTCGCAAACAACGCCAACGCACCACACACCATCGCCACGCGGGGCACCTTTGATTTGCGTGCAAAATTAGGTTGCGGCGACATAGTAAAAAGCTCCAATTCCAAACATAACTAACATTATGTCTGATTTACAAGTTTTCGGAGGTCAATTCATACAGGTATGCGGCACCGACACCCTGCACAATTTGCAGAGCGCACACCGAACCTCCTCAGTGTGCAGCCAACTGCGGTGCGGAGCCCGGCAACACACCTCACGTCACCTATATATATGGTGGGGCTGCCATCACCAGCCAGATGCCGACAACGTTCCCAGTCTGGAAGCTGTCAGTTCATCAATGAGGCGATGAACAACAACGTGAGGACAACGAACGCAGGAGCGTTCAACTTTGCGCCGGGAGGAGTTCTTGTGGAGGTCACGCTCAAGACTCGGCTAGCAACAAAACGCATTACTGGGTCGAACGCAAGGGTCAGCACGATCAGTGGCGTAAACCCTGGGTAGCGAAAGAACAACACAATAAGAAGCGCACCAAGAACCAGCTGGATAGCTCCCCATTGATGAAACATCGCGATGATGTTCTTTCCACCTTCAACAGAAGTGTCTATGCCTGCGATGCGTTGAGCTCCACCATCCGCTGTAAACAAGTGGATACAACTACGAACTACAACCAGCAGCAAAAGCAACGCTGCAACAATACGAACGAATTGAAAACCTTCGAAAATTGAAGGGTCCGTTGGAAATACTTTATTGATATCTATGTTCATCATTTTCTCCTCGCCCTACGGTACGACACGCACCCCGACCAGCCCAGAAACGAGCCCTATTCCCCTTCCACCCAAAATCGGTCTTGTTGATTGCGAGTAATCTCTCATTTGATACTGACGTCATATATAAGAGGTAGTCATGAACATGAAACAAAGACTTGATGATCTGCTCGCAGCAGGCGTAAAGAATGGCCATGTGCCCGGGGTAGTTGCTGCGTTGGTGGACAAAAATGGAATGACCTACCTCGGTTCAGCCGGTGAACGAACAATCGGTACAGGTGATGTCATGACAACAGACACGGTGGGCGCCATAGCTTCAATGACGAAGGCAATAACCGGCGCAGCTGTGATGCAGTTGGTTGAGCAGGGTCATCTTGATCTTGATGCACCCGCAGAAACATATTGCGCAGAGCTTGCATCGCCACAGGTACTTGAAGGTTTCGATGATGCCGGCCAGCCAATCTTGCGAGATGCACGATCACAAGTCACGCTGCGTAATTTGTTGACTCATACCTCTGGTTACGCCTATGACTTCACGGACCATAATCTCGCCCAGTGGTACACAGCAACCAATATGCCAGGTTCTCTCACTCGACGTCTTGATTCGCTCAAGACCCCGCTCATGTTTGACCCAGGTACACAGTGGCTATACGGAGTAGGTATTGACTGGGCAGGACTAATTCTTGAGCGCGTTACTAAAACAACGCTTGGTGATTACTTCGCCGAACATCTCTTAGAACCTCTGGGAATGGTTGACACTGGCTTCACTTGTACTCCGAACATGTTGGAGCGAAAAGCAGCTCTACATCTGCGCACACCAGATTCTTCTTTCATGTCATTTCAAATGCCGCCAGCTGAGAATCCCGAGTTCGATAGCGGTGGTGGTGGACTGTTCTCAACAATGAGTGACTACACGCGATTCATGCGCATGATTCTGAATAATGGAGAGTTCGAAGGCACTCGAGTACTTGGTGCAGAAACTGTTGCTCAAATGGCGAAGAACAATATGGGAGACGTTCGTGTTGGGGAACTCAAGTCTGCGAACCCTGCATTCTTCAGTGATGGTGAGTTTTACCCAGGCGTACCTAAGACGTGGGGTCTGACGTTCTTAATCAACGAAGAACCATTACCAAACGGATGTCCTGCTGGTGCACTTACTTGGGCAGGTGCGTTCAACAGTTACTTCTGGATCGACAGGACAACCGGCATTGCAGGTTGCTACATGAGCCAAGTGCTTCCGTTCTTTGACGCGGGAACATCAGGCCATTTCTTTGACTTCCAAACAGCTGCCTACGCCTCGTAAATCAAATGAATTGCAAATTTGCAGATTCTTAAAAGCCTCTGCTTTGTTTACTCAATTGCGTTCCTCATGATGGCTTGTCCAAGCATCCGAAGATTTGGATGAGCATCTGCCACAACTTTGCCCGTTGCTGCCCACCACTCACTTGCTCGAATTCGAGTCGCGAAAGACGCCCAATCTTCTATTGAGTCAAAATCGAAGACATAGTGCCTACGAGTCAAATCGCCACCGGCCATTGGTTCTAGAAGTCTCGGGTTCTTTGCCCCAAGGGACACGTGAATAGCTGCTGAAGCGCGTGATGCTTCTGTCAACAGCATTAGTGCTGCGGGAGTTCCCTCCCAGGTTGTGATAACTGAAATTGTCATTTTGTTTTCCTTAATAAATCGAGCCAAGGACGAACACGATGGTTGCGACAGTGATAGCGAGAACGTAAATCTGGTACACAAGGAACGGCTGCTTTGATTCGCTTGCACCAAGAGCTGTTGCCTTTTCTGCAGCAGTTAGATCTTTGGCATCGTTCTGGAAAGCCAGTAGCGCATTACTTGTAAAGATCCATGAGGTCACAGATGTCATAATCGCAATAAAGGCAACCAATCGCTTGGTTCCATCTGATGCCGTCGCAATATCGGCAAAAACAATAATCGCAACTATTGCGACAGTGGCGACTTGGTGCAAAGCACCTATAGCCATGTTCAATCGAGCAGTTGCGCTTTGGCGGTTCTTAAAATCTTCCATGTTTATTTTCTTTCTTCTGCTGTTATGCGGGTGAATACTTGACAGCTTTAATTAGGTTGGCGAGAAAGTAACAGACCTACCTTGCGGTCACATTGTGAAATCGGCTTACCATCCGTCGGTCACAAGTTCGTGTTCACCAACGACCCACATGTCATGTCTCGGCACGATATGAAATGCTTCTCCGGGCCCATAACTTGTGACATAGCCACTCGCGTCTAGAACCTCAAACTGTCCAGATACAACACGTCCAATATGTGTCATTTCGCACAAAGTTTCGCCGAGGGACGGCCCAATATCTACAGACCACTTCCAGCCGGGTGGAAAAACCAATCGTTCCTGTCGCGTACGCGTGACAGAGTAAGACGTTGTTTTTATTGTGCCGAACTTTGATTCGGTGTTCGACAGATCATTTCCAGCTATCAACATGTCTGGCAACGATTCCTTGAACCAGTTCTCCAGTTCATGAAAATCTTCAACTCCCAGATCTTGCTGAACCCGTTCTTTAAAGCTTTTCATTGCAACGTGAGCGGAAAGAACATCACCGAGAGAACAATGCGCTCGAACTACTTTTTGTATCGCTTGCTGTGAGTAAGGCGAGATGACCAGAAGTTCCCTCGCCATTCCTAGGCTTACCCGCATATCGCCTAACTGATACCAAATATCTGTGAGGGCAAGCAGCGACCGCTCTAATACTTTTTTCTGACGATCTCGAATCTCATTTATCCAAATTCTTTCGATACCTGGCAGTATGTCCAGTTGCGATATTTCATGAGCACTTGCAGCGCCCAGTAGAGCTTCTTGAAAGTCGTGTCTCTTGATTGCGGCTTCTGCATCTTCAAGCGCGTCAACTGCTGAATGAATATCAGTTTGCGCTCCGGATGGCCATTGAATTTCGACGCTTCCATGGTTAGAAATGAGGATTTCCTTCCCATCTAGACCAATCTCTGTCAGGCCTTTACGAAGACGACTACACGTTGCATTCAGAACTGATTCAACCGACTCAGGAATATGGTCTTCCCATAGTGCGTCAATGAGAGCGTCTCGAGATATGGGCCCATTCGCGAATGACAGTCGCACCAAAATCATTCGACCAAGCACGCCCGCCATCGCCGCACTAGGCATTTGCAATTCACCCTTACGGATAGAGACGCGTCCCGCTAGTTGAATCTTCAGTGGCACCTCCGTCAGAGTACTTGCTAGTAAGTCATGCCTAAACCGCCACATCAGCAATGATGACTGGCTCTCTGAGCTATTGACAAGGTATCGACAAGGTAGAGACAAGGTCCTAGCAAGGTGCACTAGTTACCTTTGCCTACCAGAACACTCACAATTCCTACAGGAGCAACATGTACCTATTCAACAGAACATTCGAGACCACTGGCGAGATGGCCAAAATCGTACCCATCTTGCACGAACTAAAAAAAGCCGTTCTTGCAACTGGCGTTGACCCAACAATCTGGATTGGTGGCAACGGTTACAAAAATGGAACCGTCATCCTTACAACTCCATATGCCACATTGACCGAACGGGCAGAAGCCACGGCCAAGCTTGCCACAAGCAAAGCAATACCAGAGCTAAGCCAAAAACTTACGCCATACATTCGGGCACAAGAACCAGACATTATTTTGCAGTACGTAAAGGGCGGAACATTTGCTGCAACAGTTCCTGTTGGAGCAGTTGTCGGCACGATTCAGTCACAACTTGCACAAGGTGCTGATTGGATGAAGACAATGGAATGGGCAATGGAGTTAGCTGAACTGAATGAGAAAATTTCAGGCACACAATCCAACTTGGGAATCGTCATGTTTGGTCCTATGGGTGGATTTGTACACTTCAGTGGCTTTGCCAATGCAGCAGCAGCTGAGGCCGCATTAGACGCACAAAATGCAAGCACAGAGTGGCTGCCCCTGTTCCTAAAGGGAACGCAATACATACTTGCAGGATCTGCGATGTCTCGTCAGATGACAAAACTCGCGTAAGCGATTGGTTTCGCTTCATCCCACTACGCCCTTTAGTAGTGGGATGAACCGATTCACATCATTACCTACGTCGAATTGGCATCATTGTTTCGATTGGCAGTTGACAAGAAAAAAACTCATCGACAATGCGAGCTACTTCGGCTGGTTTTTCCATTGGCACAGCGTGTGATGCTCCGGGAATAACCGATAGCTGTGCTCCGGGAATGCTCTCATACATTTCACAAGTATGAGACAAATTGATGCCGTCGTCATCGCCCACCATCACCAGAACAGGAATTGAAATCTTGGACAAATCCTGAACAGTCATGTTTGGTTCTGCATCCCACATCACTAATGACTTTGTGACGAACTCTTCAAAGTGATCTGGTCCATCAGGTGACTGTTTCATGTAATTTTCAGCAATCATTTGCATAGCCGGACTCTCTTCAGTAAGTCCAAAATCAAGAATGGCTTCATGTTTGAAGTTGGCTCCGATTACTACAAGCCGCTTCACCAAGTCCGGTCGGCGCATAGCAACAATCAACCCGATGTTGCCCCCATCACTCCATCCGACAAGATGGCTTGTCCCACCAATTGATTCAAGAACAGCAATTGTTTCATCGGCCATAGCTTCGTAATGGAAAGGCTCTGGTGTATCCGTAGTTTTGCCGTGTCCACGCCGGTCAAAGTAGCTCACTCGATATTTATCAGCGAGGCCATCACCAACACCGGAGAAAGTGTCGCTGCCGTTTAAACCGCCATGAAGCAGTAATACAGAATCAGCTTTCTTTTCAGAAATTGAAGCCCATGTTGAATGTCCGAGTACGTCGATATAAGTCATGAGCGAGACAGTACACCTGGTTCACCTTGCGATTACCTTGTCGCTAGTAATCAGTTAACTAGTGCCGTACTGTCCGTTTATGACTACATCACCAGAAGCACAAATCATCATCGACGCGTTTGCAACATTCGACCGTTTGCAACCCGAACCATTCTTTGAGTTGTTCTCAGATGATGTAATCATCGTCGATGAGATCGGCAAGAAATGGCTTCGAGGAAAAGACGCAGCAATTGCAACGTGGACACCACTCATTGGCATCTTTCAGTCAAGCAAATCAGTAATTTCAGATATTCATGTCGACAACGCTGGCGATGTTTCAATTGTGACATGCATGCTTGATCAAACGTATGTGCTTGACGGCCAAACTGCGACTATTACTGCCCCAACAACGTGTCTCGTTCGCAAGGACAACGGTGTGCTGAAGATCATCCTCCTGCACACCATCCCCTTCCCCGAAGACTAAAAAGTTCGGCCGCACCTACAGATTCATTCCGAAGGCGCATTTTCGGGAACCAATACGCGCCATACTTGGGTATGAGTCGCAATGTCGTAGGAATTCTCGGGACGGCCATAGTTGCGGTCTATGCGATTGTTTCTGGCCGATGGGTCGCAACAGACGCAGGGTGGTACCAATCACTTCCTCGCCCTGCGTGGCAGCCACCCAGTTTTGTGTTCGGCATAATTTGGCCGTACAACTTTGCGATGCTCATTGTTGCAACATGGCTCGTGACAAGTCATTTATCAAGTACTAACCAACTGGTGTGGTTGACATCGCTCACACTGAGTGTGGTGGCCGCGCTCTCGTGGGCACATTTGTTTTACGTTCCACACTCGCTTCTCGCATCAGCCTTTGCGCTCGTGCTCGCAACGTTGTTTACGATCCCGCTACTCGTCATTGCGTTTCGCGTGTCTCCCGCTCTCGGGTTTGCGTTCGTGCCGTACCAAATATGGTTAGCAATCGCCACGTCGCTCGCCTTCGCTTACGCCTCGCAATAAGAAAAAAACTTACGGATGCCCCGTCGAAGACCTCTGGAGAAACTGCGGATGCCATTGCGCATCATTAACAAGTCCGAGTTTTTTCTCTAAGGATCGTGCGAGTGCAATCAAAATTGCCTCGGAGTTCTTTGCACCCACAAGCGATAACCCGACTGGCAACCCTGCAACAAGTCCCATTGGAATTGTGATAATCGGTAAACCGGCAATTGCTGCTGGTGATGTCACTGCCCCACCAGCCAATGGGTGACCCGTAGCGAAATCAGTTCTCCAAGCCGGCATGTATGCAGGCGAAATCAATATGTCGTGTTGCTGAAGGGCGCCATCGAAATTGTTGTGTACCCATTCAAGGTTTCGTTGTCGCGCGGAAACGTAGTCTTCGGCAGTTCTCCCCGATGACTTCGCTGCCATCTCGAATATCTCTTGGCCGAAATGTAGTAACTCAACGTCAGCGTTCGCACGATTGAATTCGACAACGTCGCGAACTGACGACGGTGCGCCGTTTGTAGCGCGTGTAGAAAGGTAGTCATCAAGGTCTGAACGCAATTCATGTACCAGCACGTTGAACTCATCTGTGTAGACCTCATCAGGAGTTGCAATCATCAGTGATGCAGACACTTTTTGTGAAAGCCCCTTCACGTGTCGCAACGCTTCATCGAACAAGGCATCAGTTGCCTGGTCCCTTGTGCGCCACGCATCGACTACTCCTACTGAAAGAGATGATACGTCGACCGATGAACTACGAGACAACAATGAGGCATCATCCATCAATACTGCGAGCATTCGTTCTGCATCATCGACAGTGCGGGCCAAAGAGCCAGGAGTGTCTTGGCTTGCGCTAACAGGCACAACACCATCGGTCGGAATGGAACCAACGGTGGGTTTGATTCCTACAACGCCATTGAGAGAGGCTGGACACACGATGGAACCGTCTGTCTCGGTACCAACGGCCATTGGAACAATTCCAGCCGCTACTGCTGCACCACTTCCCGACGATGAACCACCTGCACTGTGATCAAGTGCCCAGGGATTGGCAACAAGGCCGCCCACTGCCGACCACCCACTACTGGAATTGGTGCTGCGAATATTTGCCCACTCTGACAAATTCGCTGCACCGATAATCACAGCGCCCGCACGACGCAGCCGAGACGCGACTGTGGAATCGCCGCGAATAGGAACACCGCGCAATGCGAGCGAACCGGCAGTGCACGGCAAGCCTTCGGCTTCAATGTTGTCTTTCACCAACACAGGCACGCCGTGCAGCAAACCATTGCTTCTTTCAACACGAGCCGTGCGAGCTACTGCGTCACTGTCGAGTGCGAGCACACTACGCAGAGCTATCTCGGTATCGGCACCATCAATTTCAGCGCATCGCGCAAGTGCTTCTTCAATCGACATCTGACTCATAGCGATATGTTACGACACCCCAATCGATAGCCAGGTTTAGCGCGTTATTTTGGCAACTCTAGTAGAAGATCTCGACGCAATCACCAGCTATGCGGCACGGAAAAGTCTGCAGAGGTGTTCTTGCTGGGCTAGCAACAGCTAACCCAGTAGCCACATTGAAACGTCCATTGTGTTTAGGACATTCAATCTCAAGTCCGTCTACATACCCGTCAGCTAATGAAGCTCGTCCATGTGTGCACTGAGAATCAACAGCGAATACTTGGTTGTCTGCAGTTCTAACAATTGCAATCTTCACACCTTCGACTTCAACACATACAACATCATCGTGCTGGATGACGTTTAGATCGCTAACAATCTTCCAAGTTTGATCGCTCATGGCACGACTCGGGTCAGAACGACAGACTGATCAGTGCGTTGCTTTGCGAGAGTAGGAAATATCTCCTTCATTGCATGCCAGATACTGCGGTGAGGTGCGGGCAACTGATCAGCGACTGCATCATGTAATGCAGGCAGAGCGTGATATGGAACTGTCGGGAAAATGTGGTGTTCTAAGTGGTAATTCATATTTAGATACAGGAAACGATTCACCCTGTTCATCATGACCGTGCGAGTGTTCAATCGGTGATCAAGAACATCTTCTGCAAGTCCCGCGTGTTGTGTAATTCCGTAGATCACCATTAACCAGCGTCCATAGAACGTTGGGAGGCCAATAAACATCGCTGGCATTACAGATCCAATAACTGCACACCACACCGAAACACCCCCGAACAACAGAATGTAAAAACGTGACCACCAGAAACTGCCCCGCATTTCTTCGGCAGGTTGGAAATCGGCCTGTTCCGGGACTGCCCGTCCCACAGAGTTCATCAAGATTTTCTTCGTCTCAGCAATCACGGTTCGAATTGCAAAAAACTCAAGAAATACATTCACAAGAGGTGCGCCACGTTTGAAAGCAATCTCGGGGTCGCGACCTACGATGATTGTGTCGCTGTGGTGACGAGCATGGCTCCAACGCCAACTGATTGGCTCTCGAAAGTCCATGATTGAGGCCAAGTAATACACGGCATCATTGATGCGCCGTGATCTAAATGCTGTTCGGTGCCCACATTCGTGCCAACGCGCATCACTGGCAGATCCATACAAGATGCCGTACAAACCAAAAGATGGAAGAGCCCACCATGTGCCCCAGCATTGATACGCAATAAATCCTGAGCCCACAAGCAAGACCAACCACAGAGCGGTATCGCGAGCTGCAATTCCATTACTTCGACTCATCAACGACTTCAACGTGTTGCGGTCGATGACAGGCTTATACCAGTCCCCTTCAACAAGATTGTTTTGAGCGGCATTTTCAGCTTCTGGGCCGCCAACGGTGTAGTTGCGCACGCACCAAAACTAGTGGATTCACAGAGCCAGAGTTTGACTCAGGGCGATTCCGTCGATGTCAACTCTCTGCCTCTTATGGCTACCCTTTACGACATCATGATTTTTCAATTTTGGGGCGCCACTCCCGAAGAAATTCACAGCTCAGTTATCGGGGACGACTTGTGCGAAAACGCATCGCTGATTGCAACACGCTCAATAACTATCAGTGCTCCCCCACAGGATGTGTTTCCGTGGATTCGGCAATTGGGTTTTGGACGAGCCGGTTGGTACAGCTACGACTGGCTAGACAATCTTGGACGCAAAAGCGCAACCACTATTCATGATGAATGGCAGACAGTAAACGCGGGAGACAAAGTACCTTCTGGCCCAATTTCTTTCACTGCTGCCATTGTTGAGGCACCGCGACACTTTGTACTGGAGATCAAATCTCTTGGTAAGAAGTCGCCGAAGCTTCACTTCACTCTCGCCTACGAATTACGTAATGATCTGCAGGGAACGCGTTTGGTAACTCGGATGCGTTCTCACGCCAACTTTCCTTTTGGTTCGTTGTTCGAAAAGCTCATCCTCGGCCCCGGTGACGGACTCATGCTTCGTCGCCAACTGCTAACCATCAGGAAGAACGCCTCAACGGTCCCTCACGTATAAGGCCGAGACTTACTCACTGTGACAATAGGGACAGGGCTCGAGTTCCTCAGTACGAGAGGCAGCAGATAATGTCTAAAGGAATGAAATTAGGCACTATTCGCGTCGGGCTTCTTGCTTATGGTGCAATCGGACATGAGCACAACCTGGCAGTCCAGAATACAAATGGTCTTCAACTATTGGCCGTGTGCGACATGAACCCAGAACGTGTTGAAGCAGCACTGCAGCTTGCTCCTGAGGCCACCGCATTTAGTGACGCAACGCAGATGTTGGATTCTGGCCTCCTTGATTTAGTCGTTATCTCTACGCCTCCGAATAGCCATTTTCAATGGGCTAAAGAATCACTATTGCGCGGCATCCATGTGGTCCTTGAAAAACCAATGGCGCTCACTGCTGATCAGTGCGATGAATTGATTGCACTTGCGTCTTCTAAGAACCTCATGCTGGTGGTGTACCAGAACCGCAGATTTGATGATGACTTTGTAACCATGCGCGAAATCATTCGCTCAGGCGAAATTGGTGATGTGTACCACTACGACAGTTTTGTTGGTGGGTATTCACGGCCATGCGACTACTGGCACTCGAATGCCGAAGTTTCTGGCGGAGCAATTTTTGATTGGGGAAGTCATTTCCTCGATCAGATTCTGAACATCATTCCTGATGATGTTGCTCATGTCAGCGGGCAAAACCACAAGCGCGTATGGACCCATGCAACAAACGCAGACCACGCTCACGTAACAGTGACATTCACGAACGGAAAGCAAGCAACGTTTGTTCATTCAGATCTTGCTGCTGCTCGTAAGCCAAAGTTCTATGTACTCGGCACTGAAGGCGCAATTATTGGTGATTGGGACCCAGCAGGTGAACCAGCGGTTGCGGATTTACCAGCAATCTTGACCGTGCACCACATCGATGGAACTTCACGCGTCGCACCACTTCAGCCGCTTCAGCCACATGAATTTCACCGTTCAATTGTCGAGTTCATCAACAACGGAACTGCAATGGAAGTCAATGCATTTCAATCGCGCAATGTTGTGGCCATTATGCAAGCTGCTGAAGAATCTGCCATTCAAAACGCATTTCCTGTAACACCAGTTCTTCGTCGGTCATAACAAGTGACCGTTAACTGGGGTTTCCTTGGTGCTGGCTTTGTTGCTAGTCGCGGTCTCGCCCCAGCAGTGCACGCATCGCGTGGAGCGAACTTGTATGCCGTTGCCAGCCGCGATGAACAGCGATCAGCGACTCTTGAACCCGAACTGGTTCATGTAACGTACGACGATTTGTTAGCCGATGAACGTGTTGATGCCGTCTACATCAGTTTGTCGAACAGCCAACATATTGAGTGGGTAACTAAATCGCTAGAGGCAGGCAAGCATGTCCTGTGCGAAAAGCCACTAGGGCTCAACGCCGTTGAAACTGCAGCAATGTTTGATGTTGCTACGCGCAACGGACGATTGCTCATTGAAGCTGTGTGGGGCAGATGGCACCCACGGTTTGCTCGCATGGTTCAACTTGTCACGACCGGGGCAATTGGCGATATTCAACACATTGAGACTGCATTTACTTTCACGTCTGAAATGACTGACAACTATCGCCTTAGCCCGTCCATGGGTGGAGGTGCGTTGCTTGATGTGGGTTGTTACCAGGCACACGCGTGGGTGGCACTTACTAATGGTGCATCGGAATTCTCAATTACAGAACTTGCACGCACAGTCGGCCCAACAGGCATTGACCTCACTACTGATGTAAACGTGCGCATCAATAACAACATCACTGCACATGCAGTCAGTTCATTTGCATTGCCAAGTAATCAGCAATTCGTTGTTCGTGGCACTCAGGGGCAAATCAGCACCGAGTCAGGTGAATCATTTACAACATGGAATGAAGCCAGCTCCCTGCTTGTTAACGATGTTCTTGAAGAGTTCCCCATCACTAATGCGTTTGTTGAAATGGTGGAGAACGTCAGTCGCGTAATTGACGGTGATGCAGGCTTGCTTGTTTCCGGCGCAGATTCAATTCGCGTAGCCCAAATTCTCGACACCATTGCCACCTCCGCGTTGTAATTTGACGCCTCAGGAATTTCCCTGATAAATCAGACCTGGATTTCTTACGACTATGGTTAGGTACTTGATGCTTCTTCCCGTCCTTTCAACGAAACGATAATTCCAATGACTAATTCTCCTTACATTCTCTATGGCGGACCCGTTTCCCTCTACACCGGAAAAGTGCGTTCGTACTTGCGTAAAAACAACATCAACTTTGTTGAAGTACACCCCAACAGCGAGCGCTATCTAAAGCACATCGTTCCTACAGTCGGACGATGGATCATGCCATGCCTTGAAACACCAGATGGCCGAATCATTCAAGACGGCGCAGACATCATTGACTTTTTCGACAATGAAGTGAAGTTGTCGCAGTTCCCTATCCGGCCAACAACTCCCGTTCACCGCGCTGTCAGTCACTTGTTCGAACTGTTCGGCGGCGAAGGACTCCTACGCCCCGCTATGCACTACCGCTGGAACTTTGACGAACAGAACATTGCATTTCTGGAAAGTGAATTTTCCATCAGTGTGATTCCGAAAATGACTGAGGGGAAAGAGCAGATCAACTTTGCTCGGTCAAGTGGGCGCATGCGTAAGGCTGCAATCACGTTCGGAGTTGGCCCTCATTCGCAAGAAGCCATTGAGAGTTCATTTACGGAATGGCTTGAATTGTTCAGTACACACCTCGCAGAGAATGCATACCTCCTTGGCAATAAACCCACGCTTGGCGATTACTGCCTCATGGGGCCAATGTGGGCTCACCTGTTCCGCGACCCAGCGCCAACTGCACTCATCAAGAAGACTGCGCCCAGAGTAGGTCGTTGGGTAGAGCGCATGAGTACATATGAGCCATACGACGGTGAATATTTCGAATCGGCCACTGCGCCCCGCGAACTAGTCGCCAATGACTCATTACCCGACACATTGGTAGCAATGATGCGTTACGTGGCTGAAGAGTATTTATCTGAAATAACTGCGCACGTTGAACATGCAAACAACTGGCTTGCAGAGCAGACAGACCTGGTGACCGGCACCAACGGATTGCCAGACCCAGGTGCTCGCGGAATTGGCAAGACTTCTTTTGCGTGGCGAGGCATTGAAATCGAGACTGCCGTTATGCCCTATCGCTTCTGGTTGTTGCAACGCCTTCAAGATGCGGTTGCTGCAAGTGACGCAGCTTCTCAGACCGCCATTCGCACGGCGTTCGCCAAGGCTGGCCTTGAATCGATCCTTGACCTACGGACTATTCGTCGTGTCGAGCGTGCCAACCACCTTGAGGTGTGGGGCCCACTCCTCTAATACACAGGCTATTCAGCCTCGTTACGGCCCCTCGGCTGGCTGTGGTTTACGATTTCTTTGTCGGTTACACACCTTGAAGGAACACCATGTCAGACAAACCTCGCCTCAGTCACAACTACGGAACAATTGATAAGGAATACGCCATGTCCCTTGCAACACGCCCGCCTGAAGAAGATGGCCCGTTGTACATGGTGAACCTGATGAAGTATCACGAGGTAGCTCAGTATTCAGAAGATGGTGTCGTTGATCATGCAATCAGCGGACGTGAAGCAGATGACCGTTACAACCCGGCATCAATCTTGAACAAGATTGGCGCAACCATTGTGTTCGCAGGTGACGTCACCAGCAACAATGTTGGCGATGAAGACTGGGATCGTATTGCCATAGTTCGCTATGCCACTCGCAAGTCATTTATTGAAATGCAAAGTCGTAAAGACTTTGGTGACAAGCACGTACATAAGGCTGCCGGAATGATGCGCACCACATTGGTGTGCTGTCGCCCAGAAGACGAATCGCTTGATTCGCGTAACCGCCCTACGCCACTGGAACTTCGCACTGTTGCAATGATCGTGCGCCAGACTCCAGACCGTGCTGGCGCATTTGCTGCACTTCCTGGCGCAATCAACTTCTCTGCAGAAGGAACCGTCATTGGCGATGGCCGCAAATGGGACACAGTGCAGTTTGTACCAGTGAATTCAGAAGCAGAAGTCGCTGAACTCGCGGCAAAACTTGACTATTGCAAGCCTGGCGAAAGCTACGTAATGGGTATTCAGGTAGTACTCGATTCAATTACACTTCCGTAAAGCATGATTCTTCAATCTCTCTCAATTTCTCGCACAGAGTTCGAAGCCGCCACGGGCTGGCAGTTGAAACCTGAAGGTGCCTGCCACGGAGAAATCTGTGTGCCCCTGCCTCAATCAGTAAGTGCAGATATTGCTAATGGGATTGTCGATGTCAGCGCGGTTGCAAAACGTTTAGGTATGCCCATTGTGCATGATGCAGAAATGGGTCTGTGGGCTCTTGGTCCTGCTTCCATGTCTGGCCGGGCACTTTCTACTGCAGTTGCACCAGAGTTAGAACTTCCCGACGTTGACGGAAATATGTTTCAACTGTCATCGTTGCGTGGCAAGAAAGTTGTCATCGTTTCTTGGGCGCCTTATTGAGGTTGTTCACGTGACTTGCCAGTGTGGCAAGCCTTTCGTAACGAAGTACATACACGAGGACTAGAAATAGTCACTGTAGGAATGGACACCTTGGGTGCCGAATCCTGTCGTCCGTTTATCGAAGCTGCGAACGCAGAACACCCGTCGCTGATTGACATCAACCATGTGATGGCTGAACGATTTGGTGTTATCAATATTCCGAACGGAATCTGGATAGACGAAGAAGGAATCATTGTTCGTCCTGCAGAGCCAGCGCCAGTTCCCGGCGGAAAGACTCCTCCACCGAGTGCCCCTCCTGTTGGCCTTCCGCAACGCATGGCGGACATAATGACCGAAGCCTCAAAGATAGTGACAGACAGAGATTCATACAGCGCTGCGCTGTATGACTGGATCGAGCACGGTTCCAAGAGCAAATTTGCGTTGTCCCCCGAAGAGGTCATCGCACGATCTGGTAACCGCGATACTTCAACCGCTGAAGCTTCTGCACATTTTTCTCTTGCACAACACTTATGGAATGCCGGGCACCGAGATGCTGCGATTAAGCATTTCCGTGAGACTCATCGTCTGCAGCCAGACAATTTCTCTTACAAGCGTCAAGCATGGTCATTGATGGCCCCGCCAGAAGCTGGCCCGTTTGCACGATTCATCCAAGGCCCGATGGAAGGTCAGGAATCTGACTGGCCGTTCGAAGGCGACTGGGTCACCGATGTGCGCGCGATGGGTGCTGAAAATTACTACCCCTCGTTCAAGGAATAGTGAGAAGCAGGTCTAACCGCGTCCGGCCATTCCGCCAGCGATTGTCAGCGTCTCAACGTCACGCACAATGCGCGGCAGGAGGTGCGCACGAATTGATTGAAGTGCCGTGTCGGCGCGCGTATTGCCCGCACGCTGCAACACGTCTAGGTCTGTCATGCAGTCTTGTAATGCATAGCCGAGTTCTCGGTGCGCAGCACGAATTGGTGCCTGATCAGCCGGCATTGGCACATTTGCAAGCGCACCAAGCGTTGTAGCGCGAGCACGAATACGGTCTGCTTCAGGGCCGGTTGTGTCACCAAGCGCGGCAGCTACATCACGCAAAACCTGAGTCATTTCATTATGTTCTTGCGCAACGTACGTGTCATAAACAGGCAAAGTTTGTCGCACTTCTTGAATGAGTGACTGCACCATCTGACACATCACATGTGCTTTCGGGCTGCTGACATGAGGCATGATTTCGTTTTCCAAAGAAACGATCAGGCCTTCGAGAAGATCGTCAAGAGTCGGATTGGTCATCATGCTGGTACCCCCGCATATCCCATGAGCTGTGCCATTGCTGGGAACGCGCCCATACTTGATTGAGCCACATAGAACGGGAGCAACAACATGTACTCCTTATTCGCGCGACGTGACACAAATTGTTGAACCGGCACCGCTATTTGCATCGTGCCAAACAGTGTGAAGTAGCCAAGCTCTTCTGGCGTGATGTCATTACCCGTGAGCTTGTTGTAATAAGAAAGAAAGCCACCTTCCTTCTTCGGATAATCCATAACGTGTGAGTTACTAATCACGTCCATCAGAACCATCCAGCCAAGATCTTCACGTGGGTCGCCCACTCGACTTGCTTCCCAATCAATCAGTGCTGACACTTG
>Ga0209500_10001149_pt1 | contig 20662 bp, 23 predicted proteins | sample S_140212_EF_Meta_FD_187323 | JGI IMG/M metagenome (GOLD analysis project Ga0209500, IMG submission 187323) | Freshwater microbial communities from Lake Simoncouche, Canada to study carbon cycling - S_140212_EF_MetaG (SPAdes) (version 2) | ecosystem: Environmental > Aquatic > Freshwater > Lake ... | reverse complement strand
GATTTTGGATCCGTAGCAGAAGGTTTTGATGTCACTGAAACTCCGATACTCTGTACGGTAGATAATAAATCATACACTGCAGATGTTGCAAGTGTGCTTACAGACGGTATTGATAAATTATATCAATACGAATACGATAATGCTGGATCCGACTACACTGAGATTACATGGACTGTGTCGGGCGGCGGCGCAGGCGCCAGTGTTGAACATGACGATTTCCGTGACGGTGCAGTGTTCCAAGTTAGATTGCTTGACAATGTTGACGACTCCGCCACAGCCCCAGAAGTTGACGGCAATCTAGGTGGTAGTGGATATATTTCTAATGCTAACACTGCTCAGAGCGGTACAACCACTCAACTGACATTAGCGGCTACTGATGACGAGATCACCGGTGCGTATGTGGGTATGAAGTTGATTGTAACTTCAGGCGCTGGTGCAGGACAAGTTGGTATTATCGCTAGTTTCACCGCAGGAACAAAAGTGGCTACAGTGACCAAAGAAAGCACTGGTGGTGCAGGTTGGGATCATGTTGTACCAGGTACAGCTATTGTGGCTCCAGATGCTTCATCTACTTATTTGGTCGAGCCAAGAGTTACATTTACTGCACCAACTTACAGCAGTACTGCAAGAACATTAGGTACAGCTCAAAGTTATACTGACGCAACTTACGCTCCAACTTTTGCAGTGTACTCGCCAATTTCAACTACAACCAGCGGCAGCGGCACAGGCGCTACATTCACTGTGGTTCGCAAAGGCATAAAATATTCAGCTGTTAATATTGTTAGCGCAGGTACAGGCTATGCAAGACTAGACACACTTACTATTGTTGGCACAAGCCTTGGTGGTGCATCAAGCGCCAACGATGTTACTGTTACAGTAACAGCAGTTAATGCTACAACTGGAGCAATTACCGCGTTTGAATTCACAGGTGTAGGTGCAGGCGGCAAATTTGCAGCAATAGCTAGTGGTTCAAGAACTACCAATACTTCTACCAACGGTACTACATGGAGTCAAAATTTATTATCATTGCCTAGTACTTCAAATTGGGTTGGCATGGCTGCAGGTAAATTAACAACAGTAGAAACTGCAGGGGCCTTTGTGGTAGGTAGATCATATGTTATCACATCACTAGGTAATACTGTATTCACTAGCATAGGAGCTACTGCCAATCTAGTCGGTACATATTTTGTAGCTACTGGAATAGGTTCGGGCACAGGTACAGCAACTCCAATTGCCAATCACTTGGTAGCAGTAAGTTCTAGTACCACAGTCAATGCATATTCAACAGACGGCGGAACAACATGGACTTCGGGTGGTTCATTACCAGGCGCTTTGAGTGGACAAGCTGTTGGTGTTGCTTACGGAAATGTATCGGGAGTAGCACGTTGGGTAGTTCTAGGATTTGACGGAACCACTGCTTATTCAACCAACGGTGGCGTATCTTGGACTGTAGGGGGCACCACACCAGGAGGCACAGGGACCAGCATCGCTTATGGTCAAGGTGTATGGATGGTAGTCAGCTCTCTTTTCAACACCAGCGCCTACAGCGCGGACGGCGGAGTAACATGGACTGCAGGCGGCACATTACCGTCTAGCTCATCATGGAGCGGCTTGGTTTATGGTGCTAATAAATTTGTTGTAGTATCTAGTGATGGTTCTGTGAATCCAGCATGGAGTGTGGACAAAGGGGTAACATGGAGTTCGACTGGAGTCAGCGGTTATATTGGATCGGGTACATCGACTCGTGTGACCTACGGACAAGGTATTTTCTTGGTCACGCAGAGCAGCAGCAACAACATGAGCAGTTCAGGAGACGGAGTTGTATGGACCACAAGAGCAATCACTCGTGCTTCAGGCACCGGTGCTTTAAAAGCGGTGCATGGTAATCCTAGTCAAACAGGTATATGGGCTATTATTCCTTCAGCATCAACCACAGCAGCCTCAAGCGCCATACTAGGCGCCACTGCCAAAGCTCGTGCATTTGTTTCAGACAATAAGATTTATGCTATACGTGTGACAGATCCTGGAAGTACTTATAGTGTTGCTCCAACCATTACCATAACTGATCCTAACAATTTGTATGAAGCTCCTACTTCAGTGAGAATAGGCAACGGAGCATGTGCTAACGTCAGCTTTAAAAATAGAGGCACAGGGTTTGATGCAGCCATAGTAGAAATAGATCAAGGTGACGGATACGGTAATAATTTCCAAAGTGGTAGATTTGTTGGCGTTAAGAGACTGACTGGTACTCCTAGAGCAGGCGCCAACGTGGTGTTTGCCACACAACCTAACACTGTGTACAAATTGGTTCAGGTGCTTTCAGAAAGCGGCACAGAAGATGGTGCAAGAGCAGCATTCTTCCAACTTTCGCCGAGCATGAGTGAGTTCAATGCTCCTGCAGATAGCACAGCAATAACTACTCGAATCCGATATAGTCAGGTTAGACTAACAGGACACGACTTCTTAGATATCGGTACAGGTAACTTTGTAGAAACCAACTATCCAGGACTGCCCACACAGCCTGCTATACAGGCCAACGAAACCGTGGACAACAACGGTGGTCGTGTATTCTATACTTCCACTGACCAAGACGGTAACTTCCGAGTTGGTGAATTGTTTACTATTGAACAATCGACTGGTGTTGCAACATTGAATGCTGATGCATTTAACATTGCAGGTCTAGCAGAACTAAGTTTAGGTAACATCACACTAGGCGGAAACTCAGCTACAATCACTGAATTTAGCACAGATCCATTCTTAACAGCTAATTCAGACAGCGTTGTAGCCACACAGCGAGCAATTAGAGCATATATTTCTGCACAGATTGGTGGCGGTGGAGCAGCTTTGAACGTAAATAGCTTAGTGGCTGGTTTTATCAGTGTTTCAGGTACACAGATAACTACTACCACAGGCGGCACCATAGCTATGAAAGCTACCTTTGACTTCCGGGCGGGAGTAAGAGGTTACCCAGTAGCTTGGAACTACTTTTTAAATAATTAACGGAGAATAAAAAATGGCAACAGGAAGACTAGGCACAGCCAATATTACAACCACAGCAGATACCACGGTATACACAGTGCCAGCCAGCACATTCAGTGTAGTCTCCGTGAATGTGGTTAATCGAAGCTCAAGTGCTACTGCTAACATACGTATAGCTGTGGCATCATCAGCTACACCGGGCGCAGCAGAATACATAGAATACGACTCATCATTGGTGGCCAATGGCGTTTTAGAACGCACTGGTATTGTGATGGATGCTTCAAAATTAATAGTTGTTTCGACCCCAACAGCAACACCTTCATTAAGTGTAGTTGTTTACGGTATCGAAACATCAACAGCATAAGGCGGATATAATATGGGACGAAGAACCAGCGGGCAAACCACAGGCCTAGAAAAAATTGGTAACATACAGGCCAGTGCTGCTACACTGAGCTCATCGCAGACTAATCAGGATATTACTCTAGATCCAAACGGCACTGGAGTGACTAATGTCAATTCCGACATAGTGATCACCGGTGATTTAACCTTGGCCAACCAAGGAGATCTTCGACTCAGAGAAGCCACAGGCAACGGTACCAACTACATTGCTATGCAGGCCGCAGCTACTATGGCTGCAAACTATACCATTACTTGGCCCGCGGCAGTATCGGGCACTAGTGGGTTTGTGTTAACTTCCGATACCAGTGGTAATTTAACTTGGGCCAGCGCAGGTGGAAATATTCCGGTAAGCGATTCTGGATCCACAGCCACAGTACACTATCCGTTTTTTGGAACAGCGTCTGGGTCAATACCAACTTCATTAAGTCCTTTAGTTAGATCAAACCTGTCATTTGTGCCCAGCACAGGTGATTTAAGAACTTCGATAGTAACTGGTGGTACCGCAGCAAGTGCAACACTGACCCTACGATCTACCACTGATGCCACAAAAGGACAGGTATACATTGACGAAACCACAGCAAGTAGCAGTTCAACAACTGGCGCTTTAAGAGTTGGCGGCGGCATTGGTGTAGGCGGAGCATTGTTTACTGGCGGAAAGATTCAGACGCTCTTCGGCTCCGGTGCAGATTTAACTAATAGTACTTCAAACATGGAAATACAAGACAACGGCGGAACTTCAAGACCGTCATTGGCTTTCCATCGTCCGGGAGTGTATGCTTCAAAGATCACTTTTAACACAGACAATGCCTATTACTTTGGTGGTTGGTCAGCAGGTGCAGGTGCAAGTGCGATTGTCTGCGGTGGAGTAAATCCTGGTGCAAACAATACATATAACTTAGGTACAGCCAGCTTACGCTGGTCTACAATTTACACCACTGACTTGGAACTAAGCAACGGTATTGGTGATTATACCATAGTCGAGGGTGAGGAAGATCTATTCATTTACAACAACAAAAATGGAAAAACGTACAAGTTCTTGTTACAGGAAGTAGACAAATCTGTTGTTCCTGCTAAGAAAGCGGCAATTCCGGGAGCTTAATATGCCTATCAATTTTGGTTCAGGTAACTATATTCAAGGTAGCAGTGGGGCGATCGAAATGAAGCCCGCAGGACAATCTGGATCAGCATTTACTGTACTTGCCGATGGCAGATTGCGCCAGCAATACAAACCTGCAGGGGTAGCCACCCACTCAAGCAACGGTGGCTTGACCTATAGTGGAAACTACACGCCATTGGATATCAGCGGGTTCAATAATGGATCACACTACAACCTAACTAACACAACTTCAAGCGCCAGTAGATTTACAGCACCGGTAAGAGGAGTCTATCACTTCGAGTGGGCAACTATCTCAACACCGGGTGGTTCGCAGCACGTTTTTTATAAAAACGGCGGACAGTGTCCAATTGGTAGTGGAGCACCATATGCTGCCTACGGGTATCATACAGGGTCGTGGGGAACTTCAAGTTGCGGTATTACGATGTTGCTAGCATCAGGAGATTGGATTGCCGTTGTTTGTGGCAGCTCTGCAAGTGGCGGGTGGCACGGCGGCCATTACAGCGGTTTAACATTTTGGATGGTAGGATAATATGGGATACGATTTTGGAACAAATGCTCAGCTGAATGCCAGCGGCGATGCACTGCAATTTTATACAAACTCTGCGGTGGCAGCAGAAATCACAACTGCAGGTTATCTACGGAAATATAATTTACCAGCAGCACAGGGCACTTGGCACAACGTTAGTCAGGTAACTAACACAGGAACTTATCCGTTGACTGCCTTGTCAGTGAACCAAAGTTCATTCGGTAACAATGCCACAACAAATAATTACTTTGTGGCCCCAATTACTGGAATTTACTATGCCTACTGGGGAAGCATTACTGGAAATAACAATGATTTCAACGGAAACTTTTATAAAAATGGCGGCGGATACGGGATCAATTATCCCACAAGGACCACTCTAGGTCGAGCCTCAGCAGCTTGGAGTACCACTAACATGTCTATTACTGATGCATTGAATGCAGCCGATAATTGGCGGATGTACATCGAAAACGGAACATACTATCACGGTAGTTATCACAGCGGCCTAGTCTGCTTCCAAATAGGATAATATCATGGGATTAAATTTAAACGGTATTCAAATCACAGACAGTTCAGGCGGATTCAACGTCAACAACGGCAGCTTTGATGTAATGAACATGGATACCAACGGCAAGGTTAGAATTCATCGTCAACCTGTAGGAACAGCCGGTATTGCTGATAATAATGCAAAGTATTATACTGGCAACGTTGACTTTGATGCAATTTACAGCGTAGGCGGTGAAGGCGACTTTATAGGAGTCAACTCTAGTACAACGTCCGGAATGAATTTGACAAACAACAAATACTATGCACCAATAGCTGGACTGTATCTTATTCAGTTTTGGAGTATCGTTTATCCGGACGGCAACAATCGCTGGCACGGATATATCAGCATCAACGGCGGTACATGGACCGGCGCAGCGCCAGTATACACTGCCTATCACTATGCAGCAGGCGGATCGTGGAAAACAGCGCATGCCACAGTAACGTTTCCTGCCAGTGCAGGTGATAATTTTGGATTTACTGTAAGTGATTCGGGACAGTGGCACGGTGGATATCATTCAGGATTTTGCGTAACCTATCTAGGTTAAAATAAATAACAGGGAATTAGGAGAACAAATGGCAACATATACTATAGAATTAACAGATGAAGAGTACACGATACTTTCATACTATCACGATCCGGAACATTGGGTATCTGGGTTATTTGTACACAGAGCAAACGTTGCGGTTGAAGAAATGTTTAAAGAAGAAATTCAAGATGCATTAAAAACAGGAAAAACTGTACCGGCTGATAGAGATGCTGCAATATTGGCCAGCGTACTTCCTGCCTTGAAAGACAAAGAAATTCCAGCACCACCTACTATTCCAGGAGTTTAATACATGAAAACTATTTCAGTAACACTTACACCTGCACAAGACAAAGCATTTAATTTTGTAGCAACGGATCCAAAAGAATGGATTACACTGGCAACTGGGCACCGAATAGGCACTATCATCGACAAGCTGTATAATTTGGAAGTAGAATACAGCGTAATAAATCCCAACGTCGAATCTATACCAACTGATAAACTCCAAGCGGCATTGGCATGGATTGCAAGAAACCCACTAGCTACACCGAAATATCCAACCGAGCAGTTTAATCCAGACGCACCATTTCCGTCTTAAATCATCAAAACAGTAAGTTAAGAAAAGCGGCGGTGCCGCTTTTCTCATATTCAAATACTACTAAAGATACATAATAGACAGCTAAGAGGTTAATAAATGAACGTGGTTATTGTTGGTGGTGGAACTGCCGGATGGCTAGCTGCCTTATTTTTTAAAAAAATTAACAAGAAAGTTACATCGGTGACGGTAGTTGATAGTTCAAAGATTGGCCCGTTAGGAGCCGGTGAAGCCAGTACTGGTCTCATGACCGATATTGTGCATAACAGACTTTGGAACTTTGGCTGCGATGAGGTTGAGTTTTTTAAAGAAACCGCTAGTTGTTTAAAAGTGGCAATTCTTCATCAAGATTGGAAACAAGTGGGGGACGGATTTTTTGGCCCTATCGATGATTCAAAAACTGGCAGCGCACCCGTCGATATTATTCAGCTGCATGCCATGGCTAATAATCTTCCGGTTCATTTATCAACGCAAAATGGTCATTTGGCTGAAAAAAATAAAAGCACATTCCTTAATCACAATATATCAAAAGTAATAGTAAATACCGGACCTACAATTTCTTCTGGGCCCGGACTTTACAGTCATGCATACAATTTTGATGCACACAAGGTAGGAAAATATTTTAAAAAAATGTGTGTAAGCACAGGAGTGACATACATTGACGATGAAGTGACTGGTGTTACTTTGTCCGAAGACGGCAATGTTTCATACTTAAAAACTAAATCAGGAGCAGAAGTGGCTGGAGACTTTTTTGTTGATGCCACTGGATTTAAAAAACTTATTTTTAAAGGTATATATGATATTCCTTGGAAAAGTTATAAGAAACATTTGCCAGTAGATCGAGCAATGCCTTTTTTAATTCCTCATACTGAGGATACTAAAATTCCCGTGTATATGAAAGCATGGGCGCAAAAACACGGGTGGATGTGGCAAACACCGACACAGGACCGATTGGGCTGTGGGTATGTGTATTCTAGTGAGTTTACTTCGGACGACAAAGCACAAGAGGAAATTAAATCAGTGTTGGGTCATGAAATTCAACCTATTAAAATTTTAAAATACGACACTGGAAGACACACAACGTTATGGCATAAAAATGTATTAGCTATTGGATTAGCAGCAGGGTTTGCCGAACCGTTGGAAGCCACAAGTATACAAAGCACAATAGTGCAATTATGGAAATTTTGTAAAGAAAGTCTATCTCACGATATCAATGATCCAGTGGTGGCCGATGAATACAATACCAGCATGGGTCAGATGTATGACGATTATGCAGATTTTATTAATGTGCATTATGTGGGTGGCAGAACAGACACAGAATTTTGGAAGTACATGGCGACAGACGAAGCCAAAACACCGTTTGTAAAAAATATATTAGAAATTTGCAAAAATCGACCACCACGCAGTTCTGATTTTAACAGTTACTTTGGTGGAGTTGGAACTCCGTTGTATAATGTAGTATTGCATGGACTAGGAAAAATTTCACCGGAAGTTGCAGCAGCTGAGCTAAAATTGTGTAATGCAGAACGGTTAGCAGAGTCCGAGTGGCGATATCAAAATAAAATAATGAGCATGGTTGCAGATAAATGCATAGACAATAATACATTTATTAGAGCATATATGAAAGATAATAATTTATGAAAATTGTAATTATAGGCGGCGGCACAGCTGGCTGGTTGGCAGCACTGTTTTTAAAAAAAATTCACGGTAAAGACCGAAATATCACAGTCATTGAATCGAGTAAAATTGGAATTGTTGGTGCCGGTGAAGGCAGCACAGGAATAATGTCTGATATCATACAAAATAGAATGTGGAATTTTGACTGCAATGAAGAAGAATTTTTAAAATTTACAGGTAGTACTCCTAAACTCGGAATTAAACACAAACATTGGAAAGACACAACATCTGAATACTTTGGTCCGATTGATGCTAGTAGCACCAGCGGAGCAATAATTGATTACATACAGTTACATACCATTGCAAATAACTTAAAGATACACACTAGCACACGAAACGGGATTTTATTAGAAAACGGTAAATCAACATTTTTCTCTAAAGATGAAAATATGATTAGAACAACAAACGTCTCGTCTCATCTAACTGCTAATGCATTGAGCTTAAACAGTCATGCCTATCATTTTGATGCACATAAAGTAGGACAGTATTTTAAAACAGTATGTGAAAAAGATAATGTAACACATATCGATGCTATTGTGAAAACTGTTAAAATGAAAGAAAACGGATTTTTAGAATCAGTTATTCTTGATAACGGTGATGTAATAGATGGAGACTTTTTTGTTGACGCCACTGGGTTTGCTAAATTAATACTAGGCAAAGAATATGGAATTAAATGGAAAAGTTACAAAGATAATCTTCCTGTTAACACAGCAATGCCTTTTATTTTACCTCACAAGCCAGATGACCCAATTGCAAATTATACCACTGCATGGGCACAAAAAAATGGATGGATGTGGCAAATCCCAACTGCTAATCGGGTAGGATGCGGTTATGTATTTGATGATAATTTTACAACACACGAACAAGCACAACAAGAAATAGAAACTGTATTAGGAACAAAAATAGAACCTATTAGATTTTTAAAGTTTGATACCGGAAGGATGGAGAAGTTTTGGCATAAAAACGTGCTCACCGTTGGCCTTGCCGCTGCATTTGCTGAACCGTTAGAAGCAACAAGTATTCATACCACAATTGTTCAGTTACATGCTTTTTGTTTTTCTTTCTTTAATGATGCGAATTGTCTTAATGAAGGTAACGAAAAACGTTATAACGAGTTAATGGGTAAAATGTATGATGACATGAGAGATTTCCTAGTTATACATTATATGGGTGGTAGAACAGACACAGAATTTTGGAAATATATTTCGTCGGGCGCAACACAAACAGATTTTGTAAAACAACTTCTTGATATAGCAAAAGTAAGACCGCCTAAAAACTCGGACTGGTTAGGCTATATGGGATATATTGGAAGTCCACTATACAATGTAGTCTTAGCTAATTTAAATAAGTTGTCGCCCGATGTCTGCCAAAAGGAATTAAAAAGATATAACGGTGAATTATATGCAGATCATCTTTATGAAGAAGATTTAAAATTAGTAAATCGCTACTCTGAAAAACTTTTAACATCTACAGAATTTGTTAAAAGTTATAGGTCGTCAAATATATCTTGATCAACTCTCCGATTATCTAAATCAAAATGCGACGCTTTATAGTCAAGTTTTGCACTCATAACTATTCTTTCGTCGTCTGGTTCTAGATTAGGCGACACTTCGTGTAACATCCATCCTGGCCAAATCAATAATTCTCCGGGTAGCGGGTCAACTTCGTACACTGTATTAAACTTAATCTGACTAGGGTGTGTAAACAAAATGCGACTAGTTTTATTTGTTTTGACATACAAACTACTTCCATAATACGCTTCGTAGTGATCGTGCGGTCTCATATAACCCCCCTGACGATATACATTGAACCACATACGTTTAGTAGCCATTATATTTACAAGGTTAACATTTTTAGATAGGCAATAAAATCTATTAGCGTGTGCTGCAAACTGACGGGACACTTCGGCAAAAATTGGATCTATATTTTCCAAACTGCGATGCGTGAAATGACTAGAGAACATAGTCCAGTTACTATCTCGGTTAACCAACTTTTCAATCTTCTCTTCCAATTCTTGAATATCAACATTTAATTTTGTTCTATATATAAAAGACGGAAAAGGATTATAGATGTTTGTGTCAGGATCAACGTTTGTAATGTGCATAGTAGATAAATTATAGTGTTAGTAGAATTTATTTATAGGACTTGTATGTTTTTAAAAAAGAAACCGATCATAGAATTTATCTGTAGCGACTATGCTGTAAGAAAACATGTTCCTGTATTACCTGCTTCCGAAATACAACCCGAAGCCTGGAAAAATCTCAAAGGATTTTTCACGTATAAAAATCAACATATGACTACTGCTAAAGTCTGTCCTGCACTCGGAGCATGGCTAGATTCTGGGTATATAATTTGTGCGCCTTGCGATATCGATATTCAATTTTCAGAAGATGGCTTTCAGGATGGATCAAAAGCAAGAGCGGTGTATAGCAATCCAAAATTTAAAACTGACGGACATAGTTCTATTCAACTGGGAAATCTGTTGCCTGATTACAAGTATCGAGGAGTTATTAAAATAAATCAACCTTGGTGGATTCAAACCGCCCCCGGATACAGTTGTACCTTTCTTCCGTTGATGTTTTGGGATCACCCATTTCATGCTGTGCCCGGTGTTCTCGAATCTGATAAATGTCATTTAGAATGTCCTATTAATATTATGATCAAAGAACCAAAAGATTTTACCATTAAGATGGGGACTCCGTTGGTTCAGATTGTTCCTTTTAAGAGAGAAAATATAACAGCAATTAGCAGAGAAACTACAGAATCAGATAAGACAAGAAATAGTAAATTGCTTACTCAAATTTGGCTAAAATTTGTAGGAGTCGGCAAATACTTTTATGAACAAACAACTTATAAAATAGACCGGAGAGATTTAGATGTCTAACCAACCTGAATTTATAATGCCGTTTAGCACAGCATTGTACAAATGTTATATAGATGAAACAATATGTGACAAAATTATCAATTGGATAAATGAAAAAACCGATACTGACCATATGGCTGCGTTTAATTTAGTGGGACAAATCAGCGGAGAATATATAATCGATATAGGAACCTTTCCCGAATTAGAAACTGCAATAAAGTCAAATATGGCAACATATATCGTGAGCTTGATAGACACCGGGAGAAAAGGCTCAATAACCGGATTCGATATAAAGTATATGTGGGCTAACAGAATGGAAAAATACGATTGGAACCCACCTCATGTACATTCTTATCAATTTAGCGGAGTCCTGTACTTAAACGATTGGGATCCTGTACAGCGTAATCCTCATCCCAACAAAGCACCTGGAGGAGTAACAGTGTTTACAGATGGAAGGATGACCCACTGGAACAATCATGAATATAGGGTAGTTCCAAAAAAAGGGTTGATGGTATTATTTCCTGCGTGGTTGACTCACGGAGTCGGGCCAAGTTGGAACGATGATACTAGATATTCAGTAAGTTGGAATATTTGATGAACATTAAAAAACTCTGTATAATTGGCGGTGGAACCGCTGGTGCCAGTGCAGCATTATTATTTCAAACTCATTTAGCTCCACACGGTGTCGAAGTAACTCAAATCGATGATACAGAAATAGGCCCAATTGGAGTTGGCGAAGCCACAGTTGGACACATTAATGCTTTTTTAAAACTAGTAAAGTTGGATGTATTTCGAGTAATGTTTGGAAAGGCCGATGCTACGGTAAAATGTGCGGTAAGATTAAAAGATTTTTATAAAAAAGATCATTCATACTTCACACCGGTTGCTAGTCACAGTTTAGATATTTCTTTAAAAGAAAAATATAACTTTTCAGACAAGGAATTCTGGGAATCGTTTGCTCCTATATATTTTTCTGAGCATGGTAAATCACCATTTGTTATTGATAAAGAATTAGATTACTCAGTATGGCCAGAATATGCGTGGAATATCGATGCTATAAAACTAGCTGAAGAGTTTAAAAAAGTTGCAGCAGATCGAGGATGTACCTTTATCAAGGATAAAATTCAAAAAATAAATTCTTTAGAATCTGGGGAGATCATTTCATTAGAATTAGCAAATAATGGAACCATGTCTTGGGATTTCTATATCGATTGTTCTGGATTTCATAAATTAATTCCAACAGCATTGACCCTAGAAGAAATTTCTTACACGGATCTTATCCCAAATAATCGTGCAATTGCAACACAAATACCTTATATCGATCGTGAAACAGAGTTACCGTATCTGTCGTCAGTTGAATGCAAAGGGATGTCTGCTGGTTGGCGATGGAGTATTGGGCAACAGGAGAGATTAGGCACTGGATATGTGTATTCTTCTGAATTTATTTCAGACGAAGACGCAATAGATGAATTTATCAAAAGTTACGATAATAGATTTACCAAAGAAGATCTAAGATTGATTAAATTTCATACTCATCAAAGCAAAAAACATGCAGGCCCCAACTGGGTATTATCAGGACTTTGCGCAGGGTTTATCGAACCATTGGAAAGTACATCAATCTTTTTGAGTCATGCAGCACTAGTGTCTACCTTAAATTTGATGGCCAATGGAACTCCTACATCGGAGGTCGAAATGGTCAAGTGGGATCCTTGGGAGATTTCGCATTCGTGGGAAGTACAGCCAGGAACTAAATTTATATGGGATTATCAAAAAGCAGAAGCATTGACTTTGCATGTTAATAAATTATTTGATACAACAGTTAAGTATGTGTTATGTCACTACACATGGAGCGAAAGAGATGATACAGAATATTGGCGAAGCTTTAAAAACAAAAAAGACATATCGACACAGTGGGCTAAAGATTTTTTTAATAATTGGGGATCCTCTAATATTTTTGGATCGTGGAGTTTTGGACTGCTAGCAGCCGGTAATAATTATTGGGAAGACCTAACAGACGGCGGCATTGACAGTTTCCTATGGAGCGATTTAAATCTTCAAAGAATGATACAATCTACTCAAGTATCATTTCAAAGTTTATCAAAAAAACTATCAGCTAAAGACTTAACAACATTAGAAGCACTAGCATTAGGCAAATACACAAGACGACAATTGTTATATAAGAAACATGTTGAATACGCACTGCCTTTGATTAACCAGCATGAATTTTTAGAATATTTTATTAACAGTTCTAATACTAACACGCTGAATCCGGCAACATTTTTATATAACGAATATTTAAATTAATATAGGAATACTTTGTAATGTCCATAAATCAATTTAATTATTGGTCAACACCAATATTTCATTTTCATATGATATGGGAAGATCATCAAGAAATCCTAGCAGAATGTGAAAATTGGTGTAAAAAAAATAATAAAGAAGTTTCAGTAATGATACCAGATTCTGAAAGAAAGAATGCTGATCCATACTCCGGAATGAGTGAAGACCTTAAAAATAATCCTAAATTATCTAGATTATCTAAATGGTTTGAAAAGTGTGTTTACACGGCCGCACACCAAGTAAACGAAAAATTTTGGAAAAATTTAACAAATACCCCAACAGTGTCTATAACTGACATGTGGGCCTGGAGTTCGTCTGAGTATTATAATCATTATCACGGCCACCCAAATTCTTCATGGAGTGGTATATACTATCTTGATGTGAGTGATACTCACAAACACGGCCACACTCGTTTTTATAGTCCATTGCCGTATAATCATTATAGTGATGCTGGTACATTATTTGTTGATGCTGAATCAAATATTGCCTATGAGCCAGGTGACGGATTATTGATTATATTTCCTTCTTATATTCGACATGAAGGTATGCCTTACAGATCGGATAAAAAAAGAACCATTATTGCATTTAATACACAGCTTAAATAATATGAACATAGAACGATTAGAACTTTTCCCAACAGTGGTTTGGTGCATTGACGCTCCGGAACAATTAGCGGATGCTTGGGAACAACCCTTAATGACTGCAATACAGTCAAAACTATTACCAGCACAATTGCCCGAACATCACCAAACAGACTCAACACTGCACACAATACCCGAAATAAAAAAATTTATAGATTGGATTAAAATCACTGTTCAATCACAGATAAATGGACTTGGATGGCAAGTAGAAGATTTAGATATTTCAGGCATGTGGGCAACTAGACTGTCTTCCGGTGCAACTCACCCGATGCATAATCATCCTAATAGTTGGATGAGTGGAGTGTATTATCCTACACAATATTCAGGACATGACGGCGAATTAATGCTCTATGACCCTCGTCCGGCTGCATCTATGTTTGTTCCTAACAAAATGCCAGGAGCAAGCAATCGATATCTTTCAAATACATTTTCCTTTAAATCTCAAAAGGGAAGAATGATATTATTTCCCTCATATCTTTGGCACGGTGTGCATACTATTAGATCAGATTCTCGTTGGAGTATGTCTTTTGATATTCTTCCTAAAGGAGTTTTAGGAAGAAGCGGGGTAGACAATCGAGTTACTTTGTAGAAGGCGGTGATTTTTCAGCAGCCAACGGACCGTTTATTTTTGTAGCTTCTCTGTGAAATTCTTGAGCTTCTTTGGTATTCGTTGGCGTTTTTTCAACTACTTTAAATTTCTCATCGTGTGTTTTCCCTAACGGGTTTACTGACACATTAAATTCAGGTTTGCTTTCCGGCTTGGTCCAATTAGCTCCTTTAAAATGTAGTGCTGCTGCTGATAACATTCGATTAACAGACGTACTATTACAATTAGGACAGTTGCTAGGATCTGATTGATCTCGCCGAATTTCTTCCCAGTTATTTTTGCATTCAGCACAGCCATATTCTCTTATCGGCATGTTATCTGCTCTTAATTTTATTATCTAACTGTTTTCTAATAGATGCAATTTTATTACGCATTTCAGTACCTTGTGTAGGCAATTGATTGGCATAGACCATATCTACATACATGTTATCCATGTTTTTAACTTCGTAGATTAGATTATTCAACAGTTTATTGGCTTCTAGTTTAGACTGTTCGTTGGACATACCCTCGATAGATTTACGATATCGATCAACATCAGATTGAAATCTCTCAGTTCGTTGTAGCATTTTTTATTAACTCCATAACAGTTTCTATTTTTACACGTATTACTTGATTATTTAATGTGGTTCGTAGTCCAGAGTGCAGTTGTTTTGGCAGATGATCTAGATCAGACCAAGCAATAGTCGGAGCACTCTGAGTTAAAAACTCTTGATCAACCACGCATACATATGTGCCGTATTCAAACCCTCGGTCTTCTGAAAGATATAGTTCTATAGGTACTATTCTACCCGCAGCATATTGACTCAGCAATGAATCTGCATCTTCTAACAATGAGGATTTTCTTGCAAAGGTAGGCACAGTCCATCGATCGTCATCTAGAATCAGTAAGATTCTACCTGTGGTTTTAGCTAAGAATAGTAGTCCGGCACGCTGTTGCATGCCAGTACTTATCCTCCGGCGAGCTTGAAGTTCCACTCTCCTGGCAGGTACTCACCTTCAAAGGCCTTGATCCATTGAGCACCATCCCACTTGTATTTGATACCCGTGCGTATATTTTGAATATGGGTTGGCGCAAATTCTTCACCCAGTATATCTGCAGCCTCTAAGGTATTTTGATCCGGATTCCATATTGTGATCCATTTATATCCAGTCCATTCTATAATAGAATTGGCTTTGATAACAGGATCTGTACCGTCTTGATTTTCCCAAGATGAATCGTTGTTACTAGGCTCTCTCCAGGCCTGCGGGCCTCGATAAGGAATACTGGTACTGTCTGCAGGATTAGAAGGCAAGTTGATGTAACCTCCACGGTTTTCACTGTTGTTGACATCGTCTAACATTAAAAATCTCAAACCCAAAGGAATAGCTGCATGCGAACCATATACTTCTAACGGATTATACTTGTAGGGATCGATAATGGCATCTACTGTGCCTCTAGCACCTATTCCCGGTATGGTGCTAGCAATATCAGTATTGGCTGGATATGTATCTGCATCCAGCGTCACTGTTAGTATGCTAGGGTCTAACGGGTTGGTTACAAATGTGCCTACTATTTCATAGCCGCTGGCTTTTTTAAACCAAACTTCGCTGCCCGGCACATATCCACCCTGTACTTCTAATATTCTGGTCCAATCTACAACTTCGCCATTTTTGGTTTCTTTTTCGATAAGCCCTAGTGACCTCACAGCGTCGGCGGGATTGACCAATGTTAGATCATACTGATTATCACTTATGTTGCCGGTGTTTGACTTAAACAATAGAACTCTGTATCTACCATATGGTTTAGTAATCAGATCAAAATTACTAGACTTCATATTATAAATCAAATCTTCAAGATTTAGCACGTTGCCTTCCTCGGTGAATACATTGGCCACAATGCTTTGAACTATGCCTAACTTTTTAACCTTGGCCGGAGGAGATATAAACACAGGCATTTCAAATTCCAAACTGCAGATATCTATGTCGCTGTCTGCTCCCTGCGGAATGGTTCTGCTTGAAAAATTTGTACTGGTCAAGTACATGGCACTGAGACTGGTCCAGTCTATGTAGTTGTCTGTGGTCTGCAGTTCTAGACTAGGATTAAACAATACTAAAATTTGTTCAAGCAACTGTAATTTTTGATCGGTGTTAGAAGTCCACAAATCTGCTTTCATGGTCAATTTAAATGGAGTAGGCATCAATCGTTCTACAGTATAACTTCCGCCCTGTGCTCCGGTGTATTCTCTTGTACCACTGGCGTCTGTGAATCTACGTTCTCGAATATGTATCTTTGAAACAAATGTAGGATCACTGAGCCTGCTGGTATCCATTTCAAGACCTGTGATATAACAGGCTATCCTAGGCACGGTAGGCATTTTATTTTCTGAGTTATCTTTGATAATGCTGGCTACTTGTCTAGTTAGATCTCCGTACATCACAGGAATCTGTCGTTGATCGCCGTCACCTGCTTGATATTTGAATCCAATAAACACACGCATGAACTGTGTGACATAGCGTCTTATCTGTCCGTCGTAGTGAAAATCCATTATAGGTCTGCCTCTGGTCTAAGAGCCTTGCTGAGACTCTGTTTTTCTTTAACTGTGTTACCGTCAATGGTGTTTACAGTGGGATTATTAATAAATGTAGATTTTTGTGTCTGACGCACATCCTTGCCTACAAAAGGTTCGCCAGCAGTGACATCACTAGCGCCTAGGTTGCTCATGGTCATGCGTACATTGTCTTCAAACTTGCGCCATCTTGCACCGTCAAATCTAAACAATCTATTAGGTAGATAATCTGTACGCAGTGCAAACTGTCCGTTCACAGGATTGTTCGGAAACGAAATGCCTGCGGTAAATGGAGCACCGTTAGGCGGTACACCGTCTTTGGTTAGATATCCCTCATATCCATCTCCGTCTGATGGTAGTATCACTGAGCTGGCAGTCTGACCAACATAAACAGCATTACCGTCTGCGTCATACAATAAGTTACCTGCTTCGTCAGTGGCTTGTGTTTGTGCATCTACAGTCACTGACTCTGCATCTACACTGGCTAATTCTGCGGTACCGTCGTCAGTTCGCTGCAGAGTGTAATACTTGCTGGTGTCATAGCCGCTGCGGGGAGCATCTGCTTCTGCCTGATCTAACACCGCGGCAGTGATCTGCATTTCTTTTTCGTAGGTACTGATCACATCTCGTAAGGTGTCTGCAAGTGCATAGTAGGTGTTATTAGGAGGAGCCACACCAGTGACCTCCTGTATGACTTGATATTTTTTACCATTGGCAGCAAGTACTACATCATTGGGATAGTATGTTACGGTTGGGTTATAAGTGCCTTTGTAGAATTCTCTGTCTGCAATATCATCTAGGAGCTGTTTGAATTCTTGACTGTCTACCAATGGCTTGCACTTGGCGCGATATAGATGCGGGTACCATGTGGCTGAAAATCCTTCGGCTGCTCTACTAACTTCTTCAATTACAAAAAAACGTTTCAGAGCAAATGTCAAATCATTCAAAGCGTATTCGTCTTTGAGATGTGGTAATTCTATCACATCGCCTGCGATGATCTTACGACCTAGTTTTTCCACAGTGTCTGTGATGTGGAAGGTGATAAAGATTGTGTCATTCTGCAAGAACAAGCCAAACTGGCTGAGGTTAAAATCTATGTCGCTGATGTTGTAGACACCTCGCATGACATAAACATCGGGATCATACTTGCGATCTCTATTTTCTAAAAATAGGAGATCCTGTATGTTTGCCACATTATCGCCAGTGTAGCTAGGAGTGCTGGGAGTATCACCCTGTATAGCTGATCCCGGCCCTATGTATCTGTGTACCAGCACATCTGTTCCGCCAACTTGGAACATTTCCCAGGCGGATTTATCTATAAAGCGGAAATCGTTGCCCTTTTCGGGCCGGTATAAACTGAGTCTTGGCATAGTCATATATTTACCGCTACGATAAATACTCGTATGAGCACATCAGACCAAGCCAAAAATTCTGTTTACAACTACTGCAAAACCATGCTAGGCGATGGTATGGTAGATGTAGAACTAGATCCTATACACTACGACACAGCACTTAATCGTGCTCTAGCAGTTTTCCGTCAGCGTAGCGACAACGCTGTGGAAGAAAGTTATGCGTTTTTAACCCTTACTGAGAGTACCAACGAATATATACTACCTAAAGAAATACAGCAGGTACGTCAAATATTCCGTAGATCAGTGGGATCAAGAACTGGTAACGGCACAGGCGGCACAGTATTTGAACCATTTAATTTGGCCTATGCCAATACCTATTTGTTAAGCAGTACTAACATGGGCGGCTTGCTGACCTATGAATTGTTTAGCCAATATCAGGAATTGGTAGGCAAGATGTTTGGGTCATTTATTAACTTTACATGGCATCCACAGAGTCACAAACTGATCATACATCAACGCCCTCGAGGAGAAGAATCTGTAATGCTACAAGTATACAACAGCCGACCTGACTTTGTGATCATCGATGATGTGTATTCTGGACAGTGGATCAAGGATTATGCGTTAGCCAACTGCAAAATGATGTTGGGACAGGCTCGAAGCAAGTTTGGGCAGATCGCAGGACCGCAGGGCGGTACCCAGCTCAATGGCACAGCACTGATCACAGAAGGTCAAACCGAGATGGAAAAACTCACAGACGATCTGATGAAATTGGTTCCCGGCGGCAGCGGCTATACTTGGATAACTGGTTGACCTTATAACTAATCTATATTATAATTGTTCTAAAGGGGACAATTTATGATCATAGGTGTATGTGGTTTTATAGGCTCAGGCAAAGACACTGTGGCCGATTATCTAGTTAATTTTCACGAATTTCGCAGAGAAAGTTTTGCTTCAACACTCAAAGATGCTGTGGCCAGTGTGTTTGGATGGGATCGAACCATGTTGGAAGGGCGCACAGCACAGGCTCGAGAATGGCGAGAACAAGTAGATCCATGGTGGGCTGAACGTTTAGACATGCCTACACTGACTCCTAGATGGGTACTGCAATACTGGGGCACAGAAGTCTGTCGTAGATCGTTTCATGACGACATATGGATTGCTAGTCTAGAAAACAAACTACGTACCAGCAAAGATCATATAGTTATTTCAGATTGTAGATTCCCCAACGAAATCAAATCAATCAAAGATGCAGGCGGCCACATTGTTTGGGTACAGCGTGGAGAGTTGCCCGACTGGTATGATGATGCTATCAGTGCTAATCAAGGCAACAACGTGGGTCTTAATGCCATGAAGATGCGTAAAATACATGCATCGGAGTGGGCCTGGTTAGGTAGTGATTTTGACAGCATTGTTGATAACAATGGTTCTATCGATGAGCTCTACGAACAGAGTGCAAATCTAGTAGTCGGACACAAGATCGCCTTGCCTCCAAGTGATGCCTTCTTTGCCTAAGACAGCAGCACAATTCAAACAGACCGTTTTGAGATTGTTGGGCCTGCAGTTGTTGAGATTTTCATCTATGTGAAACACTCTAAATACCTGCGGATGCTGACTCTTATAACCGCATTTTTCACACTGAGTCTTTGGTTGATATCCTGATCGTTGCCATCGAGGAACATGCACACCTTCACCGTGTGATAGACAAATTTCACACAGTGTTCTATAATAGATTCGAGTATCTTTGTAGTAATTAATGGCTCGGGGCCGCTGTGCGCAGGCCTTGCAGAGTGGTCGCATTTGATATTTACCCTTTTGAGCCCCTTTTTGTTTCGGTGCTAACTTGCTGTTTTTGGAATAGTATGCTAAATATTATGAGCAACTATTACCAGGAGAATAGGCGATATGGCACTAACATCACCAGGCGTACAAGTTACGGTAATCGACGAGAGTTTT
>Ga0209500_10001147_pt1 | contig 20680 bp, 22 predicted proteins | sample S_140212_EF_Meta_FD_187323 | JGI IMG/M metagenome (GOLD analysis project Ga0209500, IMG submission 187323) | Freshwater microbial communities from Lake Simoncouche, Canada to study carbon cycling - S_140212_EF_MetaG (SPAdes) (version 2) | ecosystem: Environmental > Aquatic > Freshwater > Lake ... | reverse complement strand
ACATGTTGTTCGCATTTGGCGCAGGATCGATCGGTATCCACCTCGCCGCATTGCTCCAAGACCGCGGCGCGACCCCAGCACAAAGCGCGATGGCCTTGAGCCTGCTGGGCGTGGGCGCGCTGATCGGCAATCTGGCTTCGGGTTGGTTGATCGATCGCACCTCGCCCCGCAGGTTGGCGGGACTCGTAATGCTGCTGCCAATGTCCGCAGCACTGCTGCTCTATGCCGGAGCCGGTTACGAATTTGCAGTCCTTGCTGCGGTGGCCCTGGGTCTGAGCACCGGCACCGACGGCAGCTTGTGCGCCTTCCTGGCCCAGCGCTTCTTTGGATCAACGCTATTCGGGCGTGCCAGTGCCACCCAAATGGTTGCGGCTTCACTCGGTGGCGGCTTGTCGCCTTGGCTGTCGGGGCTGCTTCGCGACAGCTCAGGCACCTACCAACTCTCCTTGCTGATGGCTGCGGCAGCATTCGGCCTTGCCGCTGCAAGCGCGATCTGGATGCCAGACCCCAAGCAGCCGATCGACTGATTCGCGGGCCCACTCTTGTCCACCCCGCGCATGAAGGCGACCAGCCTGCAGTATGGCCTGTATCGTTTCCTAAGCCAGGAGTGGTCAGGACTGGTAATAGCAATGATGTTCGTTATCGTTGGGCTGTCGGCGCAAACTGCGTTCCCACATTCCTGGCGGCCACCGCTTATGGTGTGCGTGCTGACCATCGGCGTGCTGTTGGGTTTAGGCGCAATGCGTCACTGGATGAACACTGTGCGCATGCACCGACGACACCCAGCACCCGGAAGCATGGTCGACATGGGAGGCTGGCGGATGCACCTGCTGGCCGAAGGCGAAGCGCAAGGTCGGCCCACTGTGGTCTGGTTTCCCGGAGGCCACGCCGCAGGCTATGCACTGCATCACCTGCACTTGGCGATGCGCAATGAAACACGATCTATCCTGCTCGACCGGGCCGGTAGCGGCTGGAGTGAAGCAGGTCCTTTCCCGCGAAGCACAGCTCGCGAAGCAGAAGAGGCTTGGCATTGCATGGAGAGCGCAGGCGAACGAGGTCCCTTCGTCCTCGTTGGTCACTCATTGGGCGGTCTGCTAGCTGCCAACATAGCCCGCCGACGTCGCAATCAAGTGTGCGCGCTGGTACTGCTCGACGCCACGCCACTGGACACGATTGTTTACGGGCCGCCCTTGATGGGAATAGCGAGCTTGCAAAGGCAGGCCCTACTCAACGGTCTGCTGGCCCTGTTCGGAATCTACCCACATACGCCAGAACGGGCTGCGCGTGGCAATCCCGAAATTGCCGAACTCAACCGCGTGGTCCAAGGGGCACTGGGCTCGGCGGCGAGTATTTTGCGTGACGTTGAAACGAATGCTCGCGCCCATTTCGCTTCTGCCTCGGTCTATAGCGAACACTCGCCAGCGGGGTTAGCAGGCTCAGCTTGGCAGACGGTGGTTTATGACGGCGACCTGGGTGATCTGCCAGTATGGGTAGTGGCTCCGGGAGATCACGATGAAACAACATCGCTGCCAACAGGCTTGGCGACCGAGGCAGCAGACGTGACGCGCATGCATCGCTTCTACCGCCACAACCGAGAACGCTATCTTGCCTCCTCGACCCACTCATATCGTATCAATACGCCCGCGGGATGCGGGCACAACTTTCCATACGAGGCGCCACAGTTCGTCATCGATCTGGTGCGTGGTGTCCTGCAACGCACCTCGCGCTAAGCTAGGTGAATCGAGAGAACGACATGACAAATGATGAAACGAGTCGGGCCTTGGCCGACATGGCAAATCGCTTCTGGCAATTCGAGTGCCGTCACTGGCCGCTGACTGCTGCGCTGGCCGGGGAGATCCGGGACGAAGTGGTGTTGTTCCGCGAATCAGCGAGCGATCATGACCATCGCTATGTCGAAGCTGGCCACATGCTTCAGGAACTTGCCAGCATATGCAGCATCGAAATGTGCCCCCAGGACCGGGCCACCTATCGCCTGCTCGAGAGGGAGCTCCAGGAAATCCGCCGTTACCACGACGTGGACGGGCATCTTCGACCATCGCTGTTTCCCGCCGGAATCGACTTCACCACTGTATTTTTCGCGAACTCGACGAGCATCGACGATGCCGCTACCGCGCGATGCTATCTGGCGCGCCTGGAATCCATACCAAGTGCGATCAGGGACATCCAGGCTAATCTGATGGCAGGTCACAGTAAGGGCATCCGTTATCCGCGCATCGTGCTCGACAGCGCAGTGTCGAACATCGAGGGTTTGACCCAAGGGCCGACCCAAGGCACTGCCTGGTACGGCCCGTTTCAGCGCTGGACGAGTGCGGATGAAGCGGAGCAGTCGCTCGGCCATAGAGCGCTGGCATTCATTGCCGACACATTGGTGCCGGCATTTCAGGCCCATGCTGCGTTTTTACACGGCCCTCTGGCAATGGGTGCGCTCAGTGGTCCGGCATGTACCGACGGCCTCAAGGGGCGCGATTTTTATCGGATGCTCGTTGAACACTTCACCACCATCGATATCGAACCTGAAGCTGTGCACGCCTTGGGCCTTCGAGAGGTCGAACGGTTGCAGTCTGAAATCGAGAATCTGGCTGCTCAGTCTGGCTTTGCAGACGATGTGACCGGCTATCGTCATTTCCTATCCACCGACCCTCAGTTTGTTGCCTTGTCGAAGGAAGCGTTGCGAGCAGACATTGAGCGCCTGTGCAAGCGGATCGACAAATGCATTCCAGCCTTCTTCGGTCGCATTCCACGCATCACCTACGGTGTTGAAAGCATCCCGGAGACCATCTCGGCAAAAGTGCCAGGGGCCTATGCCCAGCCCAACCCAGCCGATCGCAGCGCACCCGGCATCATCTGGGTCAGCGCCATACCAGCCAAATGTCCGAGCTATATGCATGTACCGCTAGCGCTGCACGAGGGGTGGCCTGGTCATCTCATGCACATTGCCTTGATGCAGGAAGCCGATACTTTGCCGAGCTTCCGTAGACACGGCGCCATAAAGTACACAGCTTATGTCGAGGGCTGGGCACTTTATTGTGAGAGCCTTGGCGTAGAAATGGGTTTGTACGAAACAACTCATCAGCACTACGGTCGGGTCGAGATGGAGCAATGGCGTGCCGTGCGCCTCGTCGTGGATACCGGCATTCATTGGTACGGCTGGTCACGGGAAGCTGCCATCGCATACATGGCGGAGCGACTAACGCTTTCGCGCGAGTCGATCGAAGGAGAGGTCGATCGTTACGCAGCGATGCCTGCCCAGGCGTTGGCTTACCAAATCGGCAACCTCAAGATGCGGGAGTTGCGACAGCATGCACAGCAGACACTCGGTCCGCGCTTCAAGCACCGAAGATTCCACGAGGCAGTCATGTGCGCGGGCGCGGTGACTTTACCGGTCCTCGAAGAACTTATTGAAGACTGGTTGACGAGAGAACAGTCTATCGAAGCGGAGCGAATCTGATGCGTATCTTCATCGCCTCCCTTTACACCGAAACAAATACCCTCTCGCCGATCCCGACCGGGCTGCGTGCATTCGAGGAGTACGGCCTGATCCACGATGCTTCGAGACGACAGGATGTCCCCGCCTCGGTACCACTTGGAGAAATTCGGCGCCTTGCCCAGGCTTGCGGTGACGAGATCATCGAGGGACTCTCCGCGAGCGCCCAGCCGGCCGGAAAGACCGTGCGTGCCGTCTATGAAAAGTTGCGCGACGCGATTCTTGGAGACCTGCGCGCTGCGCAGGCCGCGGCCCCTCTGAACATGATCTTGCTGGCACTGCACGGGGCCATGGTCGCTGATGGCTACGACGATTGCGAAGGGGATCTCATCGCCCACGCGCGAGCAATTGCACCAGACGCGGTAATAGGGATCGAGCTTGATCTTCATTGCCACCTGACCGATGCAATGGTGCGCGAGGCCGACGTGATCATCGCGGTAAAGGAGTACCCTCATATCGACATGGCAGAGCGCGCTAATGAACTTTTTCACATCTGCCGCAGAACAGCCCTCGGCGAAATCAATCCGGTAGCCGCGCTGGTGGACACCCATATGATCGGCGCGTATCCCACTTTCGATGCGCCGATGTCTGGGATCGTTGCCAATCTTCGGGCGGTGGAGAACCGGGCTTCCATCCTCACTGCAACCATTGCGCACGGGTTTGCATGGGCTGATGTGGCTGAAGTCGGTACGAAGGTACTCGTCTACGCCGACACCGACCTGCAGGGAGCGGCGCGTGAAGCAGTGGCTCTGTCCCAGCAGATCTATGACACGCGCGAGGAACTTCTGCCGCGTTATCCGGACATTGCCACTTCACTAGACCGAGCCATGGCATTGCCCGGACTTGTCGTGCTGGGTGACTTCGCGGACAACCCGGGTGGTGGTGCTCCAGGCGATAGCACGTATTTCCTGCGCGAACTGCTGGCGCGGGGGATACGAGATGCGGTAGTCGGCTGCTTCTGGGATCCGATAGCGGTCGAACTTTGCGCAGAAGCAGGCATTGGTGCGATGCTGACGATTCGACTCGGAGGCAAGTGCGGGGTCACCTCGGGTCAACCGCTCGACTTAACTGTGGAGGTGCTTGGTTTGCGCGAGCAACACGATCAAGGCTGCTTTGGATTTCGACAGAAACTCGGCCGGACCGTCTGGATCAGAAGCCAAGGGATAGACATTGCGGCTTGTTCCGCTAGATCACAAGTCTTCGATCCCGACGCTTTCACTGGCCTAGGGATTACGTTGACGAATAAGCGTCTAATAGTAGTGAAGTCATCGGCACATTACCAGGCCAGGTTCAGCGAGATTGCCGACCATTTATGGCATGTGCGAACGCCTGGCGCGATGTCGCTCGATTTCGCGGCGATCCCCTATTCGAAGCGCGACGGACAGTACTTTCCACGCGTCCCAGATCCGTGGGCATTGCACGGCCAGCCCGCGCCGCGAACCTTTGTTCGTCGGCGAACCTTGGTTTGACTGTGGCTCGCTTGGATAGCGACCCGATGCTGGGTGTTTCGATCAGCCGATATCCGCACAATCGGCCGTCACCGCGGCCGCTCGACCAGCTGAATGATCGTTTACGCCCTATTTGCGATGCCTACTTGGGAGCAAGGCAGGTTCCCGGTGCGTCGATCGCTGTCGTGCATGGCGACATGAGCTATCACTACGCTTATGGGGTCAAGTCCATCCTAAGCGCAGAGCCAGTGACTGCGCAGACGGGATTCAACATTGCGTCGTGCTCCAAGGCCTTTGTGTCAGCGGCAGTGGCCTCCCTGGTTGCTGACAGGCTGGCGAGTTGGGACGACCCGATAAGCCGTTTCGTACCAGAGTGGCAATTGCAGGATCCAGCCGAAACGCTGAAGGTTACGTTGCGCGATCTCAGCGCAAACCGCTTAGGCTTGCCCCGGGTCGGTCTAATGGAGGCTGGACTTGATCCGCGCCTTCCTGTGGAACATGTCTTTTCGAGGCTTCGCCATACGGTCGCAGTTCACCCCTTGGGCGAACGCTTTACATACATAAACGCCGGACACAACGCAAACGCTTTGGCGGTAGGACGCATCACGGGTCAGGATTTTATCGACACCCTGCGAGACCGCATCCTGCAACCCTTGGGCATGAGCACCAGCTCGGGCGGAGAGCAGGCACGGGCGGCATTGGCTGACCAAGCCGGATGGCACTGTCGCGTCGCGGGGGGCATTGTGCCGATCGACAGCATTTTCACGGACCAGCAAACCGGTGCCGGTGGCATGGTAGTTTCCGGCGCCGACGCATTGCAATGGTTGCGCTTTCACCTCAACGACGGGTTGGTGGATGGTCGACAAGTCATTTCTCGCGAGGCCTTGGTCGAAACCCACAAGCCACATGTCATTACCGAGCCCGGTAAAGATCTGCCGGGGTTGTTCTATCCAGGCGCTCGCATGGCCGCGTATGCACTCGGATGGGCAGTTTCGGACTTCGAAGGCCGCCCCCTTATCTGTCACTCTGGCACCGGCTACGGCGTCGCCGCCATGACATTGCTGCTACCGGGTTCGGGACTAGGCATCGCCGTATACGCGAATGTCTTGGGTGCACCGGTGACATCACTGTCTTTTGCTCTTGCATCCGCTGTGCTGGGTCTGCCAGTACGTGACTGGCGGGCTTACTTCGAATCCTTCGCTCCAGTTCCACCAGCAATGCCGGCGCCCAACCCATCGCCTGCGATTTCAGAGGAGATTATCGATCTGGACTCCTACGTTGGTACCTATGTCCACGCAGCGGACGGCCCACTGGTTGTCGAACGAGTGGGCGACGGCCTGGCGGGGAACCTAAGACATGGTTATCGGATGAACTTCTCGCTGCTGCCCATCGGCTCGAACAGTTTCTCAGTGAAGTTTAGCCAACCAGAGTGGCGAGCTCTGATGGATAACGAACGCTCCGTGCTGAATTTCAAGGTAGTCGGTGGCTCCAGCGTTGCGGCCCAACTCGATGCAGGGCTGATGACCCGAGAGTTCGAGCGTCGTGCTTGAACACAAGCTGCATCAAGGCATTCTTGGTGGGTAATACTTTCAATCACTCCGCTGTGGCGGTCATGACGCTTCCCCGTTCGTGCGGGTCCGGTCGCTGCACACAGGCATGAGGTCCGCAATCACCTAGCAGCCTCCCAAATGACGCCACATAAGCGCTGCTCTGCCCGGCCATTTTGGTCTATTCACTGCATGGCCAACTGCTGCTGGCCGAACGGGAAAGGCAACGGCGCACCAAAGCTCTAAAGGTGTTGAACCCGGCGCGGCCCTTGAAGCCTATTTCGCCGGGTTAAACGCGCTAGACCATGTCGAATTTGGTTGGCTTTTGGCTCGCTTTGTGAGGGTAACCAGCGGCGGTCAAGGCCGCTGAGCATCGCCGTCTTAGCACGGATCAAGTGACAGAAAATTGCGGATAGAAAAATCAACGGAGTAAAACAGCATCAGTGAATGACACATACCCGAAGCGTCTGGGGATCCTCGCCGATTTTCAAGATCGGTGCCTCAAACTGCTCGGCCAAGCTTCAATGGGCTGCGACTCTAACTGCGGGTATCAGCCCATGGACACGGCGGCAGCGGCAGCGCGGGTCTCGACGCCGAGCTTTTGGTATATGCGGGTATCAGCCCATGGACACGGCGGCAGCGGCAGCGCGGGTCTCGACGCCGAGCTTTTGGTATCTTTAAGTACCGTCTTCTACAGCGAACCCATTTTGCCTATCCCCTTCGCGTGCAAAACGCATAAGGTGCAATTCAAACTTCAGGACTTTGAGAATAAAGGCGACGCGTACACCGACCGAATCAAAGCACTGACAGCGGCCTTGGAGCTTGTTTAGATTAACACCGCGGCGCCAGCACTGTGCCACGGCAATCGCCCAAGCCAACGCGCCGGAAGCCTTCACGCTGGCAATAGCCCCGCAGGATCACGGTATCGCCATTCTCTAGCCAACCGCGAGTCTCTCCATTGGCAAACTGCAACGGCTTCTTGCCGCCCGCACCCAACTCCATCAGCGAGCCGCCCTGCTCCGGTGCGGGTCCGGACAGAGTGCCAGTGCCGAACAGATCTCCCGGGCGCAAATTGCAGCCATTTACGGTGTGGTGCGTCACTAGTTGGCTGATGCTCCAGTAGGCGTCGCGGTAGTTGGCTTGGGATAGCCGCTCGCCGACCTGCCCGGCTTGGCGCATCTGCGCCGTCTGCAGCCAGACCTCAAGCTCGATACTGATGCCCCCTGACAAGCGGTTCCGTTCCGAGTCGAGGTAAGGCAGCGGTTGTGGATCCCTTTCGGGCCGTGAGAACGGCACGCGATACGGCGCCAGCGCCTCCAGCGTCACCACCCAAGGGGAGAGCGTGCTGGCAAAGTTCTTCGCCAGAAACGGACCCAATGGCTGGTACTCCCAGGCCTGAATGTCGCGGGCGCTCCAATCGTTCAACAGCACAAGGCCGAACACGTGCTCCTCGGCCTGCTCCATAGGGATGGCGTCGCCCAGCGGGTTTCCCTGCGCGACGACGATACCCAGTTCCAACTCGTAGTCCAGCTTGCAACAGGCGCCCAAGGCGGGCCTGTCCTGGTCAGGCGCCTTGGTTTGACCCAAGGGGCGGCGAAAGCTTTCGCCGCTGGGCAGGATGCTGGAGGTTCGCCCGTGGTAGCCGATGGGCACCCACTGGTAGTTGGGGAGCAGCGGATTGTCCGGTCGCATCTGGCGACCAATAGTCGTTGCGTGGTGGATGCTGGTGTAGAAATCTGTATAGTCTCCTATGTCGCAAGGCAGGCCCAACTCAATCTCGGCCTGCGCGCGCAGCGCGGCGCGCCATGAGGACTGCTGCGCGCTGCTGCGGCTCAGGCCCGCGCTGAGGTTGCGGCGCAGCTGGCGTCGCGCCGGTGCGTCTAGGCCCATCACGGCCTGTATGTCGCTGTGCGGCACGATGCCTGCAACTTGCAAGTCCAGCAGCTGATCGCCGATGGCCACACCGGCGCGCCATGCACCGCCAGCTTGGGTTCTGAAGCGGCCAAACGGCAGGTTCTGAATCGGAAAATCGGTCGCAGCGTCGTTCGCCGACTCCACCCAACTGAGCAGCGCCAAGTCGTGCGTAGCGTCCAGTGCCGGCGTCATTTCTGAAATTCGCGCTCGTGAAAGAAGGCCGCATGTTTCGGCGCCTTCTTGTTACTGGACCACTCCTCCAACATGTCCCACTTCACTGCGTCCATGCGCGCGATCATGGCGACTTCATCGGGATCCGGGCAGGCTAGCTCAAGGCGGTGGCCGCTCGGATCAAAGAAGTAGATCGAGTGGAAGGCGCCATGGTCGGTCACGCCGAGCACGTCCACACCCTGCGACTCCAAGTGCGCCTTGAACTTCAACAGCGTGGCACGATCCCGCACCTTGAAGGCAATGTGCTGCACCCACGCTGGCGTGTTCAGGTCGCGCCCCATAGGCGGGTGCGTCGGCAACTCGAAGAAAGCCAGCACGTTGCCTTGTCCGGCGTCCAGGAAGATGTGCATGTATGGATCCGGCGCCTTAGTGGATGGCACGAAGTCTTCCGTAATGGCCAGCACGAAGTCCATCTTCAGCATCTGTTGGTACCACTGCACGGTCTCTTGCGCGTCCCTGCAGCGGTAGGCGACGTGGTGAATGCGATCGATCTTCATGCGGCCTCCTTTACGGGAGCGGCCAACACACCTCTGCGCACCTGGTCGCGCTCAAGGGAATCGAACAGCGCCTTGAAGTTGCCTTCTCCAAAGCCATCATCGGCCTTACGTTGGATAAATTCGAAGAACACCGGGCCAAGCAGGGTTTCGGAAAATATCTGTAGCAATAAACGCTTTTCGCCGTCCTTAGTCGAACCGTCGAGCAGGATGCCGCGGGCCTGCAACTCGGGAATTGGCTCGCCATGGCCAGGCAGTCGCTGTTCTAGCATCTCGTAGTAAATGTCGTTGGGGGCCGTCATCAACGGTACGCCTGCCATCTGCAGGCTGTCCACGCTGGCTTGCAGGTCGTTGCAAAGCAGCGCTAGGTGCTGTATGCCCTCGCCGTTGAACTGCATAAGAAACTCCTCGATCTGGCCACTGCCCTTACCTGACTCCTCGTTCAGCGGAATACGGATCTTGCCGTCGGGCGCGGTCATTGCGCGCGAGGTGAGGCCCGTGTAGTCACCCTGGATGTTGAAGTAGCGGATTTCTCGGAAGTTAAACAACTTTTCATAGAAGCCGCCCCAGAAGGCCATGCGCCCCCGGTACACGTTGTGCGTAAGGTGGTCGATGATGGAGAAGCCGTGACCCTTGGGATGACGGTCCACGCCTTCCAGAAATAAAAAGTCGATGTCGTAGATCGACTGACCGCCCTCATAGCGGTCGATCAGGTAAAGCGGCGCGCCGCCGATGCCTTTGATGGCAGGCAGGCGCAGTTCCATCGGACCCGTGGCGATCTCCACCGGCTGCGCACCGAGTGCCAGGGCGCGCTCGTAGGCAAGGTGCGAATCCTTCACGCGAAACGCCAGACCGCAGGCGCAGGGACCATGCTCGGCTGCAAAGTAGGCGGCGGGGCTTTTAAGGTCCCGGTTCACGATGAAGTTAATGTGGCCCTGGCGGTACAGCAACACGTCCTTAGAACGATGTTTTGCCACCAGGGTGAAGCCGAGTTTTTCGAACAACGGTTCAAGCCTGTTGGGCGTGGGTGAGGCGAATTCAACGAATTCGAATCCCATGAGTCCCATCGGATTGTCAAACAGATCAGCCATTCACTATCCCCAGCTTTTTTGTTGTCGAGTTGGAAATTGTGGCGAAAAGTGGCTGCGCGGTGTGCGCAAAATAGCTTCCAAATAACCTTGGAAGCGCATAATTCATGCATGAAAAACAATGATTACGACGATTTGTTGCTCGATAAGTACGACATCGAGATTTTGACTGCCCTGCAGAAGGATGCTGGGTGCAGCAACCAGACGCTGGGCGAGGCGATTCACCTTTCGGCCTCGCAAGTGAGCCGCCGGGTCCAACGCCTGCACTCCAGCGGCATCATCCGGCGCACCGTAGCGCTGCTGGACCCGGCACGCATAGGCCTGGGCGTGCGCGCCATCACCTATGTTTCGCTGGCGCGTCACGGCGAAGAGGAGGGGCGAACCTTCGAACACGGCATTGCGGCGTTTCCGGAGGTGCTCGAGTGCTATGCGGTCACCGGCCAGTCCGACTACATTCTGCAAATCGTCGCGGCCAACTTGAACGACCTGTCAGAGTCGGTGTTGCGCCGTCTGACGCGCCTCAAAGGCGTGAACAGCATTCGTTCCAACATCGTCCTGCAGTGCATCAAGACCAGCACGGAATTACCCATGGGGCAAATTGGGCGCCATCGAAGCGAAGTTGTCCAGCGTGAGGCGGGACACCTGCGGCATGCGCCCTGAATTCCCGCAACTAGCAGAAAGGCACCATGCCTAGACTTGGCTCCCAAATCACGATTCAGTATGCGCACTATGCCTGCCATCCGTCAGGCCAAGGTCTGCAAAACTGCCTATAAATTAGGCACATTACCCCACTTTTACGCCGGTTATGCATCGATTTAGCGTGAGTTAAAACGCCATTACGGTCCAACTTGCGGCGTCAGGCCTGCCAAACCCCATAGCCCTGCACCCGCAGGCGGATGCCCAAGTCCACCTCCATGTACTGCGCATCTCCATAGGGCATGGAGAAATTGTGGCCTAGGGCCCTGACTAGGCCTTGACCACAGACTTGGTAGTCACCTTGGGTTTGGCTGCAAACCCCTCAACCACGGCTCCGCTGAGTGCTTCCATCTGCACATCCAGCTCCCCCGCATCCACCGCCGCTTTGAGCAGCTGCAAGCTGGCGATCACTTCCGCAAGTCCTGCGGTTTCAATGGCGTTCTTGCCTTTGCTGATCTCCAGCACCTTGGCGCCGTAGCGCAGGGTGATGCAGGTCTTGCCGTTGTCCGCCGTCCACCACCAGGGTTTCAAGCGCTTGGGTACTTCAATGGTCTTGCGCTCACCCGTGGCGGGGTCTTGCACCGTGCGCAGCTTCACGCTCTGGTAAGGTGTACCCGCTTGCTGCCCTTGGGCCAGACGGATTTGTTCGTCAATCTTGCTACACAGCTTGGTCCTGCGCGCCTCTTTGGGGTTGGTGCCCAGTTGGCGCTTGCCAGCGATGAGCTTGAGTGAGCTTAAGTGGGACATTTGCTTTTTCCTTGGGTTGGTTAATGGAAAAGCAAATTTATGTTCAGACCCCCGCTCTGGGCAACCGAATCCCTCTGGTAACCCGCCAGTTCGGCCGGACTCTAGGCCTCTTCACCGCTTGATGCAGCCCAGCTATGCCCACCGATAGCTGCGAGCTTGGCTGCGTAGAACTGGGCTTTTTCGTGTTCTTTTTCCATGCGCCATTTGTGGGCCAGTTCCTCCTGGCGCTCATCGTAGTGGCGCGGCTCAAAACGCTTCAACTCAGACGCTGTCAAGTGCCAGTAGGGGTTGCCAGTTTGTTCACGCATCTGCCACTCGATTTCGGACTTGGCGTCTAAGCCGAGCTTGCGTTTGAAAAAGATGGCGTCGTGCACGTTGGCAATCGGCACCCTGCCCTGCTGCGCTGCTGCCTTGCGCACGATGTTCATGACTTCGGTCTCCCCATGCTGGTACAGGTAGGCCAGCACCTTGGGCTTGCTGACCTGGCCCTTGTCGGTTTGCACACAGGCCAGAGCCAGGAGCTGCGGCCAGTTGGCCCTGACCTCGTCGTAGAGGAAGTTGTCCAGCTTGTGTTGCTCCCGGACAAAGGCTTTGACGGTAGCGTCGTCCATGAAGCGTTGCCGTTCATCTGGGTTCTTGAGTATGGTGACCAAGGCTGGGTTGTTCCAGGTGCCACTGGCGTCCTGCCAGCCGTGGCTGGTTTGGCGGGCGCCAAAGCTGATCGCTGTAAACGCTTGTTTGAGCAGCTTGTTCTGCAGGTCTTTGGGCGTGGCGCTGTCCCTGTCAAAGACGTAGTGGCGTACGGTGGCCATGAAGTCGGCCTTGTCTTCTAGGTAGGTTAGCGTGGCGCTGAACACCCGGTGTAATTCCGCTCCGGGCTCGCAACTAGTCAAGTAGCTGCGGGCGTAGCCCATCTTCCAGGCGATCACGCTGCTGCGGATGTCATATTCCCAGCAGTTGCCCAGCATGGCGCGGCGCAGTTCCTTGTTCACGTTCTGTACGCTCACACCCTCGTAGTACATGCGGCCAAACTCACTGGGCTTTTTGCGCTGCAGGTAGGCGCCGCCCAGTACGCGGGTCACTTAGAGGATGAGTCGGGCTTGGCGGATGGCATGGGCCTTCTTGGCAGCGCTGATGAGCTTGGCCTCGGTGCTGAGCCAGACGATGTAGCTTTTGAGGGATTTGACGTCCACGTCAATCCGGTCAAAGCGGCTGTACAACTCCGCAGCGGTCCAGTGCGGTTGGAAGTCCGGGTAGAGCAGGCCAAACAGGGCCAGGTTGCTGGCTTGGTTGCCGTCGAGGTATGCGTCGATGTCTGCGTCGCTGGTGACCGCCGTCAGTTTGCTGGGTGCGATGTCCAGGGTGTTGGTCATCTTGACCCAGGGGCTGAGCTTGACTTCGCTGATCAGGCCGCTGATGTTGGTGCCCAGGGCCACCGTTTGGACCAAGGGCACATCGTTGTCGGCCAGCCATTTGTGCACTCGCACGCGTTTGCGGCCGATTTGACCGCCCTGCTCCCACAGGGTGGACAGTGCCAGGGGGTAGAGCTTGAGCTTGCGCTGCCTGGGGGTGAGGCCGACCAGAAATGCTTGGAACAGCATTTTTCTAAACGCTGCAGGTATTTGTCCAAGGCGCGCTGGGCGCTGTTGGCAGGTTTGGGGAAGTCGGCTTGCAGTGATGCCAGCACCTGCGGGTCAACGGTGAGCTTGATCATGGGAATCCTTACATTCCAGCGAAACGCGCTGGAATTCATAGGTATTTAGCGTCGCCACTCAAATCTACCGGGTCACTGCGAAAAAGTCACGTGCTTATAGTAGTTGGAGATAAGGGAGTCATGGTTAACCTTGAGTCGCTTGTAGATTTGAACTTGAGTTCCCAGGTCAGCAGGTCCTTGATTTTTCCTTTCCCTACCCATTTTTTTAAGGGGTTCGAACGGGCAGCTTTTCATTGCTTGACAGGAAAAAACTAGTGACAAACCAGCCCTTGGCAGCTAAAATTTGAACGTGTTTAAGGAGATTTTTTTATGCAAAATCCAGCACCAACCGAATCTGGGCGTGCACAAATGGTTGCCAATATGCTGGCAACCTTACGCATCGAAAAGCTAAGCCCCAGTGAAGCCCTAAAGCCAGGCCTGCAGGCTTTCGTGGAGGGCCAAAAAACTACTACTGATTTACTCAACGAAGTCCGGGCTAAGTATGTCACGCTACGACGCGGATGATGTTTACTGCATTCCTGGCTCGAGTGTTTTAAAGAATAAAGCGGGAATCACTGACCAAGATTTACTTGATGAGTACGAGGGCGACTTTACTGCTATCCGTATTCTGGAACTCTCGCAAGCCCCAATTGATGGCGCGTTCGACCTGACGCATCTTTGCGCCATCCACAGGTATCTCTTTCAAGATGTATACGACTGGGCTGGTGAAGTCCGAACTGTTGACATCATTCGCGGGGACAGCCGTTTTTGTAACCTCCGTCAAATACAGTCGTACTCCACTACCGTTTTCAAGACACTTCAATCTGAGAGTTACTTAGTTGACCTCGCAACTCAAAAATTTTCGGGTCGATTGGCACATTACTTGGCAGAGATCAACGCGATTCATCCCTTTCGAGAGGGTAATGGGAGAGTGCAACGCATCTTCATTTCCCAATTAGCTGCGCACGCAGGTTATGCATTAGATTATTCAGCCCTGGATCAGACAGAGGTTTATCATGTCATGAAATCATCCTTTTTGGGCAATGAGCAACCACTTGCAGAATTAATATCAAGCATGATAATTTGATCACTAGTCTTCACTACCACGTCAAATTCTTGAAAAAATTAACCAACCAAAAAAGTCACGTACTTATAGTAGTTACCTACAAAGGAGTCATGGTTAACCATGAGTCACTTGTCGATTTGAACTTGAATTCCCAAATCGATCAAGTCCTTGATTTGCAAAAAACCAGATCAAAATGAACCGATCAAAAAAGTCACGTGCTTATAGTAGTTGGAGATAAAGGAGTCATGGTTAACCATGAGTCACTTGTCGATTTGAACTTGAATTCCCAAATCGATCAAGTCCTTGATTTGCAAAAAACCAGATCAAAATGAACCGATCAAAAAAGTCACGTGCTTATAGTAGTTGGAGATAAAGGAGTCATGGTTAACCATGAGTCGCTTGTAGATTTGAACTTGAATTCCCAAATCGATCAAGTCCTTGATTTGCAGAAAACAAGATCAAAATGAACTGACCAAAAAAGTCACGTGCTTATAGTAGTTACCTACAAAGGAGTCATGGTTAACCATGAGTCACTTGTAGATTTGGATCTGAGTTCCCAGATCAGCAGGTCCTTGTTTCTCACCAGGATGCCGGACATGTCACCCAGCAGTTGAGGAAAAATATTGCAGGCCCGCGGCTTAACTTGACTCAATCACATGCGCCACATCCCCGTGGCACTGCGCGCACTTGCCCACCAGCAGCAGGTCGCCCTTGCGCACCACGCCCGTGAAGTTGGTGATGATCGTGGCATCGCTGCACTGACCGCACCAGACATTGGCCAGCAGTAGCTTTTTGATATCAGCAGGAATCGCCTTCCACAGCTTGGCCGCAGGCTCGGTGAAGTTGGGGATGGATTCCAAGGTCATAGGGAAATCATAGTGCAAGATAGAGGTGCCACGATGCCGGTACGCCTAAAGTGCATTTGAACGGAACCGCCGGCGTCTCGAAATTTTAAAAACAACATGTGTGGTTCCTCGGAAAAATCAGGTTTTCCTTTCAGGCCAAAGGTCATAGAATTAGCCCGTAGTACCGCAAAAAAGAGCAAACCCATGAAGCCATCCGCTGTTTTGGACCGAAGCCGAGAGCGAATTCGCGAGCTTGCGCTGGAGTACGGCGTTTCAAACCCCCGGGTTTTTGGGTCCGTTTTGCGCAATGAGGACTCAGAGTCTAGTGACTTGGACATCTTGGTCGACCCGGCTCCAACCACATCGCTGCTAGACATTGCCAAGCTGCAAATGCGCTTGGAATCCGAACTGGGCATTCATGTAGATGTGCTCACTCCAAGGGCTTTACCGTTGTCATTTCGCAATCATGTTGTAGATCACGCTCAACCGGTATGACCGACTTGCAGCAGCAACGGCTGAACGACTATTTGGATCATATGATTCAAGCAATCGAACAGGTAGGCGAATACCTGGACGATGTAACAGAGGCACACTTTCTATCTACACGGCTGTTACAGGATGGTGTAGTCCGGAACCTGGAAGTCATTGGTGAGGCTGCAAACCAAGTCATCAAAAAATTCCCGCAATTTGCTGCAATGCAATCGGATGTGCCCTGGGAGGCCGTTTACTACATGAGAAATCGCGTAATCCATGGCTACGCGAGCATCGACTACGAACTGGTGTGGCAAGTTGCGAATAAAGATTTGTTGGAGTTGCATGCGCAATTAGTGCGGATCAAAACCGCACTGTAAAACCTTCAGGCTTTACCTGAGGTTTGGGTCAACCCCACACAATTTGCCTGGAGAGCTGAATGAACGAAAACAAACCAAATATGGAAAACCTCCACCGCATTCCTGCCCGCAAAGGCAGCGCAGCACGACTTAAAGCGGGCCAAGTTTTAAGGGTCATCAACACCCACGGCACACAAGTGGTCGATTTCTGGGCTTTCAATGACCCGGACTTGGGTGAGTGCATGTCTATGGAGCACACCCGTGGGATGCTGTGCCGTATCACGCCGCTGGTGGGGGACAGTCTGTACACCAATAAGCGCCGTGTCATCCTGTCGATGATCGAGGACACCTCGCCGGGGGTGCACGACACCCTGATTGCGTCGTGCGACCGTTTCCGTTATGAGCAACTCGGGGCCAAAGGGTTTCATGACAACTGCACCGACAACCTAGGGCATGCCTTGGAAGCTTTGGGCCTGCAGCGGGTGGTGCATCCATCGCCATTCAACCTGTTCATGAACATTCCCGTGCGAAATGGCACGGACCTGTCCTTTGAGGCACCTGTGGGAAAGGCTGGTGACAGCGTTTGCTTTCGCGCGGAGATGGATTGCGTTGTGGCCTTCTCCGCTTGCCCACAGGACATGCTGCCGATCAATGGCAGTGACTGCGTAATCCATGATGCCCATTTTGAGATATCTGGGTGAGCCTAGACAGACGCGGACTTGCCTGTTTCATCGACGTCATGGACTGCAAGGCCATTCTTGACAAGGTCAATTCCGACCGTTACGACCGCCACGATTTTCCGCTGCTATGTGAGTTGATTAACAGATTTACATTTGCATCTTGACCCAAACCCTCTTCCATAGCGTGGACTGGTCATGGGGTGTCGGGGAGCATAGACGGCGGTTGACATCGCCGCACTGCAAAACCTTCAGGCTTTACCTGAGGTTCGACCTGCTGGGTGCGTTCTACAGCTACGCCCTGCAGATTGACCAAAGCCCCCTGCGGGACAACATCATCCAGCGCATGGCCGAGCGCCTGGAGAGTGAGTACGAGATCAAAACCCAGGCCAACTCCCCTTGGCTGACCACAGTGGCGCGCTTCATCTTGCCCCAAGACCGCCAAACCGCCTTCAACTACTCCCGGGTGTTGCAGATCGCCTTTGATGAGAATTTGGCGGCCAGTGAGCTGCCTGCCTACATCAAAGAGCGCGGTGGCATTACCAAGATGCAGGGCACCAAAGACCAGGCTGAGGCCACCAAAGCGGTAAAGACGCACAAGGAGGACAAGGTCAAGATACTCAAGAAGGTGCTGCTGGCCGAGGCCAAAGGTAGCCAGTTGAGCGCCAGGGTGCCGGAGAACAAGGTGCTCAACATCTGCCCCGAAGGCGCCGAGGTGGGTAGTTTTGAGTATTCCATCGCACTGCGGGTGGGCGACGAGAACCGCGTGATCCACTACATGCAACTGCCCAAGGCCTTGGAGGAGCAAATCCTCAAAGCCATCTCGGACGTGACCATCCAGGACGACCTGGGCAAGGTGCAGATCCAGCTCGATGCCTACCGTGCGTCCCTGGGCATTACCAGCGGTTGGGGAATGATGCCCGGTGACAAAGGCTTTCAACTGCCGGGGGTTCCCGCCATCGAGAGCACGAAGGGCCAAGCTGTGACCAGCGAAGCGCTGCAGGAAGCTCCATTCTGATTCTTGCGGACCAAGGCTCCCGAACTGGCTTCGGGAGTCTGTGCCTTGCCTACGCTTTTAACCTCCGTTTTTAACCTTCTTTTTTAACCCCCACTTTTAACCCCCGTTTCTTCACACACTCCAGGAGTTCGACATGAAACCGTTTCTTGGCCCCTATGGCGCCGCCACCATTGTTTTGTTCACCTCGCAGTTTGACAGTGAACTGCCCAAGCTCAGTGACCTCAAGCGGCTACTCCATATTCCAGATGGAGCGTTCTACCGAAGCACCGGTCACCACAGCACAGAGGTAGGCCATTTAGAGCAGGTGCTAACGATCTTGCGAGCACCTGATGCCAATCCCAATCGCTACACCTACCGACGCAAATCACTGAGCACGGACTTCCTGATTACCGTGGCAGGTGTAAATCAATCCTTGTTCATGACGCTGAAGTACTCGGCGCAAGTGGTTGCAGGCTTCAACCTCACAACCCAGGCCGTGGAGGAGTTAAATGCTTTGTTGAAGCAACACCATTGCATCTGGAATCTCAGAGAAAACTGTGAGTCTTGGCCCAGCACCTTGCAAGACCAGATGCAAGAGGCCCAAAGCATGGGTCTGACCGATACCAGCATCTTGGAAGCAGATTTTGAGGCGGTTTTCAGAGTAACAAAGGACTACGGTCTTGAAGCCATTCAAACGTCCGTCAAGGCTTTGGAGCAGTGGTATGAAACCTACCGATGGAAGGATGGTCACAAAGCCAGTGGCCAAGGCAATGGTGACGACGACGCTACCCCATCGCCATCACCGTCTGAGACAGAGACCGTCTGAACCACCACAGCCATGACCGGTCTACCCCCCACCTGTCAACCATTGCGCGGTACCCGGCCAAGGCGTCGGGTTACCGGTTGTCCATCTGCGTGTCTGAAACAAAACTGCGTTCAACACAGAAAGGACGCAGCAATGACTTCACCTAACAAAGACGATACCAAGCACGATACCAAACAGGCACTGGCCACAGAGATTGAGGCGCAACTCCGCCAATTCACCGGCACCGGCGCTTACTACCGCCTGAGCCGCAAGCACCTGATGACCGATGGTGCCAAGTACCTGGCAGACACCGCGCAGTGCTACTGGATGATGGACGCCATCGTCAGCCACCTGTGCGAGATTGGCACCAACGACTGGTTTGTCCATGTGCACATGAAAGTGACGGGCCAGCACGCGCTCATGATTTATGACGACGGCAACGGGCGTGAATTGGCTCGCCAGGCCATTGCCTACACCGACTTCCCCCTCTCCGAGATCACCCTGTACGCCTGCTGGGACAGCGAGCACTGGGTGATCTTGCTGCCCTCGGAGTACTGAACATGGCCCGCGCACTGGAGCCTGATGCAGAGGAGCGCCACCGTACCGTGCCCCTGCGCGATACCTTTAACTATGTTCCGGGCTACCCGCGCAAGCTGGTGATCTTCAAGATTCCGGCGTCGAGCTACTGGTGGGTGCGCTACTACGCTGCTGAGAAGATTTACAAGCGCACCACCAAGACCGACATCAAGCGCGATGCCCTGGAAGCGGCCAAGCGCTTTTACGACGATATCAACCATCGACTCAAGAACGGGGCCGAGCCTTTGATGCCTTGGACCAACCCGGCGGAGGTGATGACCTTTGCCCGGATGACCACCCTGCTCATGGAGAGTGAATCCGCCAAGTTTCAACGGGGGCAGCTCACCGAGATCAGCCTGGACAATATGCAGTACCGCTTCAACAAGCTGATCCTGCCCTTCTTTGGGGTGCGCGATGTCATGTCCATCACCTACCCGGTGCTCGATGAATACCTGCAGTTTCTGTCCAAGCAGCCTGAGTCTTTGAGCGTATCGACCATCAGCGCCTACATGGGACTGGTGCGCAAGGTGCTGCTGCATGCGGCGCGGCACAGCTTTTTAAACAGTATTCCGGAGTTTCCCAAGGTGGGCGTGGAGGACAAGCCACGGGGTTGGTTCCAGGTGGGCGAGTACCACGCACTGCACAAAGCGGCCAAGAAGCTGGCGGGCAGCAAGGTGGAGTGGCGTAAACACAGTGCTCCAGAGACAGGCACTTACCTTTGCATGCCAGGCATGCGCTTGGAGGGAGAAGACGCGCTGATCCGCAGAATCGAGATGACCAAAGATTTGGCCGATCTGATCGTGTTCATGGTCAACAGCTACATCCGCCCCACCGACATCAAGAACATGCAGCACCAGCATGTGGATGTGATCAAGAACGATGAGCGGCAGTACTTGCGCCTGCGCCTGCCTCCCAGCAAGGGCCACAGTTACCCCATCACCACCATGCCCTGGGCGGTGCGGGTCTACGAGCGAGTTTGCGAGCGGCGCATCAAGGAAGGCGGCCTGGGCTTTGCCATCATGCCCAATGACTATGTGTTTCTGCCCCAGATTGAGAACAGAGGTTATGCCTTAAAGCAGTTGCAGCGGCAGTTTGATGCGGTGCTGGAATTTACCGGGCTCTCCGCCAAGGGCGAAGACGCAGACCGCACCCTGTACAGCCTGCGCCACAGCAGCATCATGTTCAGACTCATGTTTGGCAGCAGCATTGACACGCTGACCCTGGCACGCAACGCCCGCACCAGCCCGGAGATGATTGACCGCTTCTATGCCGCTCCCCTGCAAGGCGAGATGAACATTGACAAGTTGCAGGGCAAGCGCAACCCCAGGCCATGGGAGCAGTCGGGCAAACCCAAGCAGTCCTTGGACACGGATGCCTTGGACGAGCAACCAGCGTGGTTGACGACAATTACCTTGGCCGGTTAACGACAACTATGTTGGCCGGTTAGAGGCCTACACCGGGCGGGTCCGGGAGGCGGGGCTACCGTTGGACCTTCGAACACAAATCGAAGGTAGCAAGCAT
>Ga0209500_10001145_pt1 | contig 20697 bp, 46 predicted proteins | sample S_140212_EF_Meta_FD_187323 | JGI IMG/M metagenome (GOLD analysis project Ga0209500, IMG submission 187323) | Freshwater microbial communities from Lake Simoncouche, Canada to study carbon cycling - S_140212_EF_MetaG (SPAdes) (version 2) | ecosystem: Environmental > Aquatic > Freshwater > Lake ... | reverse complement strand
ACTCCGTACCAGAATCGAACTGGTCTTTCCGCCTTGAAAGGGCAGCGTCCTAACCGATAGACGAACGGAGCAAAAATTAACTCTACAACTTTTTAAAGAACATGTGTGTATTATACATGAACCACACAATTTGTCAACAACTTATTTTGTACTGTTGTTATTAAACGACAGTACTTTTGTTTTCAAATGGAGTAGGTGACAGGACTCGAACCTGCATTATACGGATTTGCAATCCGCTCCCTAGCCTTTCAGGTCACACCTACATGGCGGAGAGTGTGGGAATCGAACCCACTCACCGGTTTAATCCGATGACAGATTAGCAATCTGCTGCATTACCATCCTGCCCACTCTCCAATTTGGAGGAAACGGTGAGATTCGAACTCACGGACCCTTTCGAATCGCTAGTTTTCAAGACTAGAGCCATAGACCACTCGACCACGTTTCCATATAGAAACACACTTCACAATATGTTTTTATATGGCACCCGAAATAAGAATCGAACTTATACTAACAGAGTCAAAGTCTGCTGTGCTACCACTACACCATTCGGGAATATATTAACTCTACAAATTTTTAAAGAACTAAAAGGGACGATGCCCAAAACAAAAAACCTCAGATTTTTTAGGTCTGAGGTTTGTGATTAAAAAACTATTTTACTAATTTATCTAAACACAAACCTCTGCTGGATCCTTTGATGCTCCAATAGAGCCATGATTCTCACAGCGATAGTTGGCCTGCCATGTTGGTAACATAGCACTTAGCGTTATCGATGAGAGTCTGAAATTTTGCATCATGTTTGTATTATAGTCTATTATTTAGTATTTGTCAAGCGTTTTTTGAACATTTGCCTAAATTATTTTAGGCTATTTCCTCATACTCGTAGTTAACCGTTTCATCGTTTTCACGATAAACACCGGCGCCATTCTTTGTGTGAAAGCGCTTTGCCATTTCTGTCTTAGGACTCAATGTTATGAATCTTGTAATTTCTGGCCGTGTTTCTTTGATATGGCGAACCGCATCAAATATTAAAGCACGACCAGCGCCAGGTACATAAGACCAAATTGTGTAAAATACAGCAATAGTTGGACTATCTGTAGTTTCAAACAATTCCGCCTCTTTAGTTGGAATGCTACTCTGATAGCTCACGCACGTAATAGCTTTAACTTTATCATCTTCATCCCGAAACACGAAAATATCCTTGTTGGCGCCAAGGCGGTCAACATGAGGCACATTAGGCCTAACGGGGTCTTGATAAATCAATTCAAAAAACTTATCGGTTAACGATTCTATTAAGTGTAACATATTATTTTAATTATATTAATGGATGCAGGAGATGGTATTGCACCACCCTCAGTACAGCTTATGAGACTGTCCGGGTCACTTGACCTTCCTGCGTAGCATTCTATTTATGCAAGTCGAAATGAATTCCTGTAATAGAGTCCCAGCGAAAACTACGCCAGCCTTGATTTTCAATATCAAATACAGGAACTACATCATCACTTGTTGTTCGTTCTACACCTTTTGGTGTTTTTTCAGCTGGAATTTTACCTTCATTCAATGTGCAAAGCATTTCCCGTTCACTTCCATCTTTTTTGATGAATTTAACAGTAATTTCTTGCTCACGAAGCAAAGTCAAAAGCCAATTTTTCTCTTTTTTCGATTTAAATACAATATTATCACTCATTTCATTTATCCTTACGGGACTTAATACCCAAATTTGTTGATTGAATCACTCCAGTTATAATAACTGTTGCTGCCCAAGTTTCCATCGTATATGGAATTTCTAAATTTGTAAAAAGCGTGTTTAATGACCAAATAGTCAGTAAAGGCGCAAAAATTAATATTAGTAAGATTACAGTAATTGCTACCAATATCATAAACACACTATTATTTGTTTTCGTCATCATCTTCATCCTCAAATTCTTCTTGTTCAGCTAGCCAATCTTCTTGTCTTTCACGTAAATTCCAATATTCGAGAATTTCTTCACTAATCATATCCAAAGAATCTGGATCAGCTAAATCAAAATCATTGTAATCATCAAAGCCGTCAACAAAGCGACCAACGAAGCCAATACCTTCTTCAAGGTAATATGCATCAATAAAGAAACCTTCTTCCGTCATTCTTTCATACAATACAGTTGGTGGTGCCCACGGAGAATCAAACCAAAACTTAATGGTATTTTCTTCACGTTGCCAATCTTGAGCATCACAGTTCCATTTGCAACCCCAGTTGTCAATAGACCATTGATACCACTTTTCACCATCTTTATACTCAGGCGGAATTGGTAGAAAGAAATTAAACCAATCTTTACCTTTGTTATCGTTCAGATATTGCTCAAAGGCATCAATCTGTTCGTCATCACCACTAATCTCAATTCCATTATTACACCAATTTGGCATTTCAAAGTCCTTTTTTCAGTTGCATGTTTTGGATTGTAACATTCTCTTTAGCCTTTGTGAGGTAATTATTGAACCATTTGTGGGATTGTGTTGTTTTTCTGAGAATACAACCAAATAATTCAGTACCATTCAAATTTTCTACGTATGCTACAGGGTCGGCAAAGATTGCTTCAAAGGTTTCATCAAATTCTACGAATCCTTCACCGTCCGGCTTGAAAAAAGCAATATGATACTTGTCACCATATGCTGTGTTTTCAACTTTTTCAGCATTTTTCAGATTTTCTTCATTGTAATCGAAAAAAGACAGCTCTAATTCGCCGTCTTCAGCGCCAGGAGTAAAGAAAAACCCATCAAATGTTGTTGTTTGCATCAACTAAAACCTTTTTTTGTTGTTTTTTGCGGTTATAAAGCTTTTTGCTCAAGACAATCCGCTCACGGTACTTGGGACTACGTAAGTCCTTCTGTAGTAAGTTACGATTTGCGTTGACTTCGCTCGAATTTTTCATTTTCCTTGCTCAATATTTTAAAAATCTTAGCCGATAAGAACTTTTCTTTCGACCATGCATCATGTTCCCATGGGTGGTCGTAATAATTCACTTTGCTACGAACATATCGTTTACCCATCCAGAAGGTTTGACGACCTATTCGTTTTAATTGACCCTTTGCAAATTGTTTAATATGCACCATTTCATGTGCTATTACTTCAATTAACTTTTCGCTGTCAATCCTAGAACTCAAATGCATAGCATATAATTTATCAGTAATTGGTGTAGCCATGCCATTAGCACCTTGCTCTTGAACAAGGTCTTTGGATGAAAACACAATTAAAGTAAAATCATTTTTATCAATTTTCAATTCTTTTGCATATAATTTAATACAGGCCTCTATTAGCATTTTGCGGTCACTTTGCCGCATTTCCATACAGAGGTTCATATTTAAATCCTAAATTTTTGTAAAACCGTACTAGCTTCTTTTGTATTTAATATTTCAACATTATCACATTTAAGTAAATACTCTTTTAAATAAATTTCTTCACGGTGCTTTGAGATTAACTCTAAAGCATAATCTATATCATCCGAATCCGCCTGAAGCATCCAATCAGAAAATGCTTCATCGGTTGTATTCAGAATGAAATTAAGGTTGTCTCTGTCCCAATTATTCATATTGGTTTCCTCCATTTAAAAGGTATTTAAGGTTGGTTCCAAACAGGCAATCAATTCCCGCTCACGTTGGTGAGCAGGTTTACGACCACGAACTATTTCCAAAACTTCATAGGTAAATGAAGCATCCGCATTATCACGGATGAATTGGCACATTGACCAATCCTTGTCCTCACGTATAGCACGGCTGACATGTTTTTGCCAACGCACTTTTACAGAGCGAACAAAGGCCTGTCCTTGTGCTACAGTTAAACCAACGTATGAATCGCCAGTATCTTGGCAGATTACACGATACAAAACGTGGTTGCGGTCAGAGCGCTTTTTTCTATTCATCATGGTACCATTCTAACACAATAGGCAAAAAAGTCAAGAGCCCTGTTGCTTTTATGCAACATCGCATCACCACTAGTTTGGAAAGTAATACTTTAGTACTACTCCATTTTCTGGTTGATTTCTTCTAATTCCAGAACTGCCAAAAGAACAGCAGCTGCAATCACTTGAGACCATTCATTGAAATACATGGAAAGAACTACCATGACCCATAGAACAATTCTAAAGCCGCTTCTTATAACACTTACCGCTTTTTCAGTATCTAATTCAAAATTCATATTATCCTTATGCCACTTCCCAAGGTATTGCGTCTTTGAATTCCAAAGTTTCGCTACCATCATACTCATGTACTCTAAACTGAGTTCCCACAGGAACCCATTCAATTATCAAATCATCAGAACCACCAAAGTATCCATCTGAATATTTAGCCTCACAATAAGCCGTAATTGTCTCAGCGTTTGTGCCGTCTTCAACCATAGCCACAACCGCAGGGTCAAACAATAATTCTGGCTTCAATGGATTCCATGATGACCAACCCGCACCAAAGCCTGGCGATACAAGAACCGCCACTAATCCGTTTCTAACTACTTTTTCCATTTTTAAATCCTCTATTTGTCGCTTACGCCACCCCGACATTGTTCACTCCAATTTTACGGGGACTCAATGGCTTACCTTCATAAGTCATTAATATTTTAATCATCATTTCAAAGCTTCTCATATTCACTCATTCTTTCCAAAAGGGTTCCGGCGGCTTTCCGCAAATTTTTCACATTCTTCCAAAGTACCAATCTCATAGTCCTTATCGGCCATATAATCTGCGGCTGTCGTAAATTTCAAATCATTCACTTGTTTAAGGTTATCGGTCATACGGTCAATTTCCCGTTTTACATCATCAGATTTCATTCTTTAACTCCGAAATGGTCTCTAATAAGTTTGGCGCCAAATTCTGGATCGTATGGAAAAGGTTCATTCTTCCATCTAATCAATTCATTAGCACATTCCATTACAATCAACTCAGCGAACTTTTCGGCACACATCCTGTTACTAGAAGCCTGTCCCTTACGGCCGGCATTATCCATAGTATATTGGACCGCCTGGCTATACAATTCTTTAATTTGTGGATTCATTTGAATTCCTTTTCCACATAGTATTTAACTAAGGTTCTTTGGATCATCGTAATTAAATCCCCTTGGTCGTCAGGTACTACGAACCTCACAGGACAATGGCCCCATGTTTGTTTCTTTACAAATTCAAAATACCATAACCTGTGTTGCTTCTTCTGTGGATCAAAGACCACATAGGGCCTTCCAATAAGAGACAAATGGCTCATTCAAGTTCCTCAAGGGCATCAATAATGCAAGAGTCGGCCGTGCTCATCTGACTGGCTATCTCCGAATTAGTCTTCATACCAGTATACTTGGTATGCTGTGAATTTGCCCAATGATAAACATCGGACAGTAAGTCTTGTGCCTGCAAGAGTTTTGCTCTTAATTCTGAATTTGTCATGCTTTCACCTTAAATGAATCTATCCATTCCAATAAAATCCATTTGGCTTTATAGCGAGATAAGCCAAATTGCCTTTGTAAATAAGGGCCTGCACCCATCATATTAGTAACACCTGAATCCCTCAAGGTAACCAAGTAATCAAAATAAACCTGTTTGTCCATTATATAACCTCATATGATTTAATAAAAAATTCTACAGGATAAATTTCATCTTCCAAGTCATCCGTGAAATCATCTTCAATTTGCCATTCTTCCCTTATGTAAGAATCCATCCATTCCTTTGCTTTTTCCCTTGTAGAGAAAACATTTAAAACCGACATGCGGTCAACCAGACGATCCTCATCATAATCATCCTCAGGAGAATACTTCTCCAATATAAAAACTTTCATAGTGAATCCTTAATATAGGTAAACAGAAAAGGTCTTAGCGTTTGCCTTGAGGCAGGTAGATTGCCTCGACATAAACCCACGCCTGTAATCCAATGGGGTATTTCGAGGTCCTCTATATCGGATACGGAAGAATTTTCCATTGGCAGCCATGTCCTTGCGGAACTGGTCGAGGGCCTCAATAGGCGTATTAGAGAAAATAGCAGTGGGCATCGATACTCCTAGAGTGGGATTTGGCCGGAAAAAAATTTAAAATGTTCTTCGTTAGAAAGCTGGTAACAACCTTAGACAATTGTAGTCTGCTTGTAGAGGACTCCCGTGGACTGTTCCTGGCGTCTCCTTGACCATCTCAATAGTCATCAGCACCGTAGCAACCGTAGTCTTCATCCGTACCATAGCCTGCACTGGCCATGGCTGAATCAAAGTCTCCGTCCATGCTCTCATCATATTGTTCGGCCATCTCGGCTGCCACATTATCCACCCATTCAAAGGGTATCTCATGCTTCTCCGCTATCTCAGCAAAGGACAGGAGGCCTGCATTCAGGTCGTCCTGAATGGCTATCACCAAATTGCTCATCTTGCTCATACTGCTCTCCAATAGAAAAGGTCAAGGACAACCACGACCATACCCAGCGCAAACAGGATGGGGAGGATCACGGTGTCGAAATTATCGTTAATTAATTTAATCATTTTTTGCTTTCTCAATCTATGGATGGAGTATATCAAAACTGGTAGAATTGTCAAGCACTAATTCGGCTCTGTTGTTTTTGTGCAACAGGTGCAAATAAATTCTGTCCATCCACCATGAACCTATTGTAGGCCTGTATGACCTTCTGGCTGTACACCATGTCTGGGAAAGTACTTTGTTCCTTCTGAATATCAACCAGCAGGCCTAAAAAGGTCATGCCTAGAAATTCTCTTTCCTTATTCAGGATGCTAATGGCTGTCTCAATTTTCATGCGTAAAAATCCGTGGTTAATTCTAGCTCTGTATAAACTGCTTCTCTCACAACCGTATCCATGGCTTCACCAAATTTTAGGTCAGACCATGCAAGGTAACGCAGCACTGGTAGAACGGATGGCCAATCTAGGTCATGCGCCTTGGCAAACTCAACAATGTGAGCAACCCTAGCATTACCTTCGGGGGTAAACATACCGTAGCTTTTCATTTTATTTCCTTGAATTAACGAATGGATTGCTCATTGGTTTTCACTACTTGCCAGCCCCCGCAGCGTCCTGCTCTGTCTGTCCTCGGTTTCAACCGGTTGCTTGTTCGACAACCCATTCGTTAATTCCCAGTAATTTTTCAACTGGAGCCTCGGGGATACGATCCCTTTGCTTTACACTTTGAGGGCCCATGTTGGCATGGGCCTTTGTAATACCACAGTTCCTCATGCGGTCTCAAAGTGGTTATGCTGTCGCTGTTGACAATTCGGTCACAACGGCGGCAAATTTAGTGGTTTTTGCTCTTGAAGGCTTTTTGTTAGCCTTAATAGCTTTAGAACCAACTGGTGCCATCAAGCGGTCAAGACGGGCCTGAGCCTTTGCAATAGCAGCATCACGGCGAGCACGGCGTGCATCAGCCTTTGCCAACTTGGCATCAATTCTTTCCAGTTTAACCTTTGCGGCCAAATACTGTACTTCGCTCTTGAAAAAAGAGAGGGATTGACGAGCAGAAGCTAATTCAATTGCGAGGGGGGAGAGGACTTTAGTCATTTAGTTTCCTTTAAAATTTCAATCTATGGATAGAGTATAACAGAACCGGCAAGAATGTCAAGCGCTTTTAGCACTATTTTTAGCATTGTTGTATTCTTGCAACAATTGCTCAAGTGTCATTTTCTCATAAGCTTTCACACAGGAGTGTTGCTCAAAAACAACATTACTGAAGAATTTTTTATCACAGGTTTTGCACTTGAATTTCATTTCTTGCTTTCTTAATCTATGGATGGAGGATAACAGAACCAGCGGGATTGTCAACCGTAGAAAAAGGTTCTCACACGGCCAGGTCAACTATTCCGTCAAATTCACAGCCAATATCCATTACCTCATAGAAACCAGCCATTATCTCCTGTACCATATCGTGGTATTGCACCTCGATTATCTCATTATAATAAGCCTGGGCCAGGTCTTGTAACTCAAAATTAATATTATCCATTATATTATCTCCACGCATTAACTAAACCGATTATACACGTAATAATCGCCACAATATTAACCATTAACTGAGGCCGATTATCTACCCTTATTGTCCATATCATAAACATAATGGTACCTAATGCAAAGGCCAATATATTATATGGATATACACTAGGCCCAATGGCATTAAATGAATGGCCAACTATAATGAATATAGCACCCACCCATTGTAACTTATCGTTCAATAACATTTAGACCTTTTCTTAACAACAGCACACCGCTAGTATAACAGAACCAGCGGGTTTGTCAAGCGTTATTTGGCTGTTGTATGCCTGCAACAGGGGGGTTGACAAAAGCAGCGGTTTCGGGTATAATGGTACCATTCGAAAGCGGCTGGGGTGGACATGGCGGCTGGCCACTATGGCAAAATGAGTACTTTCGTTTTCAACTACCAGTCGGACGCTTTATCATACTCTGACCAATCTGAGAGGTCAGGCGGCAGGTCAGGTATATCGACCGCAAAATCTTCAACGGTCATAGTGGCCAATGACGTATTCAGCATTTTTTGTTTTGCGATGGCCTCGGGCGTTCTATTATACTCTACGGCGACCTTACGCATAGCATTACGCATATTATCAGTAACAGGCCTGTCAACATTAGAGCACGATTGGCTGCAGAATAGTCCACGTTTACGGTGTTCTTTATTACAGGTCGGACATTCTTTTAATTTATATTGGCCACTCATAGGTCACGGATTCTCGCTGGTTTACTACAGGTCGGTTACTACCACTTTTTACCACTTTATTGCACTTTGTATGCATCTGGTGTCTTTTTTATACCTTTGTTCCAAGGCACATTACCCTTTAATCGGATACTATTAGCAAGTCCAATTTTCCTCTTTGTTTCTTCAGATAATACTTTTTTGATTTTATATGGTAGTCTGCCTTTGACCCATCCATCGGGTATATCTACATCCTCTTGTATTCTTCTATTCTCCATGCCATTATTGATATAGATTGAACCCATGAACCATTTGGACAAATTATCTTTTTGTTCTTTGGTTTTTTTCAATTGTGGGTTACCCTTGTTACGCTCGGATATCTTTTTACCGATTGTTTCCTTAACATCATCAGTAATGGTTGACCATCTTTTTTTTTGTACCTCACTCATTTTTTGTTTGGTTTCTTCTGAAGCTTTTGTTCCAATCTGTCTTTCTGATATTCTTTGGCCATACTCTGGTGAATGTTTTCTACCCTTATTAGCAATAGATATTTTCTTTTTTTGTTCTTCTGTTATAGGTCTGCCCGTATAGAGTTTCCTCATATATTCTTTATGTTCTTCAGTATGATGTTTACCAAGCATTGTTTTTGGCCTACTACCATCTTCATATCCTCTCTTTAAGGATTCAGATAGTTTCTTTCTAGTTTCATCAGTAAATACTTGGTTTTTTCTTTTTTCTTTAATGATTTTCTTCGATTGTTCGGTGTGCTTATAACCTGCCACTCCCTCGCCGCCATGAGTCTTATTCTCTAATATTCCTGTATTAATATCCAATCTACCATACCATGCAATAAAATCTATCTCATTTGCAAAGGCTTGTTCTTCCGTTAAGTTAGTTAATACTATCTTAATTTGTTCACTTGGCGGTACCGGAAACCTTCTTTTATAATTATCATATGCCCTATTGCCCTTACCCTTGCCAACATAGTATGGCGTACCATCCTCACGCAGGTACATATAAACATAATAATTATTCATAGATTCCTGCGCCACTCATTCTTTCACCTCTTCGGCACCACTTAGGACTCTCATTTTCTCTAGTAGTTCACCTAATGGCCCGGTCATCATTGCACGACAGCAACTCACGTATATTGGTGCAAACATTCGGCCACTATCGGATTCTTCTCTGCGGTTTAGGTACTGCTCAAAGAATTCCTTCACACATTCTTTTAGTTCATCAGGTTGGTTCATTTTTTACTTTGGTTGTGCATATCCCATGCTACTAGGGCAATGGTGATGGCTATTACTACAACAAAAATGATTACATCAGTGGTCATGGTCAATACTCATTTCATAATCATCTGGCAGGTCTTCTATACGTAGGAATATAGGGTTTAGTTCTTTTAGCATATCAAGTTCTCCTTGAATAATTGGATCATCCGACTGTAGGTCTTTAAACTCTATCAATGCATTACCTCTGGGCTCTTTGGCGTTTTTACTGCCACTTCGGATAACAACTGGCGGAAGTCTTGGCCAGTACCACAGCTCTCGTTAATTAGTAGGATTCGGGCAAGTACAATAGAGGTAAAAGACAATGGCGGTAATTGGTATTTTCCTACCATATTACCAAAAGTGGCATCAATCTCACTTATCATCTCAATCAGTTTATCATCGGTCATCAGTTCTTTATCCTCTGCATAGCACGGACATGGACTCTATCTTTTTCCTTTTCAGGCTCAGATAGTTGATTATATGGTACATGCTGAGAGGCATTATGCTCACCTCTTGGATTACGTTTCATCCACTCATTGTGGACATGCTCTGCAGCCTTCTCAATATCCTTTGGATATCTTCTGTTAGCATCCATTGCAGCCTTACCTGCAGCAAGATTCTCTCGTTTCCAATCAGGATGTAATTTATCAAACGGCACATTGATATTGCCCTTTGTACCATCACTATTGTCCTTGATTCGTTCTTTGGTGCCAGTTGGGTCAAAGTTCTTACGCCACTCATCATGGGCCTTGGCGCCAAAGCGTTGTACTCGGCCAACTCGGACACGTTCATTAAGAAAGGTTTTAAAGTTAATCATTTCTTGGTTCCTGTATAATGATTGGTACTGGAGGTTTTCTCAAAGCATCTTCAATCATTTCGTTTAAACTCTTGCCCTTGGCTGGTCTATTGTTCTGGTTGCGGTGTGTCTCGGCCAACATCCAATCTGGCATTGGCTCTACATCATCCGGTTCACCCCAATGGTTATTTTGCATATACGGTATTGCTTTCTTTCAATCGATTGTAAACTGTATGAAATACTAAATCGGTTGCACCTGTATTATACACTCTATGTAAATGGCCATCAGGCACCAATACAATAGAACCGGCCTGAACATCTACGGTTTCAATGCCAATTTTTATTCTGCCTTGGCCAAACTGAAAGAAATAGACCTCTTCCACACCATCATGGAAATGACCCTTTGTCTCTTGACCACTATGCAATACAATCTGTGATAATACCAGTTTATCCAACTTTAGGTTATCTATAACAGAATAGACCTCGGTGTTTCGATAATTATCACCTTCAATGTTATAATTTTCATAATGGTGTATCATTACCAACTCCATACATTAACATCATAGCATCCAATACACAATCATCAATAGGGTTATGCTTAGTGATATGCAAATCTTTATCAAATGCCTCAACCCAAGGCGGTGTCACCACCTTACAATAACCTTTTGTCGTACCATACAAAAAGTCAATGGCAGTGCGGACATCACGCCACCGTGCGAATGGCCAGATAGGTTCTATCTCTAGTTGCTCTTCAAATGAATCAAGTATCAATTGGTCTAGGTTACCACGTGCCCATATCCAACAATTGGTGTCGTTCTTAGACTTTGCCCATGCCCTCATGTCTTCATAGCCATTCTCAAACTTAACATCAATTGCCTTATTTGGTTTGAATGATACAGTACGGACATTCTCACATTGCTTCGACCACCATTGCATTGTACTCTTACCAACTCTGCGGTTCAACCTTTTGATTTGGTCTTCAACATCAAACTTTACAAAAAATGCCGACTCACGTAATTCGGTGTGTGATGGTGTCTTGGTCGTATCAAAATAGATTGCCGCCATGCTCAGTATGACCGAGTTGGACTCTTTACCTAGTGTCTCCACATCAAATATAAACATTATTACCTTTTCTTAAAGTTATCAATTTCATCAACCCATGCCTTTGTTTGGTCAAAGGATTTCTCTTGTATCGTTGGCTCTTTGTATGTCTTACGTGGACTAGAACACATCGGACAATTAGGCACACCACAGTCCAATGCATGGTGCTTGGCTAGTTTGTGCGGTTCTTTTATCTCTATGCCATGTACCTTAGCAATCTTAACTTGTTTTTTAATCGCAGTATCATCAGCATGTAACCGACTGCTATGTTTGTCTCTGTCTTCTTGCTTGCTCATATAACCATCCTTATTTCTTGGTTTGTAACTCTGCAATACGGCTGCGTAACTCACTTGTGGAATATTTGTGTGTGCGTTTATTGAAGTAAACCTCAATCGGCAGGTCGTTGCCAGTGAATGGTTTATCTTTATAGTCCTCACCTAGAATACGAACATCAATATTGTATGCTTTTAGAATTTGAATCAAATCATCTTCTGAGGCATATACCACTATCTCATCAATATACTTGACCGCTTCAAGCTGAATGAACCTCTCAGTTATACTCTGTACAGGTTTATTCTTTGTTGCACGGTCAATAGTGGGATCGGTTTGCAGGCCAACGATGAGGTAATCACATTGTGCCTTGGCCTCTTTGAGCATTAGAATATGGCCTGCATGTAACAGGTCAAATGTTGAACATGTAAAACCTACTCTCATAGGCCAAACTTCTCTTTAATACTGGTAACACACCGCTGTTTTGTACCACCAATCATATCCTTGTCGAAGGAGGTGTATGCATGGGTTTCATCGGCATCTTTAACTGCCTGTATGCATTCCTGTATTACCAGTAGGCATAGTTTGTTCAGGCAGGCTTGTGCTTGGGGGTTGTTCGGTAGATGGTAGTTTATCTCCGATTGCTCTATCAAATGGTTCATAGTGTCTAATCTCATATGGTATGAATGGCGGCCTAGGTTTGGCTAACAATTCATCTAATTTAAATTTGAATCTTGGTTGCATTATACACTCTTTTTTGTGATATAGTGGCAATAATATGTAGGCAACCAAAAAGAAACCCGCCTAGTGGCGGGTTGGTTTAAATCTCATTCCAGTCGTGAGGGTCTAGTTCTATGACAAGGTTTATAAAGTCTACCGCATCATTTTCACTACTAAATTCTCTAATGACCGTTTGGCCTGTATACCTTGAGGTAAACACCAACATTATGTGGTCATCGTTATAAATTGAAAACTTAATAATCCAACCATTACGCTCGGTTGGTGCCCACGATTGTGCTGTGAAAGCTGTATCCATGAACTTCTTGGATGGTCTATGTGCAATTAGTCTTTTCATATGTCCCGGTCTCCTCAGGACATATGTATGCACAATTAAAGCTTGATGGCTTTGGCTGCCTTCTCGGCAACTTCTTTCATTGCTGTTGTAGACAGCTCAACCACTTCATTGGTTGTACGGTTCACTTGTTTTGTGAATGTACGTTGTGCTTCAACGAAATCTTTAATAGATTCTTTGATTTTGTCATCAAACACGAATGTGTCAACGACCTTGTTTTTTGCATCTTGTACTTGGTCAACGAAGTAGTTTGCAAAATATAATGGTGTGAAAATAGAATTGGCCATGGTTTATCTCCTTAGACGATAGTTGAATTAACGGCGGGTTGCACCGTATTTGAAGTCTCGGTATTCCTTAGTGAAACTACCGAGGGTTGCAAATGCTTTGTAAATGGTATGTAAAATGTTTTTCACAGATATGCCTTATGTTGGTTACGTTCAAACTCTCTAACATAGTGTTCCAATTGTGACGAATCAGTTACATTACGGCTAGAAAGATATCTGTCCAAGCGTGATTGGTAACTGTTGCCTTCAAAGAAGGAGAATAGGTAAGAAATGAGTCCGAACATAGTGTTTACGATATGAGTGATTATACTACTATATATGTTGCAATGCAACAATTTTCACTAGAGTTCGGACTCTATTGCCTCAGTCTATGGCATCTTCATATTGTAGTTTGGCAAGAATGTAGTCTTTCACCAATGATGAGCGTACAATATCATCAGGTGTAAACTCAATGCGAGTGAAGGCATTCATGTGGTGTGCCACATCAAAGAATTTAAGAATGCCTGATACATCATTCTTCTTCTTATTCAGGTCGGTCTGCCTGTAGTCACCACACCAAATAATCTTTGAACGATAACCAACACGGGTCATTACTGTATCGATTTCTTCAAAGGTCATATTCTGCATCTCATCTACAATAATAATGGCATCATCAAAGGACATACCACGAATGAATGATGTAGATATGAATTCAATGTGGCCTTGTTCCTCTAGTCTATCCCATGCATCCTTACGACCAAATAGTGTCTCACAGATTTGGCGATAAGGTTGTTGATAGATTTCCATCTTCTCATTCACATCACCTGGCAGGTGACCAATCTCACGGCTTTGTACAGCAGAACGTACAACAATAATCTTACCAAATGGATTGGACTTATCCATCACTTCTTCAATGGCTTTATACAATGCACAGAATGTTTTACCTGTACCTGCAACACCATGTAGTGCTACGAAATAATCTCCTCGTTTGTATGCATCAAAGAATAGTCTTTGATTCTCTGTCAATGGGTCAAATGTTTTAAGGTCATCAAGCCTCAGTTTGAGGTGATTGCTTGGTCTTGAAACTCTTTCAGTTTCAATGATTGTATTGGCAGTTGTCTTGCGAGCCATAGACTTCTTTCTCTTAGGTAACGAATCGGGTTCTTTACAGTATTTCATAGTTTATTCAACACATGTGCCTTGTGTATTTTACAAGACACCCATGAGTTGTAATATTCCGTGGTTAGTAGTGCATCTCTGATAAAAATCTCCTTAGTTTCTCTATATGAACATTCAGACCTAGTTTTACATAGGTACAATATCTTACGAGCAAAGTTCTCCTCTCCTAGTTTCTTAACATCAGCCTTTAATTCTTCAGACGAAGACCAATAGTTCTCCCATCCCGAGGATAGGCGAACCTTTTTCTTTTTGCCTTTGATTTGTCTTGTGCCGGCTCGTGTGAATAATTTCTTACCCACATACTTGCGGCTATTCGTTAGATTGGTGATTTCGTAAATGAATCCGAAATGGCCACCAATCATATCTTCTGTAAATTCTATATTGTTATACAACCACATTAATCATCCTCATCTTCTGTATCGCTCTCTAGTATATATTCACTACAGAACGGACAGAAATGAGGATCATCTTCACATTTTTCTACATCATATTTAATCGTAAATTCAGAATCACAGTTATTGCAGGTGTGATGTAATGAGGCCATTGTTACTCCGTTACGTTGGCACCACACTTAGCACGCTTGGCTTGTGTTAATGCGCCATAGTTAACAGGCCACTCAGTACCAGGTATAACCTCTCTTGCACCAGCAGGAAACTTAAACTGTACATTAGACTCACTTTGAATTGCACTAATCATTGCACGATACTTGGTCAAATCATTACCTAAGTTAACGTATGGCTTAGTGTGTGGAAATCTCCATCCTGCAACTTCACCTGTAGCGTTATTAATAACAATCTTGTAATAACCATGCGGTACAATTACTCCGTTACCAATACGCTCATCACCATTTCCATACAATGCGCCAACGTATATGGTAAAAGGTTGGTTCAGTTGGACTGCCCAACCTCTTACGGATGTCTCTAACAACTTCCATATTCCCCGATTTAAAGAGCCGTGTTGAGGATACATGTTTGTCATTAAAAAAGATTCGTACTCTACAATCTGTGACCATGATAGGTCACCATCAGGTACGGCATGGCCTTTGTCGTAACCAGTGCCTGCATAGTCATCAGGTCTTGCACCTGTACCATTCAATGATTGGTCAGCAACAAATGCATTAGTACGTGGAAAACAACCTAATGCATTAGGTGGTAACAATGTGTATGTTACATAAACTGGAATCTTTACTGGTGCATCATAGGCCACAAAATAGGCCTCACGGCAAATTGGTTGTGCAGGTCTTGCTGATTGTGCAAAGCCATATGGATTATGGACTGCACAGGCCTGAGTTGGCAATGGTGGTCTTTGGTCCCATGCAAATGCGGCACTTGTAAATAGTGCCAGTAATACTAATAGTCTTTTCATATATTCCTTATTGTGTACATGTTCTAGTTCTTGTTATTGTACCATCAGGATTCTGTGTTTCCGTCCATGGTGAGCAATTTTGTTGTGGTGGTATTGTTTGTTGTATGACAATTGGTTGTTGTGGTGGTTGGTTTTTAGATACTTCATAAACCAATACACCACCAACAATTGCAGGTACAACCCAATTCCAACCATTATTAGCATAACGCCATTGGCCATGATTGTGGCCATGATGCCAATGTTGAGCAAATGCTAATGGTGTTGCAAGCAATAATAAAGAAAATAAAATCTTTTTCATTTCTTTTACTCTTTCGTTTGTTTTAAAATTTAAGCCCACACCTCATCCCAAGTGCCTGTGTGTGCAGCCTTGGCATAATCTGTTGACCTGTTCTCAAAGAAATTGGTGTGTGTTGGTGCATTAATCATTTCTTCAACCCATGGTAGTGGGTTGCGCTTAACTTTGAAAATGCCTTTCATGCCAAGTCCAATCAATCTACGGTCAGCGATGTAACGAATATATTTCTTCAACTCATCAGCTGTAAGACCTTCCATTTCACCACTACTAAAAGCCAAATCAATAAATCTATCTTCTAATTCAACCATCTTCTCTGCAATGGCATAGATTCTAGATTTCAGGCCATCATTCCAGATTTCATTATTCTCTTGTATATATGTCTTAAACAACTTCATCATGTTCTCGGCATGCATTGTCTCATCAACAATAGACCAAGTAACAATCTGACCCATGCCCTTCATCTTGCCTGTACGTGGAAAATTCAACAACATAACGAATGAGCTGAACAATTGCATACCTTCAGTAAAGGCTGAGAACACGGCAATGTGTGTTGCTGTGTTTTCTTTAGTTGAATTCTGTTCTGAAATGTCCATGACATAATCATGTTTGTCCTTCATCTCCTGATACTCCATGAATTGGTTGTACGTGGTATCAGGCAGGCCAAGAGTCTCAATCAAATGGCTGTAGGCAGCAATGTGTAATGCTTCACGAGCCGCAAAGCCCATCAACATCATACGAACTTCAGGTTGAGGGAAATATGGTAGATAGTTCTTCACATAACCACCTGCCACATCAATATCACCTTGTGTAAAGAAACGAAAGATATTGGTCAAAAACTCTTTCTCACTTGTAGATAGTTTCTTTTTCCAATCTTTCACATCTTCAGCCATTGGTACCTCGGTGTGTAACCAATGTGATTGTTCATGTTTCAACCATGCGTCATATGCCCATGGATAATTGAATGGTTTAAAACTATTGCGTGTCTCTGTTAAATTGGATTCTTTTTTCTTAATCATTTCTTTCCTTATTCGTTCATTCGCCATTTGTTTTCTGGCAGTCCGTAGTCCCACTTTGGATCCATCTCAACATTCCATCTAGTGGTAGCAACATTAAAATCTGGTATCTTCATGTTTTTGGGGTTAGATGCTGGTTCCAAAATAACAACACGATTATTTGGCTGTGCCGCAAATTGACCATTATCACATTTAATGAAGTTAAAAGATTTGTGGTCTTCAACATCTTCACTATGCCCACAATCTATAGTATTAAAATCTGGATGTGCAGAATCAACAGTAAAGAGATATTCACCTTCTAACCAAGATCCATCTTTCATCTTAATCTTACAACGCATATTCGATATCATTGCTTTTCTAATCACAGTAATATCATAAGACATGCTGTTCCATAATTGTAAGAAATCTAAAGGATATGGTTTACCTTCTATTGGCTTCCAACAAAATGCATGTAATGGTAATTTATCATACAATGCACCATATTGATTCAAATATGCTTCAATACGGAATGCTTGGCTACGTTGGCTTTTAAGTGTTATCCACCAACAGGGTTCAAGTTCTCCGTGACCCTTCTCAAAGTCATAGAGAAATTCTCTACGAACAAAACACTTTACTGGTGGTAAGTTTGCTACTAAAAAACTCATTACTCATTAAACCAATCTTGCAATTCTTTTGCAGTCTTCATACCGACTAATCGTTTCAATACAGTACCATCTTCAACCATCAGCATGGTTGGTACACCACGAATACCAAATTCAATTGCAGTATTGGAATCTTTATCGATATCGACAACTTCAATTGGTAGATTGGTTTGTATGTCTTCTAATGTTTTAGCCAACATCTTACATGGTTCGCACCATGAGGCGGTAAATCTAATAACTTTTTTCATTTTTTTATCCTATTATTTTTTAAGTAAGAAATATTGAGCGCCTTTAAATATTTTAGTATATGATTGGCCTTTTTCTGATTCTAAAAATTCTTCCATTGCCAAATATCCACCATATAAACCAGGCGTAGATGCGGCATCTTCACAAATAATAATACCGCCACTAACAATCAAGTCTGTCACTTTGTTTAAAGCATCAAGTGTTGGTTCGTACATGTCAACATCAATATTAGCTACAACAATCTTTTCAACATCATTAGGTAAATTGTCTTTACATATATTTCCTTCAAGAAGCAAATATGATACTGAATTATTTTTGAATGTTTCGTGTATGTGATCCATGGTCTTTTTCACACCATACAATTTATGTGTATTTTTCCATATCTGGTCTACACTTGTTTGTGCTTCTTCATAATTAAATCCATCGAATGTATCAATTAAAACCATTTTACGGCTTTTAATTGCATTATCTTGTTGCATGAATTCTATACAATTCATAGCAAACAATGCAGAACCACCAAGATACACACCGATTTCAACATAGTCACCCTCAAGATTTTTAGTAATGTCGAGTGCTTCAGCAATATTATTCCAAACATTAATATTTACATGAGAGATTCTGTCTTTTTTACTTTCAGTAAGACATATTGCTTCGAAAGCCCAATTATTAGCATGATGATAGTCTATTTTACCAGTTAAAACTGGAGGTACAAAAATGCCACCAAAAGTTTTAATTCTTTTTAAATGTGGTAAGGCATCACAATCGTGATTGAAATATATGTAGAATACACTATTCGAAATATCATTATCTGAAAATCCATCTAATGATGTAACCAATGGACCTAAATCTCTCTCAAAGATTTTGAGGCCTGGTCTATCTGTTAGAATATAAGTTTTTTTACCTGGAAATTGACCAGGTGAGAATGCATTACCTTCTAGTTTTGCATTTTCATCTTTAAATATATTCTCTGTAAAATATCTATATTGGTCGAGGCTTTCTTTAGAATGCTTTTTTAACACTATTATCCTTCACACGCAAGGCATACAACTTCATCAGATGCCAATTGTTTTAAATTAATTTCTTCAATAACTTGGCGCTCAATACGCTTCGATACTTTATCAGCCTTAGCCAACTTCTCACTACGGCAATAGTAAAGTGTTTTCAGTCCTTGTTTCCATGCTTGGAAATGAACTGCATGTAGATACTTCACATTTACATCAGGTCTAAAGAATAGGTTCAATGATTGAGCCTGGTCAATAAACTGTTGGCGATCAGCTGCATGTTGAATAACCCATCGTTGGTCAATTTCCATTGAGGTCTTGAACACATCTTTGTCCCAATCTGATAACCATGTAAGATGTTGAACTGAGCCATCGTTTGCAATGATTGAAGACCAAATGTCATTGTAGTCATTTTGTGATACTACATCTCCATCACCTGCAAGATATTTTTCAATAACTCTATTCAACCACTTGTTCTTATTCAACGATGAGCCGCTGAGAGTATCTTGTCGATACGCATTCGCACGTAAGGGCTCAATAGAGGGAGAAGTATTACCCATAATGATAGAAGAAGAAGCGTTAGGAGCAACAGCAAGCATATGAGAGAAACGGCGTCCAGTACCTGCCGCATCGGGTGCTTCGCCTCTTTCGGTACCCAATTGGATATTTGCATCATCTAATTGTTCTCTTATGTATTTAAAGATTTGGATGTTTCGGCCTGTTGCCAATGCTGATTCCCACGGGATTGAATTCTTCTGTAGATAAGCATGATAGCCGAGGGCGCCAATACCAATAGAGCGTTCACGGCTAGCTGAATATCTCGCTCTTGATATGCTGTCAGGAGCATTATCAATGAAATACTGGAGAACATTATCAAGCATCTCAGCAACGTCCCGAAGAAAAAGTTTGTCAGATTTCCAATCATCATAATACTCCAAGTTAAGTGACGATAAGCAACATACAGCAGTACGGTCTTTATCAGTCGGTAATATAATTTCACTACACAAATTAGATTGTTTAATACTTAGGCCTAGTTTCTTTTGAAACTCTGGCATCATACGATTACTTGTATCAATAAAATGGATGTATGGTTCACCTGTATGCATACGCATTTCTAAGATACGTTGCCAAAGGTCTTTAGCTGATACAACTTCACGCACCTCACTATTGTGTGGGTCTTTTAGTTCCCAAGAATCATCAGCCTCAGGGTCAAGCATACAGTTCTCAATGAGCTTCATAAAGTCATCGGTGATGTTGATACCATGATGTAGATTCAAGCAACGCATGTTAGGGTCGCCTGTTGGTTTACGCATCTCTAAAAAGATAAGAATATCGGGATGAGAAATATCAAGATAAGCAGCATAAGACCCCCGCCTTGTCCGCCCCTGTCTGTATGCCAAACTACTAGCGTCATAAGTGCGAAGATGAGGCATAACGCCAACGCTTTTATCATCTGTAGACCTGATTCCAATTCCAATTCCAACTCCTCCGCCCAACATACTGAGCCAATTTACTTCCGCCAAACAATCAACCAAGCCTTCAGCACT
>Ga0209500_10001144_pt1 | contig 20704 bp, 35 predicted proteins | sample S_140212_EF_Meta_FD_187323 | JGI IMG/M metagenome (GOLD analysis project Ga0209500, IMG submission 187323) | Freshwater microbial communities from Lake Simoncouche, Canada to study carbon cycling - S_140212_EF_MetaG (SPAdes) (version 2) | ecosystem: Environmental > Aquatic > Freshwater > Lake ... | reverse complement strand
CCTACCAATGGACGATAGCCCAGCTGAGTATGCTCCTGGAGTATGTGAAGCAAGGTTTATTGTGGATCCAGAGGAATCAATTCCTGTGGATGAAGATGACTTCTGTAGCTATCTTGATTCACTCAATCTGGATTGGCGACTGGTCGAGGTTGACAACTCCGATCTAGACGTGTAATTCAACGTCCTAAGCATGACGTTAAACTGCTTACTTACAATTTACTAACGTTTACTAACACGTACCTACAACTTACTAACGTTTACTAACACGTACTTAAAACTTACAAACACTCATTACTAACTCAACATGCAATTCCAATTACCACAAGGTTTACAAGTCGAGTTACTTGCGTATGACCCAACGCTTAAGCAACTGGCTCGCACTACTAATTCAAAGACTAAATCAACTAAGCCTAAGTTTCCATTGGGTCAACCCTATAGTTTTGTACCAGAAGATGCAATTAAAACATCACTGGTACAAGATGCAATTAATTTGATTAATGCTGAGCCTGTCGAACGTAGGTACCATGAATTCAAACGCATCACAGGCTTTGGCGCTGATGCTAAAAGTTCAACTGTAGGTATTTTGTACCACTATGAATCAGTGTGGTATGCCGCATGGCTACCACCTAAAGGTAAAGAACAAGACTATGTGTATGGCTTTGCTTTTGCATATAAAGACAACAAGGCTTCTAAAAATATGATTCCTTATGCAGTAAATACTATACAAGATACACAAGTAGTTCCATATGGAAGATCTAATTTTATTACCTATTCAAGAGTTGTAACCAAACAAGATATTATTGATGGTTATGACAGGCCAATGTATGAGATAGCACAACTGTCTTGGAAAAAGGGTGGACAAATACGTGAAGCGATTAAACGCTTCAAAGATTCACTAGCAGATACTATTCCTACATGGAATGATTCACGCGGTGGAATATTTGCACGTATCAAACATTCAAACTACGTTAAGTTACTTGAAATAAATCGTTTCATTAATGAAGAAGACTGGAATACCTGGAAGCCTTCAGTTGATAATGTCTTTAAAATTATCGATGGTTTAAAAGGTGGGCCGCATGATTACAACTGGGGTTACTACAAACCTATTCGTCACATTATTGACAAACCATTCTTTCGTAAGTGGATTCAAGCCAGGTGCGATGAAGTTATATTGCGACTAAGTAATACAGAAAATCAATCAGAAATGATTGTTAAACATCCATGGAATCAAATTACTGCATTGTTTGAAGCCATTGGTTATGTTAATCGTGTATGGCCTGACTGCCCTGTTGATTACTATCAAACACATATCAATAACTTATTAGCTCTTTATAATCCACGTTGGCATTTTGAAGGTAATCGTGTAAGCAACTGGTTAAATGAACACATGCCTGTTGCATCATACTTTCACATAGTTGATAAACATGTTACTCAAGCTCCAGAGTTAACTGCTACATATCGTATGAATAGTACTATTTCTAGTAGCACTGGGCTTACTCAGTATTACTTTAGTGAATGGAAAGATACATTGCAACTATTGCATAAAGTATTGTGCAATAAAGAAGCAAAGAATGAAACATTCGCGCCACCAAAACGTTGGCGTCTCACTGAGTTCCATGATTATGTACAAGCAGAAGCATGGAAGGTTGAAAATACTAATTACAAACTACCTCAAGATTTATTCCCTGCACCTATCAAGTTAACGCTAGATGACCAGGCTTGGACATTCATCCAACCTATTGATACACATCAACTAGCAGCATGGGGTCAAGCCGTACGCAACTGCGTCGGTGATGCATCCAGCTATGCAGATGGTGTTCGCAAGAAGAAACATTTCATTGTCTTGGCAATGCTTGACAACAAACCAACATTCACTATCCAACTGGAGGTAGACAGGGGCACAATGTTTGTCAAGCAAATTGTTGGTACATGCAATGCCAGACTTACAGATGATCAACAAGATTCCTACACCAAAGCTTTTGCGCAAGCGTTGAAGCTGCAGGAATCTAGGCTACAATCTGCGTAGTCCCCACAGACTTGCCAGCCTTAGCCTCGACACTAGGGCTGGCACCATCTATGACTGATTACACTGACGAACAACTACTTGCCATGGCCATGGCCAATCTTGGTGAGTACATTCATGACAACTCACCACATTATGTTTTAGTAGAAGATCCTCGCAATGAGGATGACTACGATACATGGGCTTATGGTTGTGAGCCATTGCCTCAAGATCACACTTGGCATTCAACATCAATAGATGTAGATGTAACCCCAAGTGCGCCCGAGTAGCCCAGCGGAAGAGGCAAACGACTTAAAATCGTTCCAGCGTGAGTTCGAATCTCACTTCGGGTACCAACCAACATCACACATTTAATTCAATGGAAATTTTTGCTTGCTTTAAAAACTTAATTCCAACTGTACATGCTTATCAAGATGATGAGCAACGTTACAACCTTGGCGCTACATGGACTGCTGCCGATGGGTTGCAGGATTATCACAACATTGAACTCAAGTATGTTCGTAACTCAGAACGTCTTGCGCTCCAAGGTGATGTTCAGCCTGATGGCAGCTGGAAATATGTAGAAGCTAATGGCACTGTACATACTATTACAGCTGACCGTGCTAACAACTTTATGAAAACAACCAGTGACAATGCCACGCTGATGTGTCAAATGCTTGACCGCCTACAACAAGTGGGTATGCCTGGTCCAACAGTTGACACTGAGGCACTGCCTGCGTAAACTACCAACGGATGGAACACCCTATAAGCCCAGCGCAAGCTGGGTTATTTCTTATGACAGACACTGATCAAATTAATTTTGTTGACTCAGAACTTGTAGATGAAGTTGTAAGTCGCATTCCAGAATCTGCTTGGAACAATGTTAAAGCAACATTGATTACACACATTGTAGATGCAATGCCAGGTGAAATTCTTGTGCGGCTTACTAAAGATCCAGAAGGCTATGAAGAAGCTGAAACTATTTTATATAATTACTACACAGATCCTGAACGCAATTGGAATTTAATCAATGACATATTCCAACTGTTGGGTGATGAATATGTTTTGACATTATTAGATGATATGCAACTAGATGAAATTCAACCTATTGAAATAACAGAATGAATTGCTTTCAATGTGATGCTAGTGTTTGGCGGTGTACAAGAACAGCGCATGACACTGTAGACACTTACATTCGTCAACGCACATGTCAAAATTGTGGTAATAAAACTTATACGGTTGAAGTTGAGCTGCCACCGTATTCAGTTGAACATCACAGTCGAGACGGCATGCCTAAGATGACACGTTTACGCAACGCTCGCAAAATTACTTTTTCAGCTACTTAACAATCATGCCAACTCCAAAACAACCTGTTAAGTTTAAAACTGGTGATCGCGTAGCTGAAAAGCCTAAGCCCACTGAACTACAAACGATGACTGACCTTTCCCCCGCCACGCAGGCAGTGCTAAATGCTTTAGGTTGTACGCAAAATTTAAATGCATTAGACATTGTTAAAAAAGGAATTGCTGCTATTGCTTTACGCTCAGCCGCAAGTCAAGTGGCTCCACTTGATTATCAATCTTTTTTTTCTAGTAAAGAATTTAATAAAGGTTTAGAAGTTCGCAATGAAGTAATTTATTACCAACTTCTTGACATTGCTGATGAATTAGAAAATGGCTAATGCAAACGATCTTACTAAAGACCGAGCAGCTCGTAAAAAAAGTCTTAACTTTACAGTCAACTTACGTTTGTCTCGTGAAGAAATTGAAGCTGCAAGACGCCTAGGTGATGGCAACATCTCCATGGGTGTACGTTGGGCTATACGTTATGCCAATGGGCGTGACATGAAACCAATTAAACTAAGTACAATGCTTAGATCTGCTGCAGTACTTGCTGCTGATATGGAAGCTGCTAAGGGTGGGGTCACACCATGATCAGTGGCATAACCCTTCAGTTACCAACTAGAGGAGACAGCAAAAACTCTAGTTCCCTTGGATAATGAGGCTGACGCTGTCCTTCTACACCTCGTTAATACTGTAGTACACATTGTTGTTCCCGTACGGGACAATAAGTTTAAAATGTTTTTGAATTTACAATAATATTCCCGTACGGGATGATGGACCTGAGATGTCCTTAAACTCATTCATTAACTTTACTTATCATTCAAATGCAACTTACCCCACTTCAAACTGATTGTGTTGTAAAGCTGGCCGCAGCTGATGTCCGTTCTGCAGACACTATGCTTGGCTTGCTTTTGTTAGAAGGTATTCGATTTTTCTACTGTGATAATGAACCAATTAATTCTATTACTTTTGGAGAATTAAATCACAATGTATTAAAAGAAATGGCTGATGCACTCAACAAAGAAATTCAAAACAACCTCAACTGAACTCAAATGGAACTTCTTAAGTTTGCTACAGGAAATGCCAAGCTTTCCAAGCGCCTGATCTTTTCACTTCCAGCTGGATACTCATGTCCTTGTGCTGGTGTTTGTAAAACATTTGCAGACCGTACCACTGGTAAGATCACTGATCTACCTCAGTATGGTGGCACTGATGCAGATGAGTTTCGTTGCTTTGCTGCCATGGCAGAAGTACGTCCTAATGTACGTGAAGCTCGTTGGCACAACTGGGATTTGATTCGTGAAGCTATCTACTCCACTGAATCAGATACCAAGAAACAACTTGCTGTATTGACAGGTGTAATTGAAATGTCTCTTGCTGTACAACCAGTGTTAGACCTGGTGCGTGTACATGAGTCAGGTGATTACTACACAGAGTTGTACATGCATGCTTGGTTAAATGCCGCCAGGAATTTTAGTAACATGCAGTTTTATTCCTATACTAAATCTCTTGGTATGTGGTACAACCTACGTAAACACATACCTAAAAACATGTACTTTACTGCATCGTATGGTGGTGTACTTGATTCAATGATTGCTCAATACCCAAGAACATTTAAGCGTTATGCACGTGTTGTGTACACAGAGCAAGAAGCTATTGATCTTGGTCTTGAGATTGATCATGATGACAGTCACTGTTTAGGTGACAAGCCATTTGCATTGTTAGTGCATGGTAGCCAGCGTGCTGGGTCAGCAGCATCCATAGCTTTAAACGCACGTAAAAAAGCTGGTGAGTTTGTGGGGTATAACAAATCACATCAAAAGGTTGCAGCATGAAATAAATGTAGTAGTATCTGACCATCTTCTACAAGACTATGGCCTACGTTATTGCTACATATAAAGACGGTCTGCCATATGCAATTCATGCATGTGGCCAGACCAATTCATTCCAGCTTGTTGCGTTAGACTCTGACGTAGCTTTAAACAAGATTTTTTCCCACCCATACAGGGCTGGTGCATATAACATCTTGTCATGGATTGAAAAGAATGATGACCAACTCTCCGGTATTGACCTCGACGTTTACGATGAAGCCAAGTTCCGCAAATGAATCTTGGCTTGTTTGGGACATCGAGTCCGATGGATTGTATGACCAGGTCACAAAAATTCATTGCATTGTTATCTATGACATCAACCTCAAACAAACTTTTAGCTATGGGCCTGATCGCATTGGGGATGCTCTTGAGCATTTGTGTAGTGCTGATGTTCTCATTGGTCACAATATCCTTTTTTACGATTGCCCCGTAATTAAAAAATTAACTCAAACAAACTTTACTGGCCGGATCATTGATACACTCATCTGTACCAGATTGATCTGGCCTAAGGAATTACTCTATGAACTTGACACAGAACAATATACGGAAGTTCCAAAAAAGCTACGTGGTTCTGCCGGACTCAAAGCTTGGGGCTACCGATTGGCTGACAACAAAATTGAATTCAAAGATTTCTCAGAATACTCTCAGGAAATGTTGGTCTATTGTATTCAGGACGTTTCAGTTACCACAAAACTTTTTGAGCTTATTCAAAAACAAAACTATGCAGAATCAGCACTCAAACTTGAACACGACTTTGCTTTGGCGATTAACAAACAAATTAGATCAGGTGTTCCTTTTGATTTGGATGCAGCTTTTGATTTGGTGGATGATCTCCGAGCAAAACAAAACAAACTTGAAGCACAATTAAAAGAATTGTTTCCGGCTGTAAAACATGAGTCTTGGTTTACACCCAAGGTAAACAATACTAAACGTGGTTATGTCAAAGGTGTGCCATTTTGTAAAATAACAGTTGAAGAATTTAATCCGGGGTCTAGACAACAAATTGCTAATCGTTTACATACTAAGTATGGATGGGTACCAGCGAAAACAACTGAGAAAGGTAATCCAATTCTTGATGATGATGTACTTGAAAAACTACCATATCCCGAAGCAAAAACATTAGCTGAATATATGCTAGTTAATAAACGTCTTGGACAAATTGCAGATGGTAACAATGCTTGGATCAAACTTGTTAATAATGATGATCTTCGTATGCACGGTGATGTTGTTACAAATGGTTGCATTACAGGTCGTTGCGCACATCGCTACCCCAACATGGGTCAAGTCCCCGCAGGATACTCGCCCTATGGAAAAGAATGCCGGTCTTTGTTCCATGCTCCTAACGGCTGGGACCTTATCGGTATTGACGCTAAAGCATTGGAGTTACGCTGCCTCGCTGGATATCTTGCTTACTGGGATAATGGGGAATATGCTTCTCTTGTTGTTAATCCTGAAGTAGATATCCATACGTACAACCAAGAACAATTTGGTGTAGAGACCAGGGATATAAGCAAACGTTTGCTCTATGGAATGTTATACGGGTGTGGTGCAGTTAAAGCTGGTACTATCATTGACCCTAACGAAAAAGATCCTGACAAACTTAAACGTCTTGGTCGTAATGCTATTGATGGTTTTATGAAGGGTGTACCAGCACTTAAAAAATTAAAAAATCAACTTGATGAATCATTAACAGAACGTAGTTATTTAGTTGGCTTAGATAAACGTGCATTGCATTGTCGTTCTGCTTTTAAAGGTTTGAATGTTTTATTACAATCAGCTGGTGCAATTCTTATGAAACAAGTTGTTATAAACATTCACAATAACATTGAACAGAACCTTGGTTTGATCTATGGCAAGGACTGGGAGCAGCTGTTGATGATTCATGATGAAGTTCAATTAACTTGTTACGGTGAATACACTGAAGCCATTCAGGAACAAGCTATGATGGCATTCCCTCAAGCCCAGGAGTTCTTTGGCTTTCGTTGTCTTATTCAAGGCGACAGCAGGGTTGGACATACATGGGCAGATACGCACTGATTGACTCGTCCCAGGTAAGACGCTAAACTGCCTTCCACCAACCATCGGAACCAATGAACTTTGTGACGGTGTGTGCCCAGGCAACTGAGGTGCCACGTGAGGTTTATACCTCAGCAACTTCTACAGCACTACGCTGTAATCTTTTGTTACCTCCCGTAGGTAATAAAGCTCCTACTCCAATTGAATTCAACGTATATGGAAAAGCTGCCGAACGTTTTCAACGTACAACCAAGGGGAACCTGTTGTACATTCACGGCGCCAAGCTACGTTTCGATCTGGAATCCAGAACGCATTCGTTACATGGAGGCATTATTGCTTCGGTTACAGAATCATTCCCAATCTTTAACACAGTCATCCTTAGTGGACGTTGCGTTAAAGACATCCAACAAGATGATGCACGTGCCTTTAAAACAACGGCTGATGGTTTAATGATTTGTAATCAAACACTTTCAGTAAACACTGGTCGCAATCAAGCTGATCTATTTAATTTCTATGCTATTAATACAGCAGAAGATAAATTAAATAACGCTGAGCTGTTGTTAAATTTTACCAGGAAAGGTACAGGTCTTACTATACAAGGCAGACTTATTACTGACTCTTGGGTAGATAAAGAAACCAAAGAGAAAAAATCCTGGACCAAAATTCAATTAACATCAATGACCTTGGCACCTAAAACTTCTGGGTCTGCGCCAGCGGAAATCAAGCCGCATACAACTGTTGCAAACCATGAAGTTGCTGGGTTGTGGGGCGGCAAAACCGCCGATGATATAGCAGAACCTTGGGGTTTAAATGTAGGTAGTAACTTGCCTGAACTGCCAGGGCAATTTAATGACACGTTAACTGCACCACCATTTTAATTAATAGGACCTGGGATGTCCTTAAACTCATCCGTATTTAAAACACAACACCATGACTGAAGCACTATTTGACTCTGTCATTGACACCCCACCTTCTCTGAGTACCCTTAAAAAAATGACCGTTAAGAAAACCTCTGCACTTGCAACACGTGGACTGGATTCATTCCGGATGTTTCAATCCAAAGAATTTGTCTCTGGATACCAAAACCTTGTCACAATCCAACCACTCAACAAATCAAAAACACGAGGTTGGTTTGTACGGAAATCAGACCTGGATACTTGCGGATGGAGCGCAAGTGAAGATCAGTTTGCTAAAGGTTCAGTTATCTGGAACTACAAGCAGACTTTTGGTATGGCTCCCAACACTTCAATTGAAGAAGGGCTTAATTTCACTGAGCCTCGTTTGCAAATCCTTCTACGTTCTCCCCTCATGGTTGAGGAAACCACAGGGATGAGACAGACGATTGGCACCTTTGATAATCCTGATGTCAAAGAATATTGGGAGGCTGACAAGATTGCATCTGATCTTGCCAACAGCAAAGGTGAAATGTACAAACGCAAGTACAGCGTGCGTACCAAGTATCTTGTTTACATCTTGACTGAAGATAACAAACGTGCCCATAAGATCCCTATGGTTTTGACCTTAAAAGGATTAAATGGTACAGATGTATCTGAAAAAGTTAAACTGTATGAAAAGGAAATGTCTAAGTGCTTGAGTAAAGCATTGGACGCTGAAGTACCCTTGTCTTTCAATGAAAAGTTTTATGCCACTACCGTATTTGCTCCGGTACTTGCCAATGAAATGCGCGGCGCCAACAACGTTGAGATCTGCGCAATTGAATCTTTTGACATCCCTGATTACAGCAACCAAGATATAGCGGTTGAATCCTTAAGTCGCATGTCGATTCCTGATGAAGATCGTGAATCAACTTGGAAGTTCCAGGAATTGTTTGCAGATTACATCAATCAACATTCTCGGCAAGATGCTGAGAAGTTGGGTGGTGCTTACGGTATTAAAGCCGGAGTAGAAATTCTGCCTGTCTCCAGGGGAGTCACGGAGGTTGAAGTAAAAGCTTTGCCTGCACGTGATGAACTTACAGGTGAAGATAGTTCATTCTGATACAGTAACTTGAGGGTTGGCCAAGTCATCTTGATTGATAGCCATTTTGTTAAAAATAAAAATGTCTTGAGCTAATCCTCTAATTATGCCTTGTCTTTGAGTGGCGATCTGCGCAAGCAAGGTCGCCATTTCTTTCAGGGCACTGACTGAATTACACTCTTGAATAGAACGTTTTATTTTTTCTTCCCAAAATTTATCATCCAACGTTGGATCGATTTGAAATTTGGTGAGGGGCACGTGTTCAATTTCCATTGTATAAAGACGTACACTTTATTGTACCTTCTTAGTTAAACTTTAAGTTGAATTACACATTGTATCCAGGAACACAAATGAACAAAGCTGAAAAATCTGCATTGAAAACTGGTGGTATCTTTGGTACCCTAGGAGCCGTGGTCATCTTGCCTTTTGCCACACCAGTCCTTTGGGCTGCGTTGGCCTATGGAACTTACAAGGTTGCCCGCACTGCCTACTACAATGCTAAACTTGATGGCACCCCCAAAGACAAGACCGATGAGGACCTCTTTGTCTAGGGTCCAGCTTCCTCAATTCAAACCAAATCAAACACCATGTCCAATCAAACGCAAACCAGTCTCACTGCAGCGCAAGCTTCTATTTATTCTCGGACTAACATCCGCCGCGCCTTCTCGGACTTTGATGACTCTGATGTCGCTGGAATCTATCTCCGAGATGATTCTTGCGTCGTGGCTTATCATCATGGTGGTGAGCTTGTTTACCCACGGGAAGTAATTAAAACTGCTTTTCAAAATTACACCTATCGTCTTAAAGATTTCTTTTCTTATCTTGGTCCCAATTATCGTGGCCCTAGTGTATGGCATAACAATGCTTACATTATGTTTAAGGGCTGGCACTACAACCACCAACTTGGACACTTAAGTTCTAATGCTAAACTCCAACAGCACTGGGCAGACAAATTCATCCACCTTACAAGTACCGACAAAGTCACCAGGTTATTGCAATCGGATCAAACCGATATTGGGCATCTGGTTGCGCCGGACGGGATTCGGGTTCCGAACGGGCCAGTTGACTTGGAGTCTGAGTTGGGGGATGAAGCCACAAGCGTATCGTCCGTCAATGCTGAACCTTATTGCTCATGTGGGTCCTTTCAGCGTCAGCTTCTTAATGTTTCAACTTTTCAAGAAGAGATCCAAGGATTCAAGCCATGGTGTATCCACTTGACTTGGTTTCATAAATATCGTGAGTTACTAGTTAAGCGTGCTGATGTACGTAATGAAGCAAGGGGGGGTGCTCCAATGAACTGTGTAGCGTGGTGGTACGCACCTCCATCTGATCACAGTAATGATGGACGGTTCGTACTTTTGTATACTAAGCATGGTTCAATGGCACCTCTTAGTCATTGGCGTACATACAAACCCAAGGAAGTATTTACACAACACAACGCATGGGATTTGTTTTTTAATATGATGGACGCTGGTTACGTTCCATTCCCTGGTACTTCACTTCCACAACTGGCTAACGCAACTAAAAAACAATGATTAACGCACTGATTCCTTTTGAAAAAATGACTGTTACTTGCACTAATGAAACTGATGGTGGTATGTGTATCACCTTTGATTGGGATGAAACAGATCCAGCATTTGAATCTTGGAACCAAATGACTGAATATGAAAAACGCAGTTTTATTCTTACTGTTATTTCTAATAGGCTTCAAGAAGACCTTGATGCTACGTCCTAAGAACGACGTTAAACTTCTAATTTAAAATTAATTAGACTCATGTTTGAATTCATTGCTTCAGTTGTTTTTCCTCAGGTCACAAACATCTTGCGTGACTTAGCCTTAGCAGCATGCGCAGCATTGCTGACTTGGGCTATTAACAAAATTCAATCTCAATTCATCTAACTACCATGACTCAAATTACTCAAGTCAAACTTAAAGAACTTAACATCTTAAAACTTTACGAACACTACGGTGCCTTGGAGCGCAGTCTTCCTCTCCTCACTCCTGAGTCCCAAGAGTTGGCCAAAGCTGAACTCGAAGCCTGTATTGATATTCGGTCAGAAAAAATTGACCGTGTTTACTATGCTATGGCATCGCATGAAGATGCTTTGTCCCGCATTAAACAAGAAGGGGAAATGATTGCCCAAGCTAAGCGGCATCATGAATCTCAAATCAAACAACTTAAGGCATTGTTAAATTGGTTGCGGCGGTCAGCTCCACTGCAAACTAATAGAATTACTGGACGTAACTACGAATTTGTTTTGGTTAAGAAAAAAGATCTTACTGTAGAGATCAGTTCCAATCTGCAAGATTGGGACGAGGCTGAACAAAAACAATTTTGTATTCAGCAAGAAGTTACCACAACTAAACAAACTGTGGTACGTTCAATGAGTGGTGAAATTCTTGAAGAAAGAACTGAACCCAAAACTACAACCGAAACTCTTCCTTCTTTAGATGCCATCCGTAATGCGTACCAAACCGGTCAACACCTCCCCAGTGGGATCAAAGTTATTCAAGAGTACAGTATCCGTACCAAACGAATCTACAGAGACAAACCTGTGGACCTTGAAGCATCCGAATATTTCGGACACGTTTTACCAGAAGCTGGAACCCCCGACTGATTTAGATGATGCTCATATTCGTATGAGTTGTCACCAGCATTCAATTGATGACTTTCAATTACAAATTGAAATGTGTGAAATTGAATTGGCAATGCTTTGTGATGGGGAAACCGTACTGCCTTATCAAGCAGATAAGATGGATGAACTAGAACAAAAAAAGTTAAAACTTTTAGGAGGCAAGCGTTTTCATCAGAATGCTCGTCATGCCTATTGGTATTACACTGCCAAAGCTGAAAGGTAAACTACCGTACAATAAAGATACGTACGTCAAGGGTGTCATGTCTGCTAAAGAAGATAAGCTGGTTGAAATGCTGGCTAACTTCACAGCAGATGGGACACCCCTTTCTGCTATCACAGGTAGCAAAAAAGAATGGCAAGTAACCATTCTGACTGCCGCAATGTTAGCAAATGAACACCTGGCTGCTAGTATGCATGCTGAGGAAATGGTAGATGCTGCAATTAACTACAGTAATATTATTGAAGAACGTCTTGGTTACTACCAGCAAAATCAAGTTCATAATCTGGAACGCTTAATTCAATAATGGATAAGATGACTCTGGGGCAACGTGTTGCTGACCGTGTTGCAAACATTGTTGGTTCTTGGCCATTCATTATTACGCAATCGTTACTTCTTTGTTTTTGGATTACGTGGAATTCAAATGCTCCTAATGAGAAACGTTTTGATCCAGGGCCTTTTGTATTGATGAACCTTGTGTTGTCTACACAAGCAGCCTTTGCTACACCATTAATTTTAATGTCGCAAAAACGACAATCTGAAATTGATCGGCAACGTGATATTGAAACTCATAGTCATGCACGTAACACGCTGGTAAGTACTGTACAAATTATGGAAGAACTTGAAGCGTTAGAAGAAAAACTTAAGGATATGGAAATGGACATTACTATTGCTGACCTAAACCATAGGTAGATTTCTGCTAAGGTAGTCAAGCCTTTACTTCTGGCAATGGAACCCGTCTACGTACCTAGGTTGACCGTAACTTTTACAGTTGATCTCCAGGTTGAATATGATCCTTTTGAAGGACGCACTACAGAACAGATGGCGGCTGGTCTATTAGAAACAGCCGAAGACCTACTCTGGGAAACAAGCCCCAGGGTGACTTCTGTTGTTACAAAAATTAACAAGGTCAAATCAAATGACTGAAGATCTAATTAAAAAACTTAATACAACTGGTGCCTTTGATACTCCTTGGCTTAAGGAGCAGCTTGAAAATTGGGACGTTGTAGCTGAACAAAAGAAAGCTGATTTTATAGAACATATATACCAGTGTTACAAACCTAATAATAATTGTTACACAGGGCTATGGGAACGTTTTTGCATGACAGAAGCTGGTCCCTTTGCCCGTAACAAGTGGTTTGAAATGAAAGAAGCCGTACGTCTGTATGAAGCCGGTAAGCTTTCACTTGAACCAATGGTCTGATTTTGACCTATACTTGGGGGCATACCACGCAAGTGGGATCCCCCATTTTTTTATGACTCCTCAATCCCAAAATTCAAAAGATTCACGCGAGAATCTGCACGACACCAGTAATGCAACCGACTCTGTAAAAGACTGGCGTACTTTTTGGAAAGACGTGTTAGATGATTCTGAAGATAACTTTGAAAATGAATTGGCTACCGCAGTCCAACAACAATTGATAATAACCAAACAAAGAACTGTTAACAACTTTCTTGATACTATTTGTTGTGCATTAGAAGAAATAAGCGGTAAAGAAGTCTTTGAATGTTTTGTTGAAGCTGTTCAAACTCAATGGGATTACACACAAAAAGAATATGACAAAACTAGTGAACTTCTAGATCTATTAAAATGATTAAACAACATGTTGCCTGGGTATGCCACGACTGCGGTGAGAAATATGGTAAGTGGTATAAAGATGGTGAGTACATAGGCCCACCTAATCATTGTGCCACCATGCACTACGACACTTGTGACGTATGTGGCAAACACAATGTTATTTGCACTGAGCCAAGGGACTATGGCTATTTAATTGCCCGCTCCAATTGAAAACAATACTGTTGCAGCTGTACCGCCTGATTCGGAAACAAAAATAGGTTGTATATATTGAAGAGGATGGTTAGCTAAATTGTAATGAGTGGTTCCATTTGAAGTAATGGTAGTGTTTGCAATTACTTTTGACCAATTGGTACCATCAATAGAACCATTCAAAGCAACTATTACGTTAGTGTTAATATTTGCTACAGTAACAAAAAAACTATAACTTTTTGAAACAATGGTTGGCGGCAGGTAAACAGATGTAATGTTACCAGAGCCAGGATCGGTTAATACTGGGTACGTATTGAAAAGGATATCGGGAGGTATTTGTGACATTGTTTTTACTTTTGTTGTTTTAATTTTACTGCATAAAACTATTATGAAATCTTCAGGTAAGTTTTGGTAGACTTAGTAGACAAGGTATTTAATTATGTTTAGTCCTGCTCCTCAACCTGACGTTGCACCACAATTTGAGATGCAGGTGCCTCAGCCCCAGGACAAACCTAAAGTTCCTGCAAAAGCTAAAGCCCCTGGTGGAGACATTGGTTCTTTCATCCAGCAGTTGATTGCGCTGTCATCTTACGTTAAAGAACTTGAGACACAATCACACTTAATTCATTTAAATTTTGAGGGATCAAACTTCTTAAGTGTTCACGCATTTTTAAAAGAACAATACGAAACACACCTAGAACAATTTGATACTCTTAGTGAGTTTGTTCGCAGCATGGATTATCTAATGCCTATGAACAACACCAAGTTACGCGATATGATGCCTCCAGTGCATGAGGTTACTTCCTATAAAGGTACTGACATGCTTGGGGTGTACTACAAAAACCTTGAGGAGCTTGGCATGAAGGCTAAGAAACTTGAGCCCATTGCACAGAAAGTTGGTGCTATTGACATTGCTAACTACATGGCCGATCTAACGGGCATGGCATTTAAAGCGGCATGGTTTGTTAAGGCTGCGTTAAGGAATAGCTGATGGAACTTGCTGGCCGTTTTAAAAAACAAATAGAGTCAAAAGAAACAAACCCAACTCAAATAAGTGCTGGTGCTTTTGGAGCCTTAGGATTAATCGGTGCTCCGTTATTAGGTTATGCAACAGCAAAACAAAATGCGCCAGAAGATGAGACAATAATTGATCGCGCTGTTCAAACTGAAAAGTATTTTAATAAAGATATTGATCCACGTTTAAAAGATCTTTATCTACGACAGGGGGGATATGGTCTTCAATATAAATCTGGAGATATTCTTCAAGAATTAATTCCTTCAACTACTACTCCTTTTGTGCCAGCTGATCTTTCTTTAGCTGGTAAATACAAAGAAGAGTTAAAAAATATTAAGCCAGCTAATTATCAAGCAGACATCATGACTGTAACGCCTGGTCCTAACCCAGCGCGTTTTGCCACGGCTGAATTGACACCGGCTGAAGTTGGTGAAAAAGGTTCTAAAGGTTATCTCTGGGGAAATCCCGAAGAACCACAATGGGGTTATGCACGTGGAAATTTAAATCGAAAAGTTGTTACAACTTCAAATCCAACGTTGTATATGACGCGACTTGATCTTCTTCCAGAAAATAAAGGATCTTTTAAAACAACAGGAGAAGTTGAGAATGATCCAACGCTTATTAAAAAGCGTGCATGGGGACAACGTGGTCAAGCTGAAGGAGACATGTATTTTCCTAAAGAAAATATTCAAGCAAGAGGAGAAGTAACTGCTGCAGATTTATATACTAAATTACAAAGTTATGGGTTAAAACCAGAACCTTTGGTCGATGTTAATCGACCAGATACATACTTTATGAACTTGGCTAATCGCCTAGCAACTGTTGAAGGAACGCCAGGGCGTCCGGCACCTGTGAATCAAGTGCTTCAAAATATTGCTACACCTGTACCAGCTCTGGGTGTTTCCGAAAGAGAACGTGGTGCTGTCCCTATCTTTAAAGATTTTGATCCATCCAGTGCAACGCCGGAACAAAAAGCAAAAGCAGGAATTGATAAAATCTTTTTTGATCCAACAGATAAAAAATTAAAATCAGACTATACCTGGGATTATGTAACTGTAGGTAATAAAGAAAGAGAATTGACTCTTCCATATGGTTTATCTAAAGAGCCATCTACAAATGCAGGTCGTAGTTTTAGAAACATTAATCCATTAAAGTCAGGCGCTTTTATTGCAGGAGCTTTATATAGCCCTGAAATCTTTGAAGAATTAGAAAAAAAACGTTACGCATCTGCATTATTAAAAGCAGGCGCAGCTGCAACAACAGGAGCATTAATGGAAGGTGGTGTAAGATTCGGTGTTACTAAAGCTGCTCAAGCAGGTATTGCAGCACCAGCACGTGCTTTGGCTGCTGCTAATCCTATTGTCGCTGCTATTGCAACAGCAACTTTATCTCCTGGTTCTTCCAGGGTAACTCCTGCTGCCGCAGCCGCCGAACAAGCTGCAGGTAAAGCTCAATTACTTAGGGCGGAAGCAGCAAGAAAACGTGGCGGCAAATGGGGTTTTCCAACGCCGTTTGGTCGGGTAACAATTCCTGAACTAGGTTTATCTGAAGCTGGTGGTTTGTTCTTCCGTTAATCTACCCAGTGTTCTAGCCTGTGGCAGTTGCAACAAAGTGGAATACATTTCTCAATTTCTTTTTGTATGCGCTCCCAGGCGTATCCATGGTTAACCATTTTAGATACGTTTAAATCTTTGTCACCAACATGGTGAAACTCAAGGACGCGATGATCGGATAACTCACAATGATCACAACGTAAAGTTTTTTTGTACGCAAGAAACTTCTGACGATTGCGCTCAATACGTTTTCGGTTTTGCGTCCAGCTCATTTAAGAATGTAAGGGCGACCCCAGACTTTCGGGGCGAGGTACATTTAATGCAGTTACCCTAGCTGCACCCTTTATATTTTGGGACCTCCTTCTAGGCTATGGGCCTAACGAGTATCCCGTGTTGCAGGTCCCATCCCCGCTGGGTTCTTTAGCAAGATCAAAGAACGCACCCTTCCGTTTAGCCGGAAGTACACTGAACCCAATACTAATGTATAACGGGTACACAGTTAGTATAACAAAAAACCCCGGTTCAGGCCAGGGTAAATAAACAATCCACACCCGCCCCTTTCGGAGCACCCTTCTATGTAAGGTGGAACGGACTCGACTGTCCGCACAAAAAGTTTAACTTATTTGAATTGGATAGGTGAAGTAAAATTAAACTATAAAAATAATTTGACATGTTTAATATACAAAATGCATTGCGTGCAGCAAAACTTGCAATGCAACATAACATAGGCAAAGAAATAGGAGTAGGCCTATTCAGTACAGTGCACGAAACAACGCCTGGTTTGGTAGCAAAAGTAATTCCACTAGAAGAAAGAAACAAAGTAATAAACGAAATTAATATGCAGCAAAAAGCAGCAATGCTAGGTGCTGCTCCGCAAATTAATACAGTTAACATCAAGGGTCCTGAAGGGTTTGGTAAAAAATTTCCAATTGAACCAGGACCAAATCCAAATGTTAAAACTGAAATAATTATGCAAGACTTGCGACCAAACTATCAACCAGCTTCTTTGAATGAAAACCAAACTTTTCAATTAACAAAACAACAAGAATTAAATCAAGCAAAACAAATGAGTATGTTGGCATTAAATAATATTTATTTACGTGATCGTCATCCAGGAAATATTATGTTTAACAAAACAACAAATAGACCTATTCAAATTGATTTTGGTTTGTCAGAACCAATTACGTCTGAAGCACAGAAAGCAGCTAATCTTTCTATGGCAGTAACACAAGGTTTACATGCCGCCGGATTAACAGAAGAAGCTAGAATTTTTCAAGGTGTTGTTGCAGATTTAATAGACACAAATCCTGAAGGAGCTTTAGATGTTGCCAAGCAGGGTTTATCTAGACTCCAAAAAATTAAGGCACCTATAAATCCAGGGGTCTATGCTTCTGCTGCGGACATTACAGTGTGACCGATTGATATCACCGTATGTCCAGGTCTACCTAGCACCTTATCTTTTCTTTGGTTTGGATTGGGAATCCTTTAATGCTTTGGCAGTTGGTGCACCCTTAGCACCAGGCTTACGCATCTTTTCGCCACTACCTTTTTCAATCCGTTCGCGCTTGGCACGGATCGCGTCCCACAATCCCGGATCACCTGGTTTCTTTTGAGGCATTGGCTTGATTACGTTCTTCTAGAATTTTAGCCCACTTACATGGAGTTGTTTCAATAAGAATCATCTCTGCTTTCGTGGGCCTTGGCATCCATTCCTCTAAAGACTCCAGGAAATTTTGGAGGCGTTGTTTATCAGAAGGTAAACGGTTTTTCTTTTCCTTCTGTTTGTTTTCCAAAACTTTCCATAATGCTATCCATGCATTCTAATGATTCAAGACGCATAAGAATATCAGATAAAGTATGGATGGTTATAGGATGTTCGGCACGTGCAGCAAATGCCATGGCATCACGTAATGCTTCGGTTGCATTGTGGACTGATTCTTTAACCTGATTAGAAAGAGCCATTTCAGATTGTTTGGGTGTTCTAAGTATAGATCCAGTAAGGAACATATGTGTTCTTGGTCAGTACTATTAGTCTGACATTGTTTAAACATGTAGCCTATAGGATACACCCAACAAAAAGGTAGGGTTTACTGAAGTTCTTGCCATACCCAACCAACTTGGTAACCATCAATAAATGGTTGGATGTCTAGGGATTCCATTAATTCATAAATGAGGCGTCCTTTGCCAAGGCGTTTGCCTTGTGGTGTTGTAATGTTGTCATCCACAACAATTAAGGTGCCTTCTTTAATGCAGTTCTTAGCCGCAAATAATTCTTTTAAGTGGTGAGCCGCGGGTGCCCAGTCGTTATTCCAATCGATAATGTTGTAAGAATCCAGATAGAGAAGATCGACTTTACCTTCTAGTGTACCAAGGAACTCAACTGAGTCTGATTCGTGCACCTCAGTAAAAAGAGTGTGTTCTTTGGCAAGTTCACAAGCTTCTGGATCAATGTCTACTGAGACCACAGTACCACCGTGATAATCCACAAAGGTATCAAAAAGAAGAGTAGAGCAGCCATCACCTTCGTAATTGTTTTCTTCTCGGTAGGTACCAGTTTCGATAATGACGGGATCTACGATGCCAGATAGGAAATCAAAAATTTTTTCAAAACCTGCAGCGCGTTTATTAAGGCGCGGTTTAATGCTAGAAAAGTATTCTTCCCAAGAGCTAGCAAAAGAATTAGTCGATGTCATGTCAGGAAATCCTCACAAATCAATACGGATGTAGTCAAGGTCTTGCTGTTTGCATTGCTCTTCGTGTTCGTCGGCGGTATCTGCATCGTAATCATCAAATGCCATTTTTTCAAAACCTTCGGGGGTATGTTCCCCATAGTAAAAACGTACTAGGTCGCAAACCATTGGAAGATTAAGGAGTTAGCTATTGTTCAAGAATAGCAGTATTGTCAAACTTATGCGGTTAATAACAGTGAGTTGACATATGTATTAGATTGTAATCAATATACAAAACCTGAAATGGGTAATGATTGGCAAGGTCGCCTCAAAGATTTAAATCGTGGTCCCGCACGAATAACTCTTAATGGAAAACGCCATTACGTTACTCCGCTTGAAACTGGTCCTGCACCATCAGTTACCACCATACTTTCGGAAACTGCATCAGAAGCTAATAAGAAAAAATTGGAGATGTGGTCCAAGGCAAACCCTGGTGTGAAGGAGGCTGCTGCTGAACGCGGCACTGCAATTCACTATGGTATGGAACAGTACCTTAAAGGAAATAAAAGTCCTGAGATCAAAGAAGATTATGCGGATTTTTGGTCGGGTATGCCAGCAATTCTTGATCAGTTTACCGAGGTACTTTGGGCGGAATCCCCAATGGTTGACCGTTTTGATTTTACTGTTGGCTCTGATGACGTGGCTCGCGTGTGGGGTTGCGATGATGAAGGGCGGGCTTGGGCTGGTGCCCCTGACATTATTGGCGTGGTTAATAACAAGCTTACTCTTGCTGATTTAAAAACCAGCGTCAAACCTTATAGTCGCAAGTGGCCTAAAGACTTGGAGAAAGGATCGCCTGAATGGCGAGACCTGCTGGGGGGTCACCTCAAGTTCAAGAAAACACTTAAACAGCTGGCTGCTTACGATATAGGTATTGAACAAACCCTTGGAATGACAGTTCAACAAGCTGCTATTCTGGTCTCTACACCTGTGCGTACTCAAATTTTTAAAATTTCTAGGAACTTTTTAGATTCTTTGCGAAATGACTGGTATGCAATTGTTGAAGAATATTACAAACAAATTGAAAACTGTGGAGTCTATGACCCTGATCTCATCTAAAATTTGTCTTCGTTGCCAGGAAGATAAAACACTTACCTGTTTTGGTTGGTCTGGTTACATAAAAAAAGACGGTAAAAAAAGTTCTTGTAGCTACTGTAAAACATGTCAAAATGAATTACGTGTTCAACGTAAATACGGTGTTACTTATACAGATTATTTAAAAATGTTAGAACAACAAAATTATTGCTGCGCTAATTTAGGATGCAAAACAAAAGAACCCGGCGCTCCTGGTCGAACCAGATTTTATATTGACCACTGTCACACTACAAATAAAATTCGTGGTTTGCTTTGTCATAATTGCAATTTAGCTTTAGGACATGTCGCGGATGATATTGAAAAATTAAAAGGTTTAATACATTATTTAAACAACTAAACAAAGGTCTCGCGTGAGTCTCATTAGACTTTCTGATCTTCTAAAAAACTGATTGAACCACAGGGCAGGTCGCCGTAGGATGGATGAAGTCGCAATTCCTATTCCCCATGATGGATGTTCACATCGCTGTTGGGGAATGGATCT
>Ga0209500_10001141_pt1 | contig 20736 bp, 39 predicted proteins | sample S_140212_EF_Meta_FD_187323 | JGI IMG/M metagenome (GOLD analysis project Ga0209500, IMG submission 187323) | Freshwater microbial communities from Lake Simoncouche, Canada to study carbon cycling - S_140212_EF_MetaG (SPAdes) (version 2) | ecosystem: Environmental > Aquatic > Freshwater > Lake ... | reverse complement strand
ATCCTCTGACAACGGGTTTCAAGAACCAGTGAGTCAGGGAACTCCCTGTCCTCGCGAACGCATCTCTCAAGCTCAATGCGATCAAGCTCGTCAAGCGTCACACGCTTTTTCGAAGCCTGTACATTTCTGTTTATGTGCTTCCGTTCGAATGTAAGCTCAAGCTGCGTCTCAATAGTTCATCGTCCCGTCTCTGATGGTGAATACAACTCCGCCGAAACGCTTGGACGCGTTCAGCGCCCCTTTCTCGGTCTTCCACTCCTTGGCCGCATGATTCGATCCGAGCCCGACAAACCGAGCAGAAATCCAATCGTTGTCGGTCGTCAGAAGGAAAGGCTTTGCGTGAGGTGCAAGCGTGCCTTTTTTTAGTCCGTAGGTTGTCATTCGCGTTAATCCTGGATGGTTGGTTCCGTCACACCTAACTAGGCCGTGTTGCTTTGCGGATTGGTCGTCATCATTCTGGATTACACAGAGCCCACCGCTGAACCGTGACATCCATGCTTCCGAATTGGATGCCCATGTCCCTCGCAAGGAACTCGCAGGCAGAGTTTGCAAGTGCCCTCCATTCGAGGTGTCTGTACTCTTTGACGAACTCTCCAAGCGGCCAAGCAACCGATGCCGCTTCAATGCCAGAACAAACCGAAAGGTATCTCACGTTCCATCCAATCCTTGCACCACATCAACCACTTCAATGATTTGCTTTCGAACCTAGCAGATACCAGAGCTTCTCTTGCCCAGCGTCTAATTTCTGACACTCAGTACACGTCCATCTATTGCCATCGAATTCCGCCGATGGCTTCGTGATATGGCATACTCCACAACGGCGAGGGTGTTTCATGCCTTTGGTCCTCGGAGTTGTTTCTAGCTTGCCTGGGGATGTGCGGATAAGTCGCGTCATTCCGTTGCATCCCATGCGTCTAGCATGATATTTTCGACTACTTTCAGCCTAGTCAAAATGCGACTCAATTGAAGCGTGTCCAGTTTCTTTAAGTCAACATAAAACGACGCACCGTCGCAGTATCTGCGTATGTCGTTTGCAGTTTCATTGATCTCTTCAATTAGACTTTCATTGTTTCTCATTATGTCTCCTAGAATACTACCTTAGATTCACCAATCCAAACCATTCTATAGGTCTCGTTTTCGGGATTGATTTTCAAGCACTCGAAGCCTCGATCCCGAAGAAAGTACAACAGGTCGTCCGCGTACTGGTGAACGCTGCACGTCAACGCCCCACGCCTTCCGATGGTGTTTGCCATCCAGCCTTTCATCCTTTCGAGCATCATTGAACCGATGTGGTTGCCTCTGTTCGCGTCGGGCACAATGATCCAAAGAATCTCGATTCCGGTCGTCGTCTTGCGGTACGTGCACCATCCGACAAGCTCGTCACCGCTAAACACTCCCATCGAGAACACGTCTGGATTTTTGTAGAGGCGTTTGAACCAATGGAAGTCCTGATGGATCAATCCGGCGTCCGCGTTCATCTGGACTGCGGACTTGAAGTGTGTTGGGTGTAGCCAAGTGATGCTTATTGCTTTCGACTGCTTCACGATTGTCTCTCCAAGAAATGTTTTGCTTGATTGACTCTACCGTCTTGTTTCCCATCCCGTACCAACGCCCATCCTTCTCCGCAACGAGCATCAAATGTGCAAGCGATGCCAAGTCTCGCGTGATGGTGCGCTTGTGTACTTCGTAGCGGTTGGCTAGGTCTGGAACCGTGCATCCTAGTCTACAGTTGTTGAGCAGGAAAAGCATGTCTAGGATGCGCCGCAATTGGTTTTGTGTTCGGTCGCTCATAGAGGCTTCCATCGGGTTGGTTGGTTATGCTCGTCCCACTCTCGAGAACGTTTTGTATTTGAGAAAAACATGCCCTCCCCCGCTGATTGCGTTTCTCCGCCGCGAAATCCTCTAACCCATTCGCCTCCCATAAGCAGCGTGCAATCCTCGTAGTTGTCGCCTTTGAACGTGCTGATATCGAATCCGTCATCAAATCCGCTTTGGGGTGCGTCAAGCAGTGGCTTCGTAAAGGTAACCGGATCAATTCCGTACTTGTCCATCGCTGCTTGCTCGGCCTTGCCTTGATCTTCCTGCCACATCGTCGCGCCGGTGCGTTCGAACTCCCACCACTTGGCACCATCTACGAACGCTCGTTGTAGGCATTGGTCAGGCCAACTCCCCTTTTCCTCTGCAAGCCCCGTTCTAACCAGCTCGGCGTGCTCTGCTTCATCTGACCATCGTAGCCGAGGCTTCTCAGGCATTGGGCATGTGATAGCTGCCTCTCCGACTAAATAAATTACCTTGCTCATTTCTTTTCCGTATCCTTAGTATTTCGAACTTTCAAAGTAAATCCGCACGCTGGGCATCGAAAGTCATCCTTTTGCATCTCAGTACCCAACATAACCAATTCAAGGGGGCAATCGGCTTGAGTCCCAGGTATCTTGTGAAGCAATGCGACGGTCATAATCAACTCGCTTTCGCTATCAGAATGACCATAAAACAGAAACCACCGATTCCACCGATAACCGTACCGAGGATTGCCAGCCCAATGGCGCTAACGCTCGTTGTCGCCAGGAACCCTATTCCAAGGCATAGCCAACCGCCAGCGGTTGCACCCGCAGACATTCCAAGGCATCCACCGCATAGGGCTTCTTCCAATGTAAACTTTGGTTTGCTCATAGGTCTTTGCCCGTACCGATCCAGCACTCACTGGCCGCTACAGTCCTACCAGCGATGCACTCGGTGATAATACATGATTTCGGTTTCATCGGTCCTTGCTTCCTGACGAAATGAAAATCCTATCCTGACCTGCGACGGCTTTGACCTGTTGCACTTCTCGAATCTCTTCAAGCTCAACCATACGATCGACGCACGCAAGCAACATCCACGTGTCACCCGTCCCTCCCGTTATGGCCGAGCCCATTGTTATAGCCCCGGACTGCTTCAAGAGTCTGTGGACCCTATCTCGGATGCTCAAAAACATCCGTTGCCCGGCGTCATCAAAAAGTCGTGGCTTTTGCTCTACATAGCTGTACATGACTGGCGTCCTTTATTGTGAAAACAAGCGTTCACTACCTAAGCCCGAAACGCCTTCGGATGTTCTAAAAAGAATAGACGGTCTATTCTTTTTTTGATGCTCGACCAATGAAAACATTGGAAAACTAAATTTCGGACTCTACGGTTTCGTACAATCCGGCTAAGTCGGCAAACGCTAGGCAAAGGGCTCGGATAGCCTGCTCAAGCGCATCCGGCCCGTCGTCGTACTTGCCGTTCGGAAACTCTTTCAACTGCCGCACAAGCAACTCGCAACCGGCTGTCCTACGGAACCGAATCATCCCGGCGTCAAAGAACTTGCCAAGCCTTTCAATCCTTAGGTTCTTGTTGATCGTGTTGGATATCATCAACGGAGGATCGGCATGATAGCCGACGTCCTCGCACGCCTGCTCGTAGTCATCCTTGAGAAGCTCCTGGAATGAATTCCCCTCGATCGCTGCCACCGCTGGCTTGCGTTCCTTGTTGAACGCGACGTAGGCCCGAATCATCTGCGTCAATGCCCTGCGGTCCAGTTCGGCATCAACGTAGAACTTGCCGCCCGAATACCCAACGTAGACGCTCGCCTGATAATCTCCGATCTTTGACTTCCCGCCCTTGCTTGGATCGAATGCTGAAGCGCTAAGGCCCATGTGCCCAGGCCACTCGTCCTCATCGCACCAAAGGTTGTAGAAGTACTCTTCCGGCCACGCGTTGAGTCCGCCCGACTTCGGCTTGCCCTGATAGATCGAGTGCCACCAATGACCAGCCTGACGCTTCCTACGCTCCAAGACTTCTATCGGCCACCGCTGCGGCCAAAGAGCCTCGCCGTCTTTCCTCCCCAAAGGGTCTTTCCCCTCTTTGGATTCTCGGATGGCTTGCATGTTGATCGACCGCACCCGAAAGCCGAGTTCTTCTCGGTGCGTCATTATCCGGCCAATCAAATCTTCGCTATGCCATCGCGTGCAACAAAGGACCAGCTTCCCGCCCGGCTCCAATCGAGTCGATGCCACGGAAGTAAACCATTCCCATTGAGCGTCCCGAACCGATTCGGAATATGCCGACTTCGCATCCTTCAAAAAGTCGTCGAGGATTAGAAGATTGGCCGAGAATCCAACAATACTGCCAGACACCCCTGATGCAATGCAGCCGCCCATTCCAGGCCCGTCAAGCTTCCATTCGGTCGTAGATGAGTTCATCGGGTCCACGCCTTTGAGTCCAGCCGATGGAGCCAGCTCGTGAACTTTGTCGCGTACCCATCTGGAATTGTCCCGCGCCATCTTTATCGTATTGGAGCAGATAATCATGTTCCGATAGGGGTAGCGGAGCTTGTACCAAGTCGGCGCCCACTTCCCAAGATACAGGCTCTTTCCATGACGAACCGGCATTGTGACAATCAGGATGTCAACGTCAGGAGAATCCAACAAGTTTAGGAACTCAAAGTTGAGTACGTCGATATGACGCGCTGAATGATACTCGCCGTTGGAAAAGTGTTCGGCCAACGCCAAGGGAGACCGGAACGCTTTGGCTAGCTCGATCTGCTCAGAGTAAATTCCATACCTGTCGTTTTCTGCTAGCACGATAGGTCACTCGGCATAGTCTTGGTCAGAGCCTGGAATGATCTTCATTTCCCGCGTGTCGTGGATTCCCATCGCATCATCATTTAGAACCGCGTCGATGATCCGCCGCATGTCGAAGGAATTGTTGTTGACGTTCACTTCCACTTGTGCGGGCAATCCCTTGTTGTCATGGTTCCCGGCTGCCATCGTCAAGAGTAGCTTCGTGGCTATTAGCTTGTCCCTCGTTGCTGTTGAGGGCAGGAGAATCGTTTGCATCGTTTCGTGTGCAAGTCGTTCGAGCATACCCCGGCTGATTGGGTATCGATCTTTGACGGCTTTGATTTCGTCCCATTTGTGGCGTATCTTCTCTACCAGTTCCCCTTTCCCCAAAGCGTGTTGTTTTGCTACGAAAGCTGGGTCAAGGGTATCGGGCGCGAAGGCCGTTTCAGATTGTAGGGCGTCCTCCCCTCCATGCGATTGGAGATTCGTTGAAGCAGAGGGTTCGCCCGAGGCCAATGAAGCAAGTTCTCCAACTTCCTTCGCTTTGGCTTTGTTCTTGGCTATCGTTCTAAGTTGTTGTCGGCTGAGGCCCATTTGAATCCTCATCATCTGTTTTAAGCGTTCGGGTCGGATTCGCGCCGCCCCCTTCCGACTGGTCGCCGGATGTACCGCTGTCTGTACTTCGAACGCGTTTTGGGTATGGCTTGGCAAGTGATTGTACTTGCTTTCTCATTTCTTCATCAAGTGGCATTAAGTAGCGATGCTTGCCGCAGATTTTTCTTTTGACTGCTCCATCTGGAATCTCCATCTTAGGATTGCCAAAATTGCCACCTGTATAGGCTCTTTTGTTCAACCTTGTTCCGTTCAATATCCATTCGAATCCGTCAGAACTCAAGCCAGAATAAATCCAATTCCCTGCTTGGTAGATTCCTCTGACATGACCTTGCTCTGGATCAGCGAATGAAACAACAAGCCGAAGTCCCTTGGACTGCTTTTTTAAAAACGCAATCGCGACTCGCAAAACTCTGGTGACTGATGATTGATGTTTTGACATCGCGACTCGGACAAGTTCGCAGCACTCGACAATCTCCAAAGAATATGGACTGCCTAGATTTCTGTTCATTCCCCATGCGAAAATGACGACGCCGACAAAAACATCGTTCTCCCAGATGCCGACTTTGACCATCTTTCCGACTGGAAGTTTCTGCGTATAGTGCCACTTCTCACAAGCATACTTTGCCGCCTCATGCGAACACCAATCAAGCTTTAGAATCGGCTTGGTCATTTTGACACAAATGAATGATGACAATTTGGGCATGTAACTGGCGACTTCTGATCTAACTTGCCTTGTTCATCCAGTCCAACAGGTTCGAAGTCTGGCGGAACAATGCCGCTCTCCCTTGCCATATCGTCCAACAGATCTTGCAGCGATGCGTCTTGCATCTCCATGCCGTCTATCAACGATTGGAGGGCTTCGCCGTCGATCGTTGCTAGCTCGCTGGAAGCGTCAAGAATCAACAGGGCCTTGCGCTCTTCTTCCTCGGAAAGCTCAACGTACTCGACATCCACCAGCGTTCCGTCGCCACATCCAAGAGCCTGCATTGCCCGCTCGTGACCGTCGATAATTCGGCCAGTTGTCTTGTTGACGAGGATCGACTTGACGAACCCCAGTTCCGAGATAGACGCCGCTACCACTTGGCGTTGCTTTTGCGAATGGCGTCTGTGATTTAGAGGGTTGGCTAGCAGCTGATCGGCGCGAACCCTCTCATGCCCGACGATGCGTGATGTCCAATTAACGACTGTTGGTATTTCGTTGCTCATGCCAAATAGCGTAGCACCGCGAACCAATGGAATCAAGTCGCTAGGGCTATGCGAACCTCGCCAACTCTCCGGCTAGAATCTCGATTGCCCTCTTGAGTTTGGTTGCGACCCCTTGGACGTTGTTCGGGTTCCCAGTCAACTCGAATGCTATCTGTCGAAATGTTAGCCCCTGGGTGAACCGCATATCCACAACCCGTTGCAGATAGGCGGGAAGCCTGCTAATCGCGTCCCTGACGGCTTCGGCGCTTTCACCCTGCGATAACCGGTCCAAAGGGTTGTCAGTCACGAATGATTTTTTAAACAGCTCTCGCTTGCTGCACTTGTTGCTTTCAAACGCTGTAGACTGGAATGAATCCGACATAAATTCACGGTCCAAAGAATAGACCGTTACGCTACCGCCTCTCTTGGCCGTCTTCTCGCGGGTTATCGCGCCCTTCGCAAGATTAGCCGACTTCCACTCAAGCGCGTCGTATCCATCGCGCCAGTGGGCTATGGCGACCTCCTGGGTAATGTCGTCGGAATCGACAACCGCAATACCTTTGTTGCGGAGTATCTTGCCAGCGAGTGCTTTGACCTTGCCGCAGTAAACTTGTTCGAGTGTTGCTGCCATCTGCCTGTACCTGTACCTGTCTGCGTGGAATGAATTACCAACCAAACTTTGCAAACCAAACTTGGTTCCTCGCGTACTGCAAGGAAACGGCTGGCGACCGTCCCTCGTTGCGATACTGGCGAAACGCCCTGCGGAGAATCGTATCGTCCGCTTCCGTGTTAACGGGCTCCCAATCTTGGCAATCGAGCATGCCGGTTTGGTCTGCGTATCGATTGTTCCCGAGGGCAACCAAAACCGCTGCGCCTCGCGTGTCGAACGGTCCCGGTCGAAGGTAAACTACGCCGTTGATCTTGACGTAGACTTGCCACTTGCCGAGGTCCACAAGCTTGACACCGCACCCAACAAACTCGACTTGGGTTGCGGTCAAATTGAAAAGAAACCTAATCATTATTCGCGTCCTTCGCATGTGTAGGGCCAATAATTTTGCGTCCTATCTTTCTGTTGTGTGTCAGAAACCCCCGGCAATGTTGCCGGGGGGGTGGTGTAAAAAAGCGGGCTAGGGGCGATTTGCACTCGCTGTCAATGTCCAAGAAACGAGGCGAATTGCTTTCGCGGTTGGCGCCGCGCTAGACCGCCTGTGTCCGATAGTGCACCTTATCCGGGTAGTCTAGGTCGACTGCTCGCAATAGTACCGCTACCTCTCGACGATCGCCGTCGACTTCGATAATCAACTTTGCTTGCGTTTCGTTTGTGACTACTAAGTCGCCTGGAATCGGCTGGCGAAGAATACAGAAATCTCGCCCGACTTGGGAAAGCTCATGTTGTACGCCGCCAACGACAAGCCATCCGCATGCGTCAGCGGAATAGCCGGTATATATCTCGCCGCAATTGTCCTCAGTGATGACAATGTCGTAATCGTCGCGGACATCGGAACCCTCAGGCCAAGACTCGACGCATTGTGCCAAAAATGCGTCAGCCTCGGCTTGCGTCGCGAAAACAGGCGACTCTGCTTGACCAAACGACTCTACTGCGTACACGTCGGGATTGGTGCAGATTACTTGATAGCTCATATTTTGCGTCCTAATTTTCATTGTGCGAGAAACCCCCGGCGAAGTTGCCGGGCAGGTTAGCTAGAACGAGACGCTAATCTCGTTGTTGTCGCAGTATTGGATCGTGCCTGGCTTAATCAGCCGATACATCCTGCCGTCTGGCGTTGCTCTCCGTTCTGGGTAGTCCGGCGGCAAAAACTGGACGCTCGGTAGTGCGTGAACATTGGGCTCTCCTGTGTACAGGTCCATCCGCCGATAGTCCGTGTCCGGTACTGTCGTGAGTTCGTTAATGCGGCTCACTATCTCTTGAGCCGCGTTAGGATTGCGGCAAAGTAGCTCTTGTTTCACTTCTTCAATTGAGCCAAAAAAATGCGAGGCCCCTGCTCCAAAATAAGGAACCCAGACACTAAGTTTTCTTGATGCCATAATTCTTTTCCTAATTTTCATTGTGTCAGAAACCCCCGGCAAAGTTGCCGGGGGGGGATATAAAAAAGCGGGCTAGGGGCGATTTGCACTCGCTGGCAATGTCAGGCAGCGAGGCGAATTGCTTTCGCGATTGGCGTCGTGCTAGCCCGCCTGTGTGCAATATCGCAGCTTATCTGGGTCGTATGATGACAATGTCGTAATCCTCACGCACTTCGGAGCCCTCGGGCCAAGAATTGACGCACTGCAACATGAATGCGTCGGCCTCAGCCTCCGTCGCAAATAGCGGCGACTCTGCAACGCCGTATGCTTGCACCGCGTACACGTCGGGATTTGTGCAGATTACTTGATACTTTGCCATAATTTTGATTCCTAAATTGTTGTGTCATAAACCCCCAGCGATGTTGCTGGGGGTGGGTGGGTGAATCTATTCGGCTTCTGCGGCATCGTTGGCAATCGCTTTGGCCAACTCAACTCGCCAATCGCCGCCAGAGTTCGCCACTGCCAAAACAGCGTCGCAAACTTGCTCAGGGCTGCACAGATCGGCGGCTGTCACCGCGTCAATGATTTCTTCTCGCGTATCGTCAGTCATCTGTCTATCTTTCCTTCGTGGAACCGTTTCTGTCGTCCGCAGCACCAATTGCTTTGGTCAATCCATTGTACCTAGATCGACAAGTTAGGTCAAGCTAATCCAGCCTGTTTCGGAAAAAAAACAGCAAATATTTTTCCTCACGTCTGGCCGTTTTGGTTGGCTCAATAGCGAAAACCCAATGTTTTCGTTGGCGGTCGAGTCCCAAAAGATTCGACCGTCGAATCTTTTTCCGGCTACTTGGCCTCGAAAATAAGGACGATACGCGGATTCGCCTTGTCTATTTCTACCGAAACCGAGCCGGTGCTGAGCCGTTGCCAGTTGTCGCCATCGATCACCTTCGCGTCCACGATCCCGTCGAGGTAGGGCTTGCACGCCTGGATCATGTTGGCCTCGTCCCGCTGGCGGTTGTCGGGCACAAAGAACACGTAGTGTATCTTGGCCTGTGGAAGCGGTTCCTTTGGCCTGTGTGACGACGCCGCGATCACATAGGCTATTTCCCTGTGCGTCTTGGTGGACGCTGCCTTGGCCCTCCAATTGCCGTTGGCGTGGACGTTGCAGGCCGATGACCCCATCCAAGGCAGAGTGATCGATATCACGATATGGCCTCACCGCCTGGCTTATTGAGTTCGTTTCGCATCGCATAATATTTTGCATCGGCGGAAATCTTGGCCTCAAGTTCTTTGACGCGTGCGTTCAATCTTGTGATCTCGGTAATAGACTCGTTGACGATGTTGACTTGCTTCTGCCAGATATCGCCCGACTGCAAGCGGACGTTTTGAAGGACGTACTTCAACCCGTCAACTATTGTTTCGCTGCTCATCGTTTTCTCCTTGTTGGATTGTTGATCTCTCGAATCATTAGGTACTCGTCGGGCAATTCAACCGGATCAGGAATCCTTCGAACCGAGTGACGTTGCATGAACTCCAAGTCAACCCACTGAGGATCAAATTTAATCTTGAGCCCAACCATCATAGCCACTGTCAGCCTTGGTCGCTCATGTCGTGCGATCCTTTCTCCGTGATTGGCCTTGTGGCAGATTGAGCAGAGCATCACAACTAATCGGCGATCCTCGCGTCGTGGCTTGTTGACAACGTGAGCGCGTTCAATCGTCCATGGCACAAAATAGTTGACCGGCCTCCGATCTGCATAGCATGCCCAACAACTGCGGAGGTATAGCCGCATGTCGTCGTAGCTCTGCTTGGCGTTGTAGTCTGGGTCAAGCCACGGTTCGTTCATCTTCTGTGCCGTCTACTGCTGTGTTTCTTGACTGGTTTTGTGAATCCAAAGTGCCTCTTTGCCTTGGCGACTTCGCTCAGATACTTTTGCCGCGCGTTGATTCGGTCGTATCGCCTCTGCTCAAGCTTCCATGCCGTTGGAACGAATGGCTCGAATATCTCTTCGGGCGCGTCGTACTCGATGTCAACTTGCCTTACCAACAGCTTGACTTGCCCTACCACCAGCTTGACGTGATTGAATATGCACGTCGCGTTGGTACTTGCAAACGCTGTTGATGATCCATGCGGGCCTTGGTCTGGTGCCATCACTCTTGGTCCTGCCTTCGTTGCGCTCGCCTGCTCTGCATGTATCGTCGAACCTTGATTGACTTGTCGGCAAGCCATGCGATGTACTCCATCGGGATGTTGCAAAACAACTCGCCTTGGTACTTTCCAAAGTCTATCTTTGTGTGCTCGAACTCGTCCGCTTCGGCATCTGTCATTGCGCTGCTTCCAAGCTCGGCGGCCCTGTCCTCCCACATTTGGTAAAGCATGCCCTCGGTATTGAAGTGGTCCCAAAAGGCTTCGACTACGTTTGGAGGCTGGCTCTCAAGCTCGGCCAACGCAAGTATCGTCTTGGCTATGCCTCGGCCCTGGATACGTTCTTGGATGCGTTCTGCGTCTGTTGTCATTGGTCCAATTCTTTCCTAAGTGTTTCCAATAGCTTCCGATCGGTTTCGTGTGCAAACTTGGCCGGTATCTCTTTGGGCACCGGGTTCGCCACAAGCAGGTCATACGCGAACAACCAAGCTGGAATTGTAGCCCGTCGCTCTATGTCTCGCATGGCGTCCTCAACTCGTCGGCTATTCTGTTCTTGCCAGGCCACGGAACAATTCTCCTCTCGCCCGTTGCTCCAACATTTCGTGAATCGTTGTCGGATGTAGTTTGATGTGCTCCAACGCTAGTGCCTTCCGCTCGTCCAAATAGACAGCCCTCTGCCTCTCGGACAGCGATAGCCAGCAGCGTTCCTCGTCCATTGCCTCACATGTCGCGTAGGTCGTAATACGGTGCACAAACGCAACGCTGACGGCCTCGCCGTAGACCCGAATGAATCCGTCTGGATGCGTCTCGATGACAACGCATTGCCGCTTGTTCTTGAATTCAAGTTCTTGCTCCACCTGATTGCGAATGTACTCTTCGAACTCGTACCCTGCTTCGGTTGCCAACAGTCGCCTGAAGTAATGCTTGGCGAACCATGTCAGGAACCGTGATCCGCGCGATGTCTCGACAAGCCACTTGGCAAGCTGGCGGAACCCGTTGAACTGCATCCAAGCGTCGTCGTTTGTCATCGCCATTGCCTAATGACAAACGGGAGGTGTGTGCGAAAAAGTCATTGCTTCACTTTCTTTTTTTTGTTCGTCCACGGAAAAACCTTGTCAACGTTCAAATGCCACTGGCTCGAAGTCTTATCGGGAGGTCGGTGGGACAGGTCAGTTATGCTTCCCTGAATCCCTGCGTCCTTGCATCGCGCTGACCAAATCTTGACAGCACTTGAAATCGGTTGCTCGTTTGAGCCGCATGTGAATAACACGCTTAACCAAATCGAGTCCGCCGTCAAGTTCTTCTTTTTCTTCGGTCTATTTACTAAGCCCTTTTGTAGCTTCAACGTTCCATCTATTTGTCGGATTGCTCGAACCGAGGTCTTGTGTGAATGACCGCATCCTGGGCACCTGATTCCGCGCGTACGCCACACCGAACACTTGGGGCAACATATACCCTCGATCTCTTCGGGCTTCTCTGCTGACTTGATTTGCTCGATCCTTTCGCGTGCTATGGATACGTTTGTGTCTCCCAGCTTCCAATGACGTTCCATGTTTGGCGACCCATGGCGCCAATAGTCGCCTCCGTGTGATTGCCATATCTTGAAATCATATCCGGCCTGAAATCGCTGAATGCGTCCAACGCTTTGCAGGTACGTTGCAATGCCTCCAAACACTGTCGCACCGATGCCGTGATAAATCCAAGGCATGTCAATTGCTTCTCGGAGAACAAATCGATTCATCAAAACTTTGATCTCGCCCGATTCGCTCATCTGTAAAATCTGTCGGCGAGTCTCTGGCGTCGTGTCGTACCGCTCCAAGTTGATGGCTCCGGTACTTGTTCGAACTGGTAGCAAGCATTCCTTGCCGTCGAGGTGGGCAACTGGCACGCCATGCTTTGCCCATTGTTCCGCGAACCACTTGGACCCTTCAAGCGATGGCGCAAACAACAACGCGGGCCGAGAGTCTGGATTGAACTTGCGCCAGTAGCTGTATGCGTCTCCGATAATTGCTGTAGCTCTCTCCTGAACCTTCCCCGGTGAAAACTCTCCGTCTGCATTCTTGGCTAGTCCGGCACAATCGATCTCGCTTGGCGAGTACACTCGCACCGGCAAGTGGGCATTGACCTTCCGACACTCCTGATAGCCTCCAAATGACACCAGCTTTTCGTAGAACAATCCGCAGCCAACGGGCGTTGCAGAGAATCCAAGAATCGTCGCCCCAGTCTCGTAATGGCCCTTAAGTTCGACGTTGCCGGATACCCCTCCAAACGTGATAGCCCTAGCCTTGCCCTCGACTTGGTTGTGGGCCTCATCGAACACAACGAGCGAAGGCGTCCCGATGTCCCACTCACCCTTGTTGACTGCCCGCGAGAACACGCTGTCCGTCATGCAAATCTGGATCGGCTTTGTGAAGTCTGGTTCTACCCCTGCGACCTGGACACCGTGCTCGATTCCCTGGGCGTTAAACACGTCGGAAAGCTGTTCTCGCAGCATAGATCGGTGCAAGTATATTTTGACCGTCCCACCGTTGGCGACTTCTTCTTGAGCAAGCTGGACCATCATGCGAGACTTTCCACTGCCGCATGGTCCGGTTGCAAGAATCGTTTTTGCGCCTTGGATACGGGCAAGCTTTAAGTCTTGCTTGCCTCGTTCTTGGTGGGGCCAGTTAGCACTCACTTCGTTGCCGCCAACCTCGCAGAAAACGCATCAAGCAATTCTCGGAAGTCCGCATAGAGTCCAGCCGCTTCGACCTCGCGTACAAGCTTCCCGAGAGCTGTTTCAATCTTGCTCTTGTCGATCTTATCGGCATTGCTCACCTGAGCAATGTTCTCAATCTGATCGGCTTGGCAATTCAGACAAACCCTACCGCCGCTGTCACTTAGCGCCCAATCTCCTCCACCGCATGTTACGCACGTTTCCCCCTTCTCAATGTCGAGCTCGTCGTTGGGGGTGTCTTGGGCCTTGGATGGCTTATTTGGCGGCTTGTCGGAGTCCTTAGACTTCGAAACCTTAACCTTCTTCGGAACGCCGACGGAAGGCTCTACGATCTCTTGAAGCTTTGGTTGCTCTACCGCCTTCTTTGGCTTGGTCTCTTTCTTGGGCTGCACTGTGTGATTGTAAATCGAAGTCACGTGAACTCCGATGATCTCGGCAATCGCCTTGCGGCTGAAGCCCTCGAACGCAGCTTCCGCAAGGGCAACGGCCTTCTTGATGTCCGCTTTCGTTCGCCTCAGTCCGTGCGTTTGATTTGCCCCGCAAGCCTCTCGAACTGCCTCTTCCATCGTTCCGACCGATACCGCCACGTTTACCCGCGTCTTGCTGGCTCGAGTCAATGCCGCGTACCTCGTGAACCCATCGACTAAGTGAAGCTCGCCAAACACTTCAACGCATCGAAGCGGTGGTAGCTCTTTGCCCGACTTGATGACCTGGAAGTATTCTTCTACCGTCGCCTCGCTCATGCTTTCCCGGCATTGAAGCTTTGGGTCAATCACGATCAGCTCGCGGTCAACAACTCGGTTCTTGATAGCTGCTTTCTTGGGCGCGGCTGCTGGTTTGGCCTTCAATCGTTCTGCAATTGTCATGGTGCTGTTGGAACCCTACTCGGAAGCTTTCAATCGGTTGGCCAAGTCGGCACGTTGCTCGACTGTAAAAAGGCCCATACCGGCAAGCGCTGGAATCTTGTTGGCGATGACCGCCAGCGTTACGGACTCAGGTGCAAGCTCGATCCATCGAAGAAGAAGCTTGTATTGCAAGTCACCCCATATAACGCGGTCGATCTTGTTCGCAATGCCCTGTGCGTTGATCCATGTTTCGGCCTTGTCGCATTGGTCAATCGCAATCGTCGAAAGCTTTGCCGCAAACTCGTTGATCGTATCGACGGAGAGCTTTTTGGGCTGCTCTTCTGTAATCGATTCGGCAGATGCAGGCTTCGTGGTTGGAGCTTTGGCCAGTGCCGCTCCAGCGTGATACTTTGATCCGCTTGAAACGTCCTTCGCCTTGTTGTTGTTCTTGACTGGCTCGATACCGCCTTCTGGATGGCTTGCGTACTTGTCGGGATCGTCGCCCGTCTCGATCATAAACGTCTGCCGAAAAGCGTACTTGTTCGCGCCGGTCATCGCCTTGTTGAATGCCTTGTCGCCCGAGTCCATGCCCTCGCCAAACGATTCAACGTCTCGCCATGTCTTGGATGCTCCGTGGGTAAATCGATAGACGGCTTTCACGCATACGCGGAACTGATAGGAGCTGTATTGATTCCCATCATTCGAACGGCGAACAGTTTCAATCCTTTCGTTAGAAATCACCGTCATTTCTTTTGCGTGCTGACTGATTCCAGCCGCGATCATTTCGGGACGCAGTGCTGCAATGAAATCTGACTCTTTGGCAAACGAGTATCGCATACCGCCGCCGTCAACGTTGCCTCCCTTATGCACGTAGCCGATTTTCTTGTAGACGGCGTCAATTGCCGCGTCAATGTGTGCCGGTTGCTCTGTTTGTGCCTCAGCCATCGGAATCTCCAAAAAAGTGTGTTGAACCTACCTACCACCTAAGCCCGAAAGCTCGGTTTCCATTCTAAAAAGAATCGACGGTCAAATCTTTTTTTAGTCGTCCGCCAACGAAATCGTTGGGCTTACGCGATCAGAACAAGTTGACTTCGTCAAATCCTGGCCGCTGCCAAACGTTCTCGTCCTTGGTTTCTGCAAAGTCCTTCCAGTTGGCAAACATGCCTTGGTGGGCCTCGTCGATTCGGCGTTCCGCAGCTTCCAACGTCTCTGGCTTCGGGCTCCAAATCTCAACCCTAAAAGGCTCTTTGGACTCCACTACAACGAACTCCACTTCGAGCCAATCGCCCGTCAACGCGTGCCATAGCCTGCGATAATAGGCCGCGCTGATGTCCCATCCGAGGTCGAACGGCTTGTACCGCATAGACTTCTCGCTCAGGTCGCCAGTGGTCTTGAGGTCTTTGATCCTAGTGTACACCCAATCTAGTCGCCCGCGAACGGGCCACGGATACTTTTGCAGCTCGTCGCACTCGTTGACAAAACAGACTTCCGCGTCCGCCGTGATGGTCAGCTCCTTTCGCGCGTCTTGCTCCTCGAACAAGCTCTTGGCCTTCGGATGGCCACGAACAGCGTCAAGCATGTTGTCCATCGTCACAACTTCGGAAGCCTTCACCAGCAACTGACCGCAGTTATCTTTTTTAAATTGCTCCCAAGCGCCTCCGGCCCTTGAGCCCGACTTGCTCAAGATCTCTTGAGGGATAACAACGTAGGACCGCAAAATGGCGTCAAGCAACGCTTCTTCATGGACAACCGACCCGAACTCCATTTGCGCCGTCGCCTGCTTGCGTTGGCCCAAGTAGTGCGTTCGGAAGTACCCTCGGACGCTTGTGAGGTAGTCCTTGGTCTGAGAGGCTGACGTTTCAGTTTTGCGAGCGTGATAGGTGCTAGCCTCTTCAAAGTGTACCCTTCCGTTTGTCCACATCGATTACCACCCCTCCTCGGGCTCACCGTCTAGCTTAGCCTTCAAATTGTCCAGCCTGAGCAGCAACGCCGCCGTGTCGTCTATGCCTGGAACGTCTGTCGGCGTTGAGCTTACGAATTGTTCCAACGCTTCCACAATGTCACATAGCTCTTGGAATGTCACATTGATACTAATCTGTTTGCTCATCGCGTTCTCCCCCATCGTGGCATAATCATGCCGTCGAAACCATCGCCACGAAAAAGCATCAACTTGCAAATTTGACTCCTCCCACATTTCTGTACAGGTGGCTATTCTGCTTGAGCCAAAGTATCTCGGCGTTGATTGCATCTTGACGCCTCGTAAAACCGCTTAGAACGGGTCCGCCGCTCGGTCCCATGTCTGCCTCCCATTCTGTTCCAACAGGCTCGACGTGAGACGCCCTGACGATCTTTGACGGACCTAGCGTGACAAGCTCGGCGAGGTCATCCGTCCAGATGAACCGGAGGCTTCCGTCTGGCAGTATCGTGATTGTATTTTCCATCGACCGTATCCTTTATTCGAATTCGAACGCTTTGGGGGGCGTCAACCGCGATCCTGCCTTGCTTGCTCTCGGCACGCGAGAGGTACAGGTCAATCGTGATCGGCTTGCCTTGTGCGTCGAACACTTGGGAGAGTTCTATGCACCTGGTTCCCCTAGCTGTTAAATCTATTGCGTACATTACCTAAGCCCGAATCATTGGGTGTTGTTCTATTCCAGATTGAATTTTCTCTTTGGGGCCACGTTGACCACATCGGCTCTGGACTCCAAGACTTTCGCCCTAGGCTCCACTTTTTGCTTCTGCTTGCCAACCTGAACGCCTTGCACGTTAGGCTTTGCGGCCTTGATCGCTTCTATGAAGTCCATCTGCTTTTGCGTCATCGTAGACTCACATTGGTCACAAATACCAATCTGATGTGGTTTGAAAGTAACAAGGTTCAATTGCGAAGGTTTCTTTGCCTGCACTTGTTTCTTGATCGGCTTAGACTGAGGATGTCCCGGCGTTCCCGTTTTTAGGTAGTTCTCCCAAGCTGTTGGATATGTTATCCATTCGCACCTATTCATTGCTTCGTTGACGACCAATCCAGCCGGAAAGAATTTGTCGGTGTCGTTCTTTGAAAATGCGGGCCACAGGTCGGACTTGGTTGGGTCGCTTGGAACCACTATTCCCGTGAACTTTCTGAACTGGTCTTGGTAGTATTCAAACGAAGATGGTAGCCCAGGTATTCTCTTGCAATCGTCCAGCGCCTTGAGGTACCGCGTGATGCTCTTGTGCGTCTTGAATCCCGCTGCTGTCGTCAATGGCTTTAGCTGCAATACGATCTCTACCAACGTCGCCTCTTTTTTCATCCTCTGATCGTACTTGCGGAAGTCCTCGCGGATAGTTTGAATTGTTACTCCGTCGGATGGCAACGGAATTCCAATGGAGCAATACAGCTCGTCAATGTACTGCGGTTGGCTACCAAGAACGATTGCCGCTTTGAGGTCGTCCATTAAATACTTGATCGCCTCGCGCACATCATGCGAAGCTGTCGGTTGGTTCTCATTCCATGTCACTTGGTCGCATGCGTACTCAGGACAGGACCATCTAGGCCCCCACTTGGTATTTTGCTTTTTGCATTCTGTCCCGTGTACCGCACAAGCGACCATGATATCTACGCAATTTCGTTTGCAACCGTTTGATTCAGAATCTTGTCGACGACTCCCTTGAGAAAATCGTACTTGCCCGTTAGCTCGTCGATCTGCTTTTGCTGGGCGCTCAATCGTTTGTCAACCGATGACTCTTCCAAGGCTGGCTTAAGAAACGTTTTGATGTCTCTCTCCGCTGCCTCGATAGCCATTTTCAGCGAGTAAGGAGTTACGCTGAATCCAAGCTTGTCGCCGACAAACGCGGCCAGTCCGACCCATGTATCATGCGTCTGCTCAGCCAACGTTTTGCAGAACGCGACTAGGGTGTGCGTCTGCTTGAAGCTCAACCGTGTTCTCGGCTCGTTGGCCTCAATGGTTGGAGGCTCAATGGTTGGAGGCTCAATTGTTACGGCTGGGATTGGCTGCTCGTTCAACGGGTCGTACATAATTCTTTTCCGAAATTGTGATTGAAACTAAAAGGCCCATTACGTGGGCAAGTCGGCATTTCTCACGCGTCGTCGATGGAATATAGGTAACGCGCAGTTGATGCTTGCCAGCTAATTTCACGTGAGTTATGCCCCTCACGTGCATGAGCGCTCTACTGGCTTTACGCTTGCTTCCCAACCGCTGCGGTCTTTTTAAAGTCCGCTGTCACTTCGCTCTTGGTTACGTTGCCAAGAGCCTTTTCGATGGCCTCAGATACCTTCTTGCAGTGAGGGCCGGATACACCTTCGACACCGACCTTCACGTTACCGTCTTTGTCTACGCTAACGATTACTGTCTCTGCCACGATTACTCGGCCTCCGATGTTTTTAGGCGTGACGGATTACCAAGCGCCACCCGAACAGCGTCGTTGGCTACTGCTAGATTTTTGCCTAGCGTGTACATAATCGGCTCTCCCTCAAGGGCGTCCACCCAAACAACCAGACGGGCCACCAAAAGTTCAAACTTAGCGCGTTCGTGGCGTTCGCTTTGTGCCTTTAGCTCAACGGCTTGAAGGCGTTCGATTTCGTTCTGAGTGTTGCTCACTTCTTTTCGTTTCCTATCTTGTACAAACCAATTTTATCTCGCCGTTTTTTCCCGACTGCTCTTTGACCGCGAAGCCTTGCTTTTTCGCGTTCTTCTTTGCAACTTCCAATGCGTACATCTGCTGCAACTTTCCAATGCCCTTTTTGGCCGTGTCCGTCTCGGCAGAAACGTGATTCATCAAGCCTTGGCCGCCTGCAAAGAAATCCCATAGGAGAGCGAATCCACCCTTGGGGTTCTCGACAACCCCAATCTCGTATGCCCGTCTGCCGGTGTCGTCCTTCACGCTCAGAGCGTGGAGACACTTGCCGTACTCCTTCGGGTCGATGCCGAGCCGTTTGTAGGCCGCATCGTCCTCGTCGTAGTCGTCCATCCATCGACCGTACCAACGGAAGTTCTTTTGGTCCTTCTTGAATTCTAGCCCGCAGCGCTCGGCTGCTTTGGCTAAACAATCCAGATCTTTGATCTGGACTTCGACTGTTGCTATGTGTGAAATTTTGTTGCTCCTTAAAGCTGGAAAACCCGTTCCCTACCACCTAAGCCCGAAACATTGCTGGGCGTTCCCGCTATTTTTGCAAGTCTTTCAACTTAGCCTTGGCCGCTTCCCATCGGCGTGCCTTTAGATCGTCCTTGAAATAAATGTCGTAGTTCCATTCGCAAAATCTCTTTTGCACAGGAAGGCTTTCAACCCACTTAACAAAGTCATCGCTCACCATAAACATCGTCCCGCCTACGGGGAGGTCGCTTCTGTGAACCTGATCTATGGTAACGTCGTTAGCCTTGATCCATTCCATCGCTATGTCGTGACGAATTGATTCAAGAATTGTTAGCTCCTGAACTTTCAACGCAGATATCTGCGTGCGGACTTGTTCTAGTTCTGCTTCGCGGTTCATGTTCTAATCCTCCAAGGTGAATTTGCGAATCGATGCGGTCGTTGTGAACTTTGCCAGCGACTCGCCCACTTCCGTCAGCTTGGCCTTAAAGTCTGCCTTGTTCGTGCCTTGCTTGAGACTCTTGACTGTGACGTCCCCGGCGAGCGACTTTGCCTTTTCAACCAGCTCGGCAAGGTCATTGTTGTCGCTGATCGACATTTCCGAGAACCGCTTGGCAAAGTCAACAAGGTGGTCAATCTTTGACTGCTTGATGATGTGCTTCTTGCCGTCCTCCTCAGACTGGTCCGTAAGCTTTTCAAGCAGCTCCGATACCATCGTGGCGAACTCCTCTTGGAGAGCCGTCTCCGCTGCGATAGCCGCTTGCTCGAACTGGGCTACGATCTTCTTCCGCTCGGCCTCAAATAGCTCTGGCGCTATCGTTTTGAGCCTTGAATCCGGTTCGATTGCTGGGTAGCTGATCGTGATGCCAAACGCGTTTCGGATGTCGAAATCGTAGTCCGACTCAACAAACAAATCGACTAGCCGAGTTTTGGCGTCTGCAACGACATCGGGCCATCGGTCGTACACCTGATCGCACGCCTTGATTGCTTCCATCTGGCACTCTGCGATTGCCGAGTTCATCCACTCGATCTTGTCGGTTCGAATCAGGCGAACGCCATCTTCGTACTTCACCGTGGCGGCTCGCCAGATTGCTTTGGCCTTGGTCGCCGCTTTGAACAACGGCTTGACGAATTCCAGCTTGCGGTTCAAAAACTCGCGGGAACCCTTGACCGAGCCGGTTTCCGCGTTGAACGCCGCAGCCATCTTTGTTCTTTGTGCGTCCGTCATTTTGCGGCTGCACATTACTTGCCGAATCTCAAGCTTGCAACCGCTGGTCAAGTTCTTGAGCTTCGCTCCTAAATCCTGTTCTGCCATCGTCCTGTTTCCCTGTTAAAGTGTTTGGAACCTACCACCTAAGCCCGAACGGCTGTTTTTTGTTATACGCAAACCGAAAAAGAATAGACCGTCTATTCTTTTTTAGAAGCTCGACCAATGAAAACATTGACTATTCAAAAACCAAACCTAATTCTGCGTGTACTGCTTCCGGCTTTTGTTCTTTCTCAAGCTGATCAAGATTCCGGACTGCTTGAGCGTAATACG